>LNFM01009670.1_pt1 | contig 48422 bp, 57 predicted proteins | sample 596031 | NCBI WGS metagenome assembly LNFM01 (sample SAMN04254537, study PRJNA301005) | activated carbon metagenome | isolation source: dual media filters at the Ann Arbor, Michigan drinking water treatment plant | place: USA: Ann Arbor
CCGTCGAGCCCGGCCGGACCGGACCAGGCCGACGACGCCGGCGTAGCACAGCGGTAGTGCAGCGGTTTTGTAAACCGAAGGTCGGGAGTTCGATCCTCTCCGCCGGCACCATTGGGCCAGTCGCCCGCTACCCGCTCCGCGAAGCAGGGGCATGCATGAGACGCGACGTACAGGCCCTGTCAGGGCCTGCATCTTGCGTCACACACGAGACATGACTCGCCAGACATGAGTCACAAAGACGATCGTTCCGCCTTCCCCGTCCGAGACCCGGCCTGCATGGACCGCCCCGAACATCTGCTTGCTCTCGCCGATCGCTGCGAAACCGCGCAGAAGCCGGATCGCGCGCTCGACGCCGACATCTACGAGGCGCTGGGCTTCAACGTCCGGCGCAAGCCGAGCCATCTGGTCGGACGCCGCACCCCGCCGGGCGGCATCTACCAGGAAGGCTCGCTGTGGAAGACGCTCGGCTCCGTCAGCGCCAACATCGACGTCGCCGTCGGCCTGCTCCGGCAGAAGGCGCCCGACTGGCGCTGGAGCCTGCAGTCCGTGGCCGTCGACGAGGCCGCGACCTTCCAGGCGCTGGTCGCCGAGTGCCAGGCCAGCGGCACGATCGGCGCGCTCGCGCTCTGCGCTGCGATGCTGCGCGCCTTCGCCGGCGGCCCTGCCGCCGCCGCTCCTGCCCCTGCACCCGCACGCGCCGGGCGCGAGAGCGATCCCGATTGAGGGCGACGGCCCGCCCTCACGAAAACTTGACCCCGTCCGTGCCGTTGCGACAGCGCTCCGGCGTTGAACGCTGGGCGCCGCCCGCTAGGGTCCGACACCGGCTCCGCCCGAGCCGAGGGAGACAACAACGATGACCGATCTCAATCTGTCGCGCCGCGGCGTGATCGCCGGTGCGGGCGCCCTCGCCGCTGCCGCCACATTCGACCTGCCCGGGCTCGGCCCGGCCCATGCCCAAGGAGCTCCCGTGAACCAGGCCCCCGGATTCTACCGCTACAAGATCGGCGACATCACGCTCACCGCCATCAATGACGGCTTCGCCCGCCGTCCGCTCGAGGGCTTCGTCCGCAACGCCGAACTCGCCGACGTCAAGAAGGCGATGGAGCAGGCCTTCCTGCCCGCCGACGCGCTGAACATCTCCTTCACGACGCTGGCGATCCAGCAGGGCGGCAAGCTCACCCTGATCGACACCGGCAACGGCGATTCCGGCGCGCCGACCTCGGGCGCCTGGGCCGCCAACTTCAAGGCTGCCGGCTTCGATCCCAAGGACGTCTCGGCCATCGTGTTCAGCCATTTCCACGGCGACCACATCAACGGCTTCCGCCTCAAGGACGGCACGGCGATGTTCCCCAATGCCGAGGTCATGGTCCCGGCCGCCGAATGGGCGTTCTGGATGGACGACGCCAAGATGGGCGCCGCCCCCGAAGCCATGAAGGGCGCCTTCGGCAATGTCCGGCGCGTCTTCGCGCCCATCGCCAAGGATGTGAAGCAGTTCGAGGCCGGCAAGGAAATCGTGCCCGGCATCACCTCCGTCGCGGCCTATGGCCATACGCCGGGCCACACCACCTTCACCGTCGCCTCGGGCGGCAAGTCGCTGATGGTGATGTCCGACACCACCAACCATCCCGCCCTGTTCGTGCGCAATCCCGACTGGTCGGCCGTGTTCGACATGGACGGCCCGCAGGCCGCCGCCACGCGGCGCAAGCTGCTCGACATGGTCGCCGCCGACAAGATGCAGGTCGCCTTCTACCATGCGCCGTTCCCGGCCACCGGCCACATCGCCAAGTCCGGCAACGGCTTCGAGATGGTGCCGGTGCAGTGGAGCACCGCGATCTGAGATCGCGCCCCGGCGCGAGGTTGCCAAGGCCGGGGGAAACCCCGGCCTTTTTCGTGGCCGCGTTTTCAGGCCGCGCCCGCTCGCGATCTCGCCGCCGCCTGTGCTAAGGCACGCCTGCGCCGCCACGGCGCACTGCCTTCAGGACCCGTGATGACCGAGCGCTTCCAGGCCATCTCCTTCGTCGCCAGCGACACGCCGGAGGCGCAGGCCGCGCTGGCGAAGCTGACCGGGCGCTACGGCAATGCCGACACGGCGACCGCCGACGTGATCGTGGCGCTGGGCGGCGACGGGCTGATGCTGCAGACGCTCCACCGCTTCATCGGCACGGGCACGCCGATCTACGGCATGAACCGCGGCTCTGTCGGCTTCCTGATGAACGAGTTCCGCGAGCGCGGCCTGCGCAAGCGCCTGACCGAGGCGCAGCGCAGCGTCGTCCACCCGCTCTCGATGCGCGCCGTCGACAAGGACGGCACCGAGGTGCGGGCCGAGGCGATCAACGAGGTCTCGCTGCTGCGCCGCTCCTACCAGGCCGCCAAGCTCAGGATCTCGATCGACGGCCAGGTGCGTCTCGACGAACTGGTCGCCGACGGCGTGCTGCTGGCGACGCCCGCCGGCTCCACCGCCTACAATCTCTCGGCCAACGGACCGATCCTGCCGCTCGATGCGCCCCTGCTGGCGCTGACGCCGATCTCGGCCTTCCGCCCGCGGCGCTGGCGCGGCGCGCTCCTGCCCGACCATGCCAAGGTCACGATCGAGGTGCTGGAGGCGCAGAAGCGCCCGGTCAGCGCGGTCGCCGACCATGTCCAGATCGACAACGTCCTGCGCGTCGAGATCGAGATCGACCGCACGGTCGATCTCGTCATGCTCCATGACCCCGGCCACAGCCTCGACGAACGGATCCTGCGCGAGCAATTCGGGTACTGAGCGGCCTCGCTCCGGGAAGCGATGGCCGCGGCGGCCGCGGCGGTCTAGCCTGCATCGACCCAGACCGCCCCGAGGACCTTTGCGCCATGAATCGAGACGAGATCACCGAGGCCGCGACGGACCTCGGCAAGGCCAGCTTCATGGCGACCTTCGGCCGCGTGCCCGACAATTTCAGCCTTCTGTCCGAGCATGCGCCGGGCGCCTTCGCCGGCTACGGCCTGATCCGCGCCGCGATCATGCGCGACCGGGACGAGGGCGGCGCGCTCGACCTCAAGACCAAGGAACTGGTCTTCGCCCTGCTGGACACGCTGATCGGCCAGAAGAACGGCGCGAAGAACCACGCGGCCGCCGCGATGAAGCTCGGCCTGACCCTGCCCGAACTGGCCGAGGGACTGGTTCAGGTCATCATGGCCGGCGGCATCACCACCTGGAACGAGACCGGCGCCGACGTCATGCGCCACTGCGTCCAGCTCGAGGCGCAGCGGACGGCGGAAACCGGCGAGACCTGATCCGCTCACAGAAGATGGCCCGCGGAGCGCCAGCATTGCCTGGGTCGCCCTGCAATGTTATATTCAGGTATAACTGAAGGAAGTGGCCATGCACACGACCAATCTGCGCAAGGTCGGCGGCTCGATCATGCTCGCCGTCCCGCCGGCCCTGCTCGACGTCTTGCGCCTCTCCGCGGGCGCCAAGGTCGGACTGGCCGTCGACAATGGCCGCCTGGTCGTCGAGCCGCAGGCCAGACCCCGTTACACCATGGCCGAACTGCTCGCGGCGTCTGATTATTCCCAACAGCAGCCGTCCAGCGAGCGCGAATGGGTCGATGCGCCGGCCGCCGGTGAAGAGCTGCTGTGAAGCGCGGCGATGTCTACATGGTCGACCTCGAGCCGACCCACGGACGCGAACAGCGCGGGCATCGGCCGGTCGTCATCGTCTCGCCGGATGCGTTCAATCAGGCGACCCAGTTGCCCGTCGTCGCGCCGATCACGAATGGCGGCGACTTCGCGCGTCGCATCGGCTTTGCGGTCCCGTTGGAGGGAACCAGCACCAGCGGCGTGATCCGCTGTGACCAGCCCCGTGTCCTCGACCTGAAAGCTCGTAACGGCCGCAGGATCGAGACCCTCCCGCCGGAGATCATGGACGAGGTGCTGGCGCGTCTCGCAACGCTCTTCGAGTGAAAGTCTTTTGGCCCTGACAGGCCCGCCGCGCGCCGGTGTCGAGCGGAATCAGGCAGCCTGCCGGATATCCCCGATCTCGAGCTCGACCAGCAGCGCCGGATCGGCCTCGACGAGATAGGCGAAGGCGGCGTCGTCGGCGAGCGAGTCCGCCATGGCTCTCGCTTCCTCGCGCGCCGCCTCGGCGTCCATGCGGCGCAGCAGGCCCATCAGGGCGTGGGCGTCCGATCCCTCCAGCGCCTCGCAGGCGATCAGCACCTCGCGCAGCAGCGGGCGGTCGATGCCCTGCCCTCTGCCCCCGGCATCGAAGCCGCGCGCGTTGAGCGCCACGATCGCTGCCGTGAAGGCGGGCTGCAGGGAGCCAGGCAGGCCCGCCTTGCGATAGAGCGCCTTCAGCCCGGCGCCACGCCGGTCGCGCAGCAGGGCGCCGACACGGCCCGTCGGCAGGCCCGACAGCGCCACAAAAGCGGCCTCCGCCAGCGCCGGCTCGCCCGAAAGCAGCGAGCGCAGCATCAGACCCGGCGTCAGGCGGCCATGAGCCCGCAGCACCTCGACGATGGCCGGTGCATCGCTGTCCTCGCCGCCGGCCGCGAGCGCGACCGCGACGCGCTCGGTCGATTCCCGCGCCAGCCGGGCGCTACGCTCCGGCGTCAGCCAGCCGCAGCCGGTGACGAAGCTCGCCAGCGCGTCGGAGACCCTGGCGGCGATGGTCTGGCGCAGGCCGGCCGGCAGATCGGCACGGGCCAGCAGGGCCTCGCGCAGAGGCCCGCAATCGCCGGCGCGCTCGACCATGCGCTCCAGCGAGAAATCGGGAATGTCGGCCGTGCGGTTGCCGGCGAGCGTCACCAGCGCCTCCTCGCAGCCGACCTCGGCCAGCGCGGCGCAGACCCCGGCGGACAGTTGCGGACGCAGCGCGATCGCCTTCTGCGCCAGCATGTCACCGATCGCGGCGGCATCGACCAGATCAGGCTCGCTCAGAACCGGCGAATGCGCCAGCACCAGCGCGGCCACGTCGCTCTGATCGGCGATCAGCCCGAGCACGAGATTGCGCGGTGCCCGCGGCGACGAGGCCATTTCCTCGGCGATCGCCCGGCGCACCCGCGGCGAGGGATCGTCGATGAGCGAGATCAGCGCAGTTTCGGCCTCGGCCCGGTCGTCCTCGGCCATGCCCGAGCGCAGATAGGCGCCAGCCAGGGCGGCGGCGCCGCTGGCGCGCTCCTCGGCATTGGCGGTGCGGGCCCAGAGCAGGAAACGACGAACGATCATCGGGCGTTCCGCTGGATCATGAAGGCGGAGAGATCGAGCGGCGCCCGGCGCGTGCGCGCGGCGCTGCGCTCCTGCACGGCCGGCGTCGGCTGCGTCAGCTCCACCGGCCGGGTGGGCGGCAGTGGCGCCTGCACGGCCCGTGCCGAGGCCGCCGCATTGGCGGCAGCGGCGTCGGCCGCCGTCGGCGCGGTCGCGGTGGCGTCGGATTTCGTCTGCCGCGGATAGAAGCGGTCGGCGGCATCGAGCGAGGCGGTCCGGCTGGCGTCACCGCGCGGCGTCGCCCAGAGCGTGGCCACCGCCTGCGACACTGGCGCCCGCGAGCCCTCGGTCGAGAACAGGCCGATCAGGCCCTTGGCGCGGCCGGGCGCGAGCGCGGCGGCGATCTCGGCCGGCTTGTCGCCGCCCTGGGTCGAAGCCGTCTGGGTGACAGTCGCCGAGGCGGCGAGCTGGGTGTTGGCATGGCTGGCCGCCAGCACGCCATAGACCTCCTGCGCGCTGCGCGCCCGGCCGGCCTTGTCGAAGAAGATGCTGCGATTGGCGGCGGCCGCCTCGGGGAAATCCTTCACGGCGGCCCGAGTCGGATCGGCTGCCGCGGTCTTGATCAGGTCGGAGGCGCCGCGCGCGCCCAGAACATGGGCAATGTAGAGCTCGCCCGCATGCGGCTGGCGGCCGAGCGCGCCGGCGAGCTGCTCGCGGTTCTTCTGGGTCAGCGCGCCCGCCATCACGGCAGCGACCTGCGGGTCCTTGCGCAGCTCCAGGATCTTCTCGCGCGCCGCCGGATCGGCGACGGTCAGCCGCCCGCCACCCGTCTCGCTGATCGCGTCGGCATAGCTGGCGAGCCCCTGCTTGGGCCCCTCCTGCTTCACCATGGACAGCCAGGTCTGCTCGATGAACTGGAACAGGCCGGTCGCGCTCGAGGTCTTCGCCTTGGCGTCGGGCTCGAGCGAGGATTCACGCTGGGCGGTCTTCAGCAGATAGTCGAACCCCGCCCCGGTCTTGGCCGCGCCGTCGCGGATGGCGCTCACCACCGGGTTCGCCGGCTGGGTCTCGCGCGTCTGCGGAGTGGTGAACAGGAACATCGGGACTCTCGGGCGCACCCGCCGGCGGCGGCCGCCGCAGGACGCTGCGGCGCGGTCTGGAGAGTGGCCCGGTTATGGTAAGCGAAGCGTTAATCACGACGCATCGTCACCGCGTCGCGATGCGGGATCGGGGGCGCCCTTTCGCCGGCGTGATGCGCTAGAGTGCCGGAATCGACCGGGGCATGGAGAGGCCAGGATGCCAGAGCTGAAGCGCCACAAGCGCGGCGGGATCTATTTCGAGGATTTCGAGGTCGGCGCCGTCATCGAGCACGGCCTGACGCGCACCGTCACGCAGATGGACAACATGCTGTTCTCCAACATGACGCTGAACCCGCAACCCCTTCACATCGATGCGCATTTCTGTGCGACCGAGACGGAATGGGGCCAGCCGCTGATGAACTCCCTGTTCACGCTCGGCCTGATGATCGGCATCTCGGTGAACGACACCACCGTCGGCACCACCATCGGCAATCTCGGCATGACCGACGTCACCTTCCCGGCGCCGCTCTTCGAGGGCGACACGATCAACGTCACGACCGAGATCGTGGCCAAGCGCGAATCGCGCTCGCGGCCGGATGCCGGCATCGTCGAGTTCCACCACCGCGCCTACAAGCAGGACGGCACGCTGGTGGCGCAATGCCGCCGCCAGGCCTTCATGCGCCGGCATCCCGCCCCCGTCGCTCTGGACGTCTGACCCCGATGCGCTCGCTCCTCTTCGTTCCCGGCGACAGCCCCCGCAAGCAGCAGAAGGGCCTCGCCAGCGGCGCCGATGCGCTGATCCTCGACCTCGAGGATTCGGTCGCGCTCGAGGCCAAGCCGCAGGCGCGCGAGATCACCCGCGCCTTCCTCGCGGAGGCACGCGCCCTGCCCCGCCGTCCGCGCCTGATCGTGCGCGTCAACGCGCTCGCCACCGGCCTGACCGAGGCCGATCTGGACGCGGTCATGCCGGGCGCACCGGATGCGATCATGCTGCCCAAATCCGAGAGCGGCAGCGATACCGGGCATCTCGCCGCCAAGATCGCGGTGCGCGAGGCCGAGTGCGACCTGCCCGACGGCGGCACCCGGATCATCCCGATCGCGACCGAAACCGGCAAGGGCATCTTCGGCCTCGGCAGCTATGCCGGCGCCACCCACCGGCTCGACGCCCTGACCTGGGGCGCGGAGGACCTGTCGGCCGATCTCGGCGCCGAGACCAACCGCCTGCCGGACGGCCAGTACACCGATCCCTACCGGCTCGCCCGCTCACTGACGCTGTTTGCGGCGGCCTCCGCCCAGGTCGACGCGATCGACACCGTCTTCACCGCCTTCCGCGACGCCGAGGGCTTCCGCGCCGAGTGCCTGGCGGCGCGGCGCGACGGCTTCACCGGCAAGATGGCGATCCACCCCGACCAGGTCGCGACGATCAACGAGGTCTTCTCGCCCGCGCCCGAAGCCCTCGCCCGGGCGCAGGCGATCATCGCGCTGTTCGAAGCCAATCCCGGCGTCGGCGTGATCGGGCTCGATGGCGAAATGCTCGATCGTCCCCATCTGATCAGGGCGCAGCGCCTGTTGGCGCGCGCTCGCAAACTGGCTGAATGAAGCGCTGGAGGCTTTTCCAATGACTCGGGTTTTCGAGGTTTCGGGCATGCATTGCGGCGGTTGCCTGTCGCGCGTCCAGATCGCGGCGGAGAAGCTTGCACCGGGTACGACCGTGACGCTGGAGCCGCCGCGGCTGACCCTGCCGCAGACGGCGACGCTCGACGCCGCCGCCATCAACGCGGCGCTGGCCCCGCTCGGCGACTACCGCGTGAAGCCGGCGGGCTGAGGAGGTTGCCGCCGAAACGGCCAAGGCGACCGCTTCGCCGCCTTCAGCCGCCCGGCGGGCGCTCGATCGAGAACAGGTGGTCGACCTCGGCATAATCGGCATAGCCGCAGCGCGCCACCGGATGCGCCGCGGCGGTGTCGAAGCGGCCGTTGCGGATGAAGGCATCGTCCATGAAGATGCCGACGACCTGCCCCAGCACCATCCAGCGCTCGACGCTGACACCGTCGAGATCGACCAGTTGCTGCACCGAGAGCAGCTTGCACTCGAGCGCGGCTGGGCTGCCCGCCACGCGCGGCGGTTTGACGAAGCGCGAGGGCGCCATCTCCAGCCCGGCATGGCCGTACTCGCTGGTGCCGCGCGGCAGCGGCGCCGAGGTCAGGTTCATCGCGCCGACCAGCGACTTCGTCACCATCGAGCAGGTGAACTCGCCCGTCTCCTCGATGAAGGCGACCGCATCCTTCTTGCCCTCGGACGAGAACATCACGATGTGGGGCCGCGTCGAGACGGCGTTGAAATAGCTGTAGGGCGAGAGGTTGATCTCGCCCTTCGCGCTCATCGCCGTGATCCAGCCGATCGGGCGCGGCGTCACGATCGCCTTGAACGGGTCGTGCGGCAGGCCGTGATCCTGCGCGGCGGGCGAATAGATCATGGGCTCACGCTCCGTAGTGGCTGACGATGTCGGCCAGGACCGGCCGCTCGCGATCCGCCGGCACCGAGGTCGCGGTTCCCAGATGGATGAAGCCGGCGATGCGCTCCTCCGCCTCGAGCCCGAAGGCACTCAGCACGCTGCGATCGAAGGAAAACCAGTTGGTCAGCCAGCAGCCGGCGAAACCCATCGCCTGCGCCGCGACCAGCATCGACATGCAGACGGCCCCGGCCGTCAGCTCCTGCTCCCATTGCGGGATCTTCACATGGGGGGCGGCCCGCGACACCACGGCCACGATCACCGGCGCCTGCAGCAGACGGTTGCGCTCGAAGGCGACCTGCTCCGGCTTGGCGTCGGGATTGCGGTTCTGGAAGGCCTGCGCGACCACCTCGGCCGCCTTCTCGCGGGCAGCGCCCGAGAAGACGATGAAGCGCCAGGGCACCAGCTTGCCATGGTCGGGCACGCGCGAGGCGATGGTGAGCAGCTCCTGGAGCTGCCCGCCCTCGGGGCCGGGCGCGGCGAGGAATTGCGGCGGCACCGATCGGCGCAGCTTGAGCAGGGAGAGCGTATCGGTCATGAAGCATCCGGATGCGAGGAACCCGACCAGACCTAGTCTCTCGCCATGATCGCGACAAGCGAGCCTGCTGAGACATGGACGCAAGGGTACCGAGGGCTGGGATCATGTTTGAATTCGAGAGGTTCGAGAGACGAAGGCTGGCCAGTGGCCTGCTCGCGGTCGCGCTGACGCTGCCGCTCGGCGCCGTCCATGCGCAGGCCCCGGCGACGCCCGCCCCTCTGACCGTCCCGGCTCCCGCGCCGTCGCCCTCGATCGGCGGGACGGTCGACCCGACTCCCGTCCAGCCCGGCCCGGCGCCATCCGCCCGGCAGGCCTCCCTGCGGGTCGCCGCCCAGTTCGCCAGCGACCGCCGGCCGATCCGCTCGGGGCTGGTCTGGCGTGTCCTCAGCGAGTCGGCCGATGGCTCGCCGCCGCGCATCGTCGCGCGCTCGTCCGAGCCGGAGCCCAGCTTCGCGCTCGATCCCGGCACCTATCTGCTGCATGCGGCCTATGGCTTCGCCAGCGGCACCAAGCGGGTCACGCTCGGCCCGCAGGGGCTGCGCGAACAGGTGGCGATCAGCGCCGGCGGCCTCTCGCTCGCGGGCTCGATCGGCGATGCGCCGATCGCCCCCGCCCAGCTCGGCTTCCAGATTTTCGTGCCGCTCCAGGGCAACTCGGAAGGGCGGCTCGTCACCAATGCCCGCGGCGGCGAACTGATCCGGCTGCCGGAGGGCACCTATCACATCGTCTCGACCTACGGCGATTCCAACGCGATCCAGCGGGCGGATGTGAAGGTCGAATCCGGCAAGATCACCGATGCCACATTGCACCACCGGGCTGCGCGCGTGACGTTGAAACTCGTCGCGGCGGCGGGCGGGGAGGCCTTCGCCGGCACCGCCTTCAGCGTGCTGACACCGGGCGGCGACGTCATCCGCGAGGCGATCGGCGCCTTCCCGCAGGTGATCCTGGCCGAGGGCGACTATGTCCTGATCGCGCGGCAGGAGGGCCAGGTCTTCTCACGGGATTTCAAGGTCGAGTCCGGTCTCGACCGCGACATCGAGGTTTTGGCGCGCTGAGGTCAGGCCGCGCTGACGGCACGCTCCGCCGCGGTCAATTGGTCGGTCGCGGGGCCGCCGGGCGCTCGACGCGCGGGCCGGACAGCGCGGAGGCCACGCCGTCGGCGATGCGGATGGCGAGGCAGCGATAACCAGCCTCGACCAGCTCCGTCCCGTCCATACCGATCAGCTCCTCAGCAGTGAAGCGGCGCGATTGCGCCCATTCCCGCATCATGCCGTAGCGTGGGAAGACCGGAACCGAAAACTCCGCCGCGACCGTCTTCAGCACGCCACGATAGTCGTCGTAATGCGGATAGCGGCCCTCGCGCGGCAGCCAGGGCAGATCCATCATCACGAGATCGATGCCGGCCGCCTGCACCTTCCGGATCCCCTTCTTGAGGATCTTGGCGAGCTTCTCCTCGCCGATATGGTTCACCACATCGGCCGCGACCGTCTGCCAGATCACCAGCCCGGGGGCCTTGTCGATCACGTCCGTGTCCATCCGGGAGACCATGTCGAAGGCGCTCTGCCCGCCGACCCCCCGGTTGATGACGCGGATCTCGGCCTGCGGCAGGCGCCGGCGCAGCTCGTCCTGCAGCATCGCCGGATAGCTCTTGTCCTCGGCCGAGGCCCCGGCCCCCGCCGTCGTCGAGGAGCCGATCGTGACGATGGAGAGCTGCCCGGTCTCGCGCAGGGACTGGACCGCGCGCGGCAGGAGGGGCTGGAAGCGCTGCGAGGCCGCACCGGCGCGGCAGCGCTGGTCGGCCGCATGGGCGAGGGCCATGGGCCCTGCCAATGCCGGCGCGAGCGGCGCGCAGAGGACTAGCGCGCAGAGGCCTGGTGCGACTGCGGCGAGGCCTGCCGCGCGGGCGCGGCCGAAGCGCTGCCGGAGTGCGTGAGCGACTGATACCACGTCAGGAACATCCCCAACCCGACGAGAAGTGTAACGCCGGCCAGGCAGACCAGCAACTGCGGGCCGACCGCGAACCCCGTCTCGGCCATGACGATCTGCCCGGCGATCGACAGCACGGTGCCGGCGCAGAAGATGTCGAGCGAGTGCTTGCCGACGATCGCGAGCGTCCGCCCGGCCGCGAAGCGCAGCAGACCAGCTCCCGCCGGCAGCCAGCGCATCGCCAGCCAGGCCAGCGCCGCGACATGCAGCAGGCGGCTCCAGGCGAGATGGGTCTTGTCGGAGCCGAGCTGGACCGAGTCGAACCATTCGTTGAACAGGGCGATGCCAGTCGGGTTGCCGGACGCCGTCTTGGCCAGAGAGGCGAAGACGAGAAAACCGACGGCGAGCGCATCGACGCTGCGCAGGCGCGGCAGGGCGACGCCCCGCAGCATCGCGAGGCCGACGATGATGCCGACCAGGAAGGTGACCTGCCAGGCGAAGGGATTGAAGAACCAGCCCGCCGCATGGACGTTCGGGAAGTTCAGGCCGAGCGCGAGCGCCGTCTGCCAGACCGCCAGCGAGACCAGCAGCGCGCCCAGCGGGCTGAGCCGGACCGCCAGATACAGCAGCGGGAACAGCCCCAGCAGCACGATGTAGAGCGGCAGGATGTCGAGATAGGAGGGCTGGTAGCGCAGCGTCAGCACATCGATCAGCGCCGCCAGCGTGTCGCTGAAGAAGGGCTGGATGTTGATGGCTTCGATATAGAGCGGGTTCTGCGTCCGCGTCACCGCCGCAGCCACGACGCCGCAGACGACGATGAACAGCGCGATATGGGCGATGTAGAGCGTCCACAGCCGCCCGCCGATCTTGAGCGCACCGACGGCCAGCCCGCGCCGCTCGATCAGGCTGCCATAGGCCAGCGTGGCCGAAATGCCGGCCAGCAGCACGAAGGCGTCCGCCCCGTCCGAGAAGCCGAAGTTATGCGGCATCCAGGCCGCGACGACATTGCCCGGCATGTGGTTGATGAAGATGACCAGCAGCGCCAGCCCCCGGATCACGTCGATCCGCGCATCGCGCCCCGCGGTCGCGGCCGTGCCGCCCGGGCCATGGCCCAGGAGCAGAAACCGCGAAAGGGCAGAAGACGGCTGCACCGGCGAGATCCGACCATCGACGAAGGAACAGGGCGAACGACAAGCGCACGGACTTCGTTCATGTGGCGTTCATAAAATGCGCAGGGTTAAGGGTCACTAAACATCGCATCACAACCGCGTGTCGGGGCGTGACCGGCAGGTGCGCGCGAAGCGGCCGGACCAGGCTCAGTAGGGCGGCTCGGCATAGACCAGCTTGCCGTCGATCAGCAGGCGCTTGATCGCGGCCGTCCCGTCCGGCGCCACGGCAGCGACGACCTCGATCCGGGCCTTCGACACGGTCTCGATCCGGCGGCCCTCGCCCTGCGGCACGAAATAGCTCTCCAGCCCATAGGCGACGCGCAGACGGCCAGCGCCGGCACCGCAATCGGCCTGCCCGGCCTCGTTCAGCGCGCAGGCGCCTGTGGAGAGGACGCGCCCGGCGATCACCACCTCGCCCTCGCCGGGGGCGGGACGCGCCGCAGCGACTGCCTTTGCCTGGGAAAAGCCCTCGGCATCGCGGGCCAGCGTCACATAGACCGTATCGCCGCGCCGCAACCCCTTCGCCTCGCCCGGAGCGGCTGCGACAATGCTCATCGGATAGGCCAGCACGACATAGTCGCCCCGGAACAGGTCGCGCGGATCGACCGGCACCGTCCGCAGCCGCACCTCGGTGCCGCTGCGCAGGATCGAGGCGCGGCTCTCGACAAGCGCCAGCAGCCCGCCGCAGAGCAGGAGCATGGCGGCGAGCATCCGCCCGATCAGCGGAATCCGCGCCAACAGCGCATCGGCGCTCGGCAGCTTGGTGACGGTCGGGTTCATGGCGCAGCCTCTCCCGGCGGTCGCGCGAGCCTGGCGAAGAGCCGCCGCGCGCCGCTGGCGAGGCCAAGCAGCACGGCGCCCGCCACCAGGAAGAACAGCGACTGGTCGAGCAGCGTGCCGATCGTCTGCCAGAGCACCAGCGTCAGTCGGCGCACCCCGCCGGACACGCCCGCGATGACGAGCGCGATCGCCGACGCCAGCACGAGGCTCGCCACCACGACCTTGCCGGGCAGGCCGACGGCGAGCCCGCTCCAGAACACCAGCGGCACGACGAGGCCGAAGATCAGCGCCAGCGCCAGCGGCCAGGCGAAGCGCCGGTCGCGCGCAAGCCCGGCACAGGCAGCGATCGCAGCGAGCGCCACGGCATAAGCCGCATAGTTCGCCCAGGAGGCACGCCCGGCGCGCGAACCATGCAGGTCGAGGATGCGGATCAGTTCGAAATCGAGCATCACCACGAAGCCGAGCAGCCCCCAGGGCAGGCAGCAGCCCAGCAGGGCGAGTCCGCCGCGGTCGAGCGCCATGGCGCCGAGCGCGACGAAGGCGGCCGAGATCGCCAGACCATAGGCGAGCAGGCCGTAGTCGAAGGCGCGGCCGAACCAGTCGCCCGGCACCATCACCAGCCAGAACCCCAGCGCGAGCACGGCGAGGTGATGAACGAGGCGGTTCTGCCGCCCCCAGGCCAGCCACAGCGCCGGCAGGTAGATCAGGAAGAACGGCAGGTGGATGGCGCCCTGGCTCTCCTGCCAGCGCCCGCCGCTCCAGGCGCACAGCGCGACGAAGGTCACCACCAGCGCACCGTTCGAGCCCATCAGCGCCGCGACGGCGAGCCCGCCCAGCGCCACCATCAGCGCGCCTGCCGGCCAGTCCGCCGGCAGATGGTACATCTGCCCGACCAGCGCGATCCCGGCGCCGAAGATCAGCACGGCGCAGGTCGCGGCCGCGTCGGCCCCCGTGGCCGAGCCCCGCCGCTCCAGCCGCGCGGCCATGCCCAGCGCACCGACGACACCGGCCAGGATCATCGCGAGCTTCACAAGCCGCGGCATCGCCTCCCAGTTGGCGGCGACGAAGGCGGAGACGCTGGCGGCGATCAAGAGCCCGCCGAACAGGCCCAGCAGCGCCGGCAGCCGAAAGCCGCCCTCCGTGGCGAGCGAGCGGCGGATGGCGCCGGCGGACTCCGCCGTCACCAGCCCCTCGCCGACCCAGCGCGTCAGATCGGCTTCGAGCCGCTTGCGATAGGACCCCGTCAGCATGGGCGGCAATCTGGCACGGGAGGGTAAGGTCTGGCGATAGGGCGCCAGCCGTCATTGCGAGCGCAGCGAAGCAATCCAGTCGACCTGCCGCGCGGGCCTCTGGATTGCTGCGTCGCTACGCTCCTCGCAATGACGATCAGCCCGCCGCCTTCGCCGCGCGCGCCGCCTTCACACGCTTCAGGTCCGGCGGCGTCGCCTCCTCGAGCATCGCCTCCAGCATGGCGTCGAGGCTCATCACCGTCTGCGCCTGGCTGCCGAGGCGGCGCACGGTGACCGTGCGTTCCTCCGCCTCGCGCTTGCCGACGGCCAGGATCACCGGGACCTTCGCCAGCGAGTGCTCGCGCACCTTGTAGGAGATCTTCTCGTTGCGCAGGTCGGCGCGGGCCCGCAGGCCGGCCGAGAGGCAGGCCATGGTCACGTCCTCGGCATAGGCATCCGCCTCGGAGGTGATCGGGCAGACCAGGATCTGCTCGGGCGCCAGCCAGAGCGGGAAATGCCCGGCGAAGTTCTCGATCAGGATGCCGGTGAAGCGCTCCAGCGAGCCGCAGATCGCGCGGTGGACCATCACCGGCTGCTTCTTCTCGCCATCGGCACCGATATAGAAGGCGCCAAAACGCTCGGGCAGGTTGAAATCGACCTGCGTCGTGCCGCACTGCCAGTCGCGGCCGATGGCGTCGCGCAGGACGTACTCGAACTTAGGCCCGTAGAAGGCGCCCTCGCCCGGGTTGATCTCGGTCTTGATCCGCCCGCCCGACTGCGCCGCGATCTCGATCAGGACGCGGTTCATCACATCCTCGGCATGGTCCCAGAGCGCGTCCGAGCCGACGCGCTTCTCGGGCCGCGTCGAGAGCTTGATGACGAGGTCATCGGTGAAGCCGAAATCCTCGTAGACCGACAGGATCAGGTCGTTGATCTTCAGGCACTCGGCCGCGAGCTGGTCCTCGGTGCAGAAGATGTGCGCGTCGTCCTGCGTGAAGCCGCGCACGCGCATCAGCCCGTGCAGCGCGCCCGAGGGCTCGTAGCGATGCACGGCGCCGAATTCCGCCAGCCGGATCGGCAGATCGCGGTAGCTCTTCAGACCGTGCTTGAAGATCTGCACATGGCCGGGGCAGTTCATCGGCTTCAGCGCGAAGACCTTCTGGTCCTTCGTCGCATCGTTGGGGTTCTCGAAGGCCGAGGCCGACTTCACCGCGAACATGTTGTCCTGGTACCAGCCCCAGTGGCCCGACGTCTCCCAGAGCGACTTGTCGAGGATCTGCGGCGCGTTGACCTCCTCGTAGTCGGCGGCGAGCCGGCGGCGCATATAGGTCAGGATCTCCTGGAACAGCCGCCAGCCCTTGGAGTGCCAGAACACGACGCCCGGCCCCTCCTCCTGGAAGTGGAACAGGTTCATCTCGCGGCCGAGCTTGCGGTGGTCGCGCTTCTCCGCCTCCTCGCGAAGGCCGTGCCGTAGATGCGGGTCAGCATGGCGTTGTTGCTGTCGCCGCGCCAATAGGCGCCGGCCACCTTCATCAGCTTGAAGGCGGTGCCGACCTTGCCGACCGAGGTCATGTGCGGGCCGCGGCAGAGGTCGATCCACTCGCCCTGCGCATACATCTTCAGCGTCTGGTCTTCGGGGATCGCATCGACGAGCTCGACCTTGTAGGCCTCGCCCTTCGCCGCGAAGAACGCCTTGGCCTTGTCGCGGCTCCACTCGTCCTTGGTGAAGGGCGCGTCCGTGGCGATGATCTCGCGCATCTTCTTCTCGATGACCGGCAGGTCGTCGGGCGTGAAGGGCTCGTTGCGGGCGAAGTCGTAGAAGAAGCCGCCCTCGATCACCGGGCCGATCGTCACCTGCGTGCCGGGCCAGAGCGCCTGCACGGCTTCGGCGAGCACATGGGCGCAGTCGTGCCGGATCAGTTCGAGCGCACGTGGGTCCTCGCGCGTCAGGAACTCGATCTTCGAGTCCTTGCCGATCGGATCGGCGAGATCGACGACGACGCCGTCGATGGCCATGGCCACGGTGCGCTTGAGGAGAGAGGGAGAGATGCCGCCGGCAATCTCCTTTCCGGTGATGCCGGAGGGAAATTCGCGCTTCGCGCCATCGGGAAATGTCAGGGAGATCGTCATCGATCGTCGCTCCTGCTCACTCGGGGATACGAACCCCGTAAGACAAGGCCGGATACTGGGGAGAGCTGGACCAGGGCTGGACCGGCGCGGCGCTGTCCGTATCCGGGGGAGGACAACGCCGGGAACGCCCCGCCTATACGAGCGCGCAGTGGCAGGCAATCGGGACGGCCGCCGAAAACGCCGCGGGGGCGCGAGCGGCACCTGTCCGTTTCGTCATGATCCGCTCACCGGCCGGCAAAGCGCGATCCGCACAATCGCCGTGGTTGCGCCACCGCTTCGCCACAGGAGATCCCGCCATGCCGCCCCTACGCGCCGCCCTCTGCGCCGCCCTCGCCGGTCTCGTTCTCGCCACCGCCGCCGCGCCATCGCAGGCGCAGGACCGCAACGCGATGCGTGAGGCCTGCGGGCCGGACGCCGCCCGCCTCTGCCCCGGCGTGAAGCCGGGCGGCGGCCGCATCCTCGCCTGCTTCAAGGAGAAGGCGGCCGATCTGTCGCCGGGCTGCCGGAGCGCCCTGCAGCAGGCCCAGGCCCAGCGCTGACCGCAGCGCCATCGGCCCCGGCCTCCGCGTCCGGCTCCGCAGGCGGCGCGTTCACGCCGCGCCAGCGGCCATAGGACCAGGGCCGGTACCAGGCGGCATCGGGCGGCAGCTCCTCGCAGACGAGGTCGATGCCGCTCGTGCCGAGCGGGGTGCAGCGGCAGATCCGCGCCACCCCGATCCAGCCGCCGCGCCACAGGCCGAAACGCTGGATCGCCTCGTCGGTATAGGCCGAGCAACTCGGCCAGTGCCGGCAATGGCGCCCGATCAGCAGCGACAGGCTGAGCTGATAACCCCGGATCGCCCAGTGCGCGGCGCGCCGCGGCGCCAGCCTGACCGGAGCGGCCTGCGCGAAAAGACGTGACAAGCGCTGCTGCGATGCCATTTCATCCCGCTCGTCATCCAAGCCGAGATTCGCCATGCACCGCCCCGTTTCGCGACCCCGTTCCAATCGCCTGGGAGCCGCCGCGTTGGGGCTCGCGCTGGCGCTTCTGCTGGCACCGGCCCCGGCCGACGCCCAGCAGCGCACCAACCTGCTCTGGCTCGAACCCGGCAGGGTCGACCTCGCGACGCTGATCGGCCTGCCGCCGGCGATGAACTCGCCCGAGCAGAAGCGCGAATTCGACGAGGTTCTCCAGATCACCCTCGCCCGCACACCCGAGCGCGAGAAGGCGGCGATCGCCGACCAGTACCAGACGCTGGCGCGCTTTCTCGAGGGCGCCGACATCGCCTTCGCCGGCAACGAGCACCGCGAGGTCCGGCTGCTCTATCGCGAGGCGCAGATCGAGCTCGGCATCGTGCTGCTGGGCGTGCGCCGCCTGACGAACCGGCAGCGGCCCTTCACGGTCTGGAACAAGGTGCGGGTCAAGCCCTGCCCGGGCGGACGGCCGGAAGGAACCTCCTTCCCGGCCGGCCATGCGGCGACCGCGGCGCTCTATGCCGAGCTCCTGAGCACGGCGGCGCCGGAAATGGCCGCCAAGCTCGAGGAGCGGGTCAAGGATTACGGCGAGAGCCGTCTCGTCTGCGGCTTCCATTATCGCAGCGACCTCGCGGCGGGGGACAAGGCTGGCCGCGCCGTCGCCAAGGCGCTGCTCGCAGACCGCGCCTTCAGGGCCCGCTTCGACGAGACCCGCGCCGAGACCCGGCTGGCGCTTGGCCTGAAGTGAGCCGGCGCGCCGCCGCTCACGCGACCGCGGCGGCCTGGCGCCGCTGCTCGATCTGGCCGATCGCCTCGACCACCGCATCGAAGGTCAGCATCGTCGAGGCGTGGCGCGCCTTGTAGTCGCGCACCGGGACCAGCACCGAGAGATCGGCCCACTTGCCCTCGGGCGGCTCGGCCTGGTCCTTCAGGATGGCGCGGGCCTGCTCGCGGACCCGGCGCAACTCGTCGGCCGTCGAACCCACCACATGCCGCGCCATGATCGAGGACGAGGCCTGCCCGAGCGCGCAGGCCTTCACCTCGTGCCCGAAGCCGGTGACGACATCGCCCTCCATGGTGAGATCGACGGTCACGGTCGAGCCGCAGAGGCGCGAATGCGCCTTGGCCGTCGCGTCGGGCTGCGGGAGCCGGTCCAGCAGCGGGATGTTCGCGGCGAGTTCGAGGATGCGCTTGTTGTAGACGTCGCTCAACATATCGTGCTCTCCACCGGCTCTGGAGTGACCGGCGCCCGACCCCAATATAGGGTTCATGCTCGCTCAGGGGGAGAGCATCCACGGTCGCGCCCCGCCCTCGCGAAAAAAAGCGCGTCGTCGTGCCGGCCGCGTGGTCCAACCGGGATCACGCGACGTATCAGGACCACCAAAACGGGAGGCGCCACATGAACCCTGTGGTTAAGTCCTTGTCGGTCGAGCGGGCTCTGGGGCCCTCCGCGGACAAGTTTCTGATCAAGCAGCCGACGCAGGAACAGGCGGAGGAGGCCGTGCGGACCCTCCTTCTCTGGGCCGGGGACGACCCGTCCCGCGAAGGTCTCCAGGACACGCCGCGGCGCGTGGCCAAGGCCTATAAGGAATTCTACAAGGGCTATGAGGAGGATGCGGCCGAGATTCTCGACCGGGTCTTCGAGGAGGTCGAGGGCTATCGCGACATGGTTCTCGTGCGCGACATCCCGTTCTACTCCCATTGCGAGCACCACATGGTGCCCTTCGTCGGCAAGGCCCATATCGGCTATTACCCGGCCAAGGGCGTCGTCGGCCTGTCCAAGCTCGCCCGCGTCGTCGATGTCTATGCGCGCCGGCTGCAGACGCAGGAAACCATGACGGCCCAGATCGCGGATGTGATCGACCGCGTGCTCGCGCCGCGCGGTGTCGCTGTCCTGATCGAGGCGGAGCACATGTGCATGTCGATGCGCGGCGTGCAGAAGCAGGGCTCCTCGACCATGACGACCCGCTACACCGGCCTGTTCAACGAACCGTCCGAGCAGGTGCGCTTCTTCACCATGGTGAAGTCGCCGGGCCTCTGACGAGCGGGCGCGCGGCACCACCGCGCGCCTGCCGTTCCAACCCCTAGTTGCGGCCAGCCATCACGCCGCCATCGACGTCGTGGATCGCGCCCGTCGTCCAGCCAGCCCGCTCCGACAGCAGAAACGCGATATGGGCCGCGACGTCGGCCGCCCGACCGACACGGCCAATCGGATGGAAGGCATCGAAGCCGCCCGTCAACGTCGCCTCGATCGCTTCGGGCTCGATGAAGGCACCGTAGATGGGCGTGACGACGACCGCCGGCGAGACCGCGTTTACCCGGATGTTCAGACCCGCCAGTTCCATCGCGAGATGCTGGGTCAGGGCGTGGAGGCCCGCCTTCGCCATAGAATAGGCTGAGGACGGCGTGGCCTTGACGGCCTGTCGCGCCCACATCGAGCCGATCATGACGATCGCACCGCCTCCATGAGACGCCATGTTGCGGGCCACCGCCTGCGTCACGAAATAGAACGCCCTGTTGAGCGCGTGATAGCGGTCGAAATCCGCGCCGGTATGCTCCAGGAACGGCTTCGGGAAGAAATAGCCGGCAGCATTGACCAACTGATCGATATGGCGTCCGTCGCCATCAATCCGGCGGATCAGTCCATCCACGGCAGCGGCATCGTAAAGGTCCGCTTCGATCGTTTCGACGGCGCCACCGCTGTCCTTTTCGATTTGCTTTCGCGCGATCGCGAGCTTGGCGGGATCACGGCCAACGAGGGCGATGGTTCTGCCCTCGGCAGCGAGCTGCGTTGCCGTCGCGAGGCCGATTCCAGATGACCCGCCAACGACCAGGCTCAACGAACGTCCCATGATAAACTCCTTTGATGAATCTATCTATCGATAGATAGACATCGGAGCCTAGGCAGTTGAGATCGTGCGCGTCAAGCCTTATCTATCAACTGATAGAGAGGTCGATATGATCGAGACATCCGCGCGCGAACAGATTCTGGACGCTGCCGAAAAACGGGCGCGGATGACCGGCTATCACGGCTTCAGCTTTCGCGACGTCGCTGACGACGTCGGCATCAAAAGCTCGAGCGTGCATTACCATTTCCCGACCAAGGGCGACCTCTGCGAAGCCTTGGCGCGACGCTATACCGTGCGGGCGGTCGACCGGCTGGGCGATCCCCGGAGCCTGGCGCCCGGCGAAGGCCCCGAGCGCGTCGCAGCCCTGTTTCGCGATGCCCTGCTGATCGAGGACCGGATGTGTCTTTGCGGGTTGTTTGGTTCGCAACGCGACGCTTTGCCGACGCAGGTCGCCACGACCGTGGCTGCATTTTTCCAGATGATCCTGGATTATCTCGATGCGGCGCCCAAGGCGTCGCGAGGCAGCCAGAACCCGGCGGCCTTGCTGGCCCGTCTTGAGGGCGCGCTCATTCTGGCACGGACGCTGAACAATCCAAGCCTGTTCGAGGACGCGCTCAGGGAGACCGCAGCCTGAGCCTTGGCGCCCGCGTCCCCGCCTCGCCGACCACGACCGCCTGATGACACGCAACACCCGCCGAATGAGACACCGATGAACGCTTTCCCCGTCCTTGATACCAAACAGGCCCTCGAGGAGGGCACCACCTTCGCCCCGCGCTTCGACGCCAACGGGCTCGTGACCTGCGTCACCACCGATGCGGCCACCGGCGAACTGCTCATGGTCGCGCATATGAACGCGCAGGCGCTGGCCCGTTCGATCGAGACCGGCGAGGCCTGGTACTGGTCGCGCTCGCGCGGCGAGCTCTGGCACAAGGGCGCGACCTCCGGCCAGGTCCAGACCATCGTCGAGATGCGGGTCGATTGCGACCAGGACGCGCTCTGGCTGAAGGTCCAGGTCGCCGGCGATGGCGGCTGCTGCCACACCGGGCGCCACTCCTGCTTCTACCGGGTGCAGCCGCTGCGCGAACAGGCCGACGCCCCGCTGCGCTTCGTCTGAGCCGTCGCTTCCGAACCGGCGCCCGCCCCGCGGCGGGTGACGGTCGCGTGCTGCGCCGCCGGGATCGCGCGGCCGTCACGCGGCGGACACGAAGCACTGGCAGGCGATTTGCCTCACCGTCGCCGGGGCGAGGGTGGAGGGATTCGACCCATGAACGATGCCAGCATGCCGAAGGCCGGTCCCAACGGCCGGCCGAAGATCGGCCTCGCGCTCGGGGGCGGCGCCGCGCGCGGCTGGGCCCATATCGGCGTGCTGCAGGTCCTGACCGAGGCGGGGCTGTCGCCGGACGTGATCGCCGGCACCTCGATCGGGGCCGTCGTCGGCGGCTGCTTCGCCGCCGGCAAGCTGTCCGAACTCACCGACTTCGCCACGGGCCTGACCAAGCGCCGGGTCGTCGGCCTGATGGATTTTCACATCGGCGGCGCCGGGCTGATCGGCGGCGGGCGCCTCAGGCGTCTCCTGGAGCGTGACCTCTCGGGCCTGCGCATCGAGGGCCTGTCGACCCGCTTCGTCGCGATCGCCACCGAACTCGGCACCGGCCACGAGATCTGGCTGACGCAGGGCACGCTGGTCGACGCGCTCGGGGCCTCCTATGCCCTGCCCGGCGTCTTCGATCCGGTGAAGCTCGGCGGCCGCTGGCTGATGGACGGGGCGCTGGTCAATCCCGTCCCGGTGACGGCCGCCCGCGCGCTCGGCGCCGACATCGTGATCTGCGTCAACCTGAACAGCGATCTCGCCGGCCGCGGCACGATCATCCAGCAGCACAGCGCCGACCCGGATCCGGCGATCGTGCCCGAGCTCGACGTCCGGCCGACCTCGCGCTGGCTCGGCGGCATCACCGGCGCCGCCAGGCGGGTGCGCGGGCTCGTCGGCCGCCAGAGCGAGGCCCGGCCGGGACTCGCCGGCGTGATGATCGACGCCTTCAACATCACGCAGGACCGGATCTCGCGCTCGCGCCTGGCGGGCGATCCGCCAGACGTGATGGTCGGCCCGAAGCTCGGCCGCACCGGCCTGTTCGATTTCCACCGCGCGCAGGAGACGATCGAACTCGGCCGGCAGGCCACGCTGCGCTGCCTCGACGACATCGAGACGGCCATCGCCGGCAGCCGTCTCTCGCCCTGAGGCACGGGCCCGCTCAGGCCATGGCGATGTAATCACGCATCGCCCGGCTCTCGGCCTCGATCGCCGCGACGCGGTGCTTGACCACGTCGCCGATCGAGACGAGGCCGACGACGCGGCCGGCCTCCACCACCGGCACATGCCGGAAACGGCCCGAGGTCATGATCTCCATCAGCTCGTCGACGCTGGTCTGGACCCGGCAGGTCACGACCTTGGCGGTCATCGCCCGCGACACCGGGCTGTCGAGCGCGGCCGCCCCGCTCTCCCCGAGCGCGCGGATGATGTCGCGCTCGGACAGGATGCCGACGAGCGCCCCGTCCGCGCCCATCACCACGACCGCGCCGATCCGCTTCTCGCTCAGTGTCTTCACGGCCTCGCCCAGCGTGCGATGCGGCTGGACCGAGATGACCTCGCGTCCCTTGTCCCCCAGAAGCTGCTCGACATTCATGGCGTCCTCCTCCTTGCAGTGGCGCCGTTGCCCGGCGCGCGGATTCGTCCTGTTCCCGCCATCCGGGCCGAACCCAACCACCCGGCAGGACCGCGGGAACGCTGCGAAGACCGGGAGTGTGGGCGAAGACGCAGGCGCAGGCAAGGCGAGCGCGGGGCGCGCTCAGCGCCGTATCGCGCCCCGGTCGAACAGGGGAAACAGCAGGAGTCCGACGAGGAATCCGCCGATATGGGCCTCCCAGGCGATGCTGGTCTCCTCCCCCAGGATCGGCACCAGGCCCGCCCCGAACAGGATGTTCGTCGCGAACCAGATCACGATGAAGAGCATGGCGCGCGAATTGCGCCAGAGCTCGCCCAGGGGTTCGGCGGGAATCGCCCGCACCACCGCATCGTCGGCCAGCGAGCCGAAGCGCAGACCCGGCGCGAAGACGAAGCGGATCGCCGCGGCCGTCGCCCCCGACACCGCCGCCGAGGCGCCCACCAGCGGCAGCACGTCGAGCTCGCGCGCGAACCAGTGCAGCAGCGCGCCGCCGATCGTCGCCAGGCCCATCAGGCTGAGGAAGCGGCTGCTCCCGAGCCGGCGCGCCACGGGGCTGCCGAAGGCCGCGAGCCAGACGACATTGGTGATCAGATGCACCCATGACCCGTGCAGCAGGCCGTAGGTCAGCAGGTTCCAGAGCCTAGGCCCGCCATCGGCCAGCAGCAGCCGCACCAGCTGCAGCCGGTCGGCCACATTCTGCCCCGCCGACGAACTCGCCACGGCCGAGACCATCTCCTCGAGGCGCTCGGGCGCGAGCCAGAGGCTCAGCCGGGCGGGAACGAAGGCGAACCAGGACAGAAGGACGTAGTCGTCATAGGCCGACAGCAGCTCCCGCCCGCCCTGAATCAGGGCGAGGACAGCGGTCAGCCAGACAATGACGGCCGGGAGATTGAGGATCGGCTCGCGCTGGACGGGGGCGGGATGGCCGGGAGCAGGATGGGACATGTGCGCCAACCCTTGCCGAAGCCGCCGCCGCTGGCAAGCGAGGGCGCGAGGCCGCGATGAAAAAGGGGAGCGGCCTCGCGCCGCTCCCCTCGCCCCGGCTGATCGGGCGCGAGCCGAGCGGCTCGGCGCCACGGTCACATCCCCGCCGGCCCCTCCGTACTGCGGGCGAACCGCCCCGCAAAAACCGCCAATTTGATAATCATTTTAGAGGGTTATCCACAATCGAAAGGTCTTGTTAACCCTAACGCACCGTTTACCCGAACAGCGAGCAGCCAGCATGGCAAGACGGCATGGCGCCTGCGTCCTTCGCCGACCGAAGGGCCGATTCGTCCCGCCTCCTGACGGTTCTGCGCCATCGCGGGACGGCAGGTCGGCTGTGGCGGCGGCCGGCAGCACTGGATACCGGAATGAAGAACCCAAGCACGCGCCTCGTCTTCGAGTACTGGGACACTCTCCGTGGAGAGCGTTCGGCACCCGAGCGTGGCGAGATCGAACCGGGCGCCCTGCGCCATGCGCTCGCCGACACCTTCGTCCTGGAGAATGAACCGATCGGGCCTGTCTTCAGGCTTGCGGGCACGCGGCTCTGCGCGCTGCTCGGCCACGAGCTGCGCGGCCGCGCCTTCACGGCGCTCTGGTCCGACGTCGAGGCGCAGGCCGAGATGCGCCGCCTCGCCCAGACCGTGATGGACGAGTCCGCCGGCGCGGTGGCGGGGCTGACCGGCGAAACCCGCACCGGCGCGCCGGTCTATCTCGAGCTGCTCCTGCTGCCGCTGCGCTATCGCGGCCGCACCCATGCCCGCATGCTGGGCTCCCTGTCGGCCGCGGCAACCCCGGAATGGCTCGGCCTCGATTCCATCGAGTCGATGCGGATGATCTCGCTGCGCATGCTCTGGCCCGGCCTCGCGCCGCGCCAGCCGATTCCGGTGCCGGCGCGGGGGCGCGCCCCGAAATTCATGGTCCTTCCGGGCGGTCGCGCCTGACGGACACACCATGCGTTAACCAGATGGCTTATAGGATCGGCCCGAAAGCAGGCTGACCCTTTGATGTTGAGCGCCCTACAACCGCCCCGGACGGCTGCACGCACTGCCGAGCGCAGGCGCCATCATCGTATGAAGGTGGTCCTTCTGGGCCGCTACATGCTGCCCAACCGCATGGAATATCCCTGTCAGTCGATCGACATCTCGCCGGGCGGCGTGCATCTGGCCGCCCCCGCCCGGGCCAACCCCGGCGAGCGCGTCATCGTCTATCTCGAACATCTCGGCCGCATCGAGGGCACCTGTGTGCGCACCACGATGGAAGGCTTCGCGATGACGATCACCGCGACCAGCCGCAAGCGCGAGAAATTCACCGCCCAGCTGACCTGGCTCGCCAATCGCGAGGAGCTCGGCCTGCCCGAGGATCGCCGCCACGAGCGGATCGTGCCGCGCAATCCGCGCGCCATGCTGGGGCTCGAGGACGGCACCGAGCATGTCGTGCGCCTCATCGACATCTCGCTCTCCGGCACCGCCTTCACCAGCGATCTCGACCTGCCGATGAACACGCCGCTGCGGATCGGTTCGACGCCTGCCAAGATCGTGCGCCGCTTCGACGGCGGCTACGCGGCCGAATTCCGCTTCCCCCTCTCGGCCGACCTGCTCGACGAAAACCTCGAGCTCTGACGCAAGACCACCGCGCCGCCGCAGTCGCCCCCGCCCTCGGCATGAACCCTGCTTGCGCCGGCCAACCGCAGCCGCCATAGCCTGTGGTTTCCGAAACGCTGCGCCGGCCGGGCATGCCCTACAAGCTGATCATCTTCGACTTCGACGGAACGCTGGCGGACACCTTCCCGTGGTTCACGGGCGTTCTGAACGATGTCGCGGCGCGCTACCGCTTCCGCCGGGTCGAGGCGGACGAGGTTGAGCGGCTGCGCGGCCTCAGCGCCCGCCAGCTCCTCGTCCATTTGGGCATTCCGGCCTGGAAGCTGCCCTTCATCGCCCGCCACATGCGCCGCCTCGCCACGGATGACGGCGAGCCCGCGCCGATCTTTCCCGGCAGCGAGGCGATGCTGCGCGACCTGCGCGAGGCCGGCCTCGTGCTGGCCATCGTCAGCTCCAACACCGAGCGCAACATCCGCCGCGCCCTCGGCCCGGAGACGGCTGGACTGTTCAGCCACTATGCCTGCGGCGCCGGCCTGTTCGGCAAGGCGGGCAAATTCCGCCAGATCGCCAGGCGCGCGGGCGTCGAGCACAGGCACTGCCTCTGCATCGGCGACGAGATCCGCGATTTCGAGGCCGCCTCCGAGGCCGGGATGGCCTTCGGCGCCGTCACCTGGGGCTTCACCAGCCGCCCTGCCCTGCAGTCCCTCGATCCGGCCTTCCTGTTCGCCGGCATCGACGAGATCGAGGCCCGGCGCTTCGTCGACGCCGGACTTCCCGACCGCCCCGAAGGCACTGGCCACCGGACCACGCCCCGGTCGCGCATGGTTAAGCAGACATCACCCGAGGCAGATCGATAATTAACAGCCGCTGAATCGATCGATCCGATTTGCACACGACTGCTTTCCCCACGATTTAGACTAAGTTCCATTGCGCGGAGACATCGGCGAATTCACTAGAATTGTTCGCTTTCATTTCAAGTCAAATCCATGAGCCGGCGGCATCGTCCTCCCCAGGGACCAGAAAGGGGACGACATGCCTTCAAAGACCACAACCACCCTCGGTGCTGCTTTCGCCTGCCTGCTCATGACCGGCCTCGCATCCGGCGCCGGAGCCCAGACGGCCGGCGTGCCGGTCGCCAGCCTGCCGGCGGCGGCCTCCGGCGATGCCCGGGCGCCCTATGCCTGGAACGACCTCTGCCGCCGCACCCCGGCGGAATGCCGGGTCGATCTGCGCGAGCCCGAGACGGTCGAGATGACGCCGAAGCTCTGGAAGACGATCGTGGCCGTGAACACCCGGGTGAACCGCGAGATCGAGGCGGTGACCGACGAGGATCACTGGGGCGTCGTCGATCGCTGGGACATGCCTGATGACGGCAAGGGCGACTGCGAGGATTTCGCGCTGCTGAAGCGCAAGCGCCTGGCCGAGGCCGGCGTCCCGCGCCGCGCCATGGTGATGACCGTGGTGATCGACGAGGAGAACGCGGGCCACGCCGTGATGATGATCCGCACCGACCGCGGCGACTTCATCCTCGACAACAAGCGCAACGCCGTCCTGCCCTGGAGCCAGACCGGCTACGTCTACGTCAAGCGCGAATCCCAGATGCGGACGGGCTGGACCTCGCTGGGCGGCGCGCAGACCTCCACGGTCGCGGCCGTGCGCTGACGCAAGCAACGACGGCTACCTGCGGGCGGCCCGATGACGATCGGAACGGGACCTCCCGTTCCCCTGAGGCGGCGAGACTTGGTCACGTCCCCACCCACCCGTCCCCTAGGCCGGGTTTCGCCAAGGGCCGGCTCCTTCCCCAGGGGCCGGCCCGCTTCGTTTCCGCAAGGGTGGTTCAGTCGAGGCGCTCAAGCCCCGCCGCGAACTGCTTCCAGCGGGCCGCATAGCCGCGAGCGGAGGCGGTGATGCCGGCGGCCGCGGCCTCGTCGAGCGTGCGGATGGCCTTCGCCGGCGCCCCGACGATCAGCGAATTGTCCGGGAATTCCTTGCCCTCGGTGACCAGCGCATTGGCGCCCACGAGGCTGTTGCGGCCGATCTTGGCGCCGTTCAGCACCGTCGCGCCCATGCCGACCAGGCTGTTCTCACCGATGATGCAGCCATGCAGGATCGCGCGATGGCCGATCGTGCAGTTCTCGCCGACGACGAGCGGAAAGCCCATGTCGGTGTGCAGGACGCAGCCCTCCTGGATGTTGCTGCCGGCCCGGATCTCGATCCATTCGTTGTCGCCGCGCAGCACGGCGCCGAACCAGATCCCGACATCGACGCCGAGCCGGACCCGCCCGATCACATGGGCATCGGGCGCCAGCCACCACTGCCCGTCACCGGGCGTCTCGGGCGTTTGTCCGTCGAGGGCATAGAGAGGCATGGCCGGTTGTCCTTTCGCGCGGGAGCGACGTCAGGAGTGGCCGCGGGCCGCCGCTGCCGTCAAGGGGCGAGCACCTGCAGCAGGTCGAGCACGACCCGGCCGGAGAAGATGCTCCAGACCGAGGCGATCATGCTGGCGAGCATCACGAACACGATCGGACGCCCCTCGATGCGCCGGCCGCGCACCGTGTTGCGCAGGATCAGGAAGGGCGCGCTGAACACCACCACCGGCACGCTCGCCACCGCAAACAGCCCGCCGGCCTGGAGGAGGCGGAAATCGGCGCGCTGCGCGGTGAAGAGTTCGAAGGCCGAGGCCAGCAGGCCTGCAAAGGCGAAGCCGACGACCAGCGCCTTGAGCACTTCCACGGCAGCGGGTTCGATCGTCAAGGAAGTCTGCTCCGGCGGACGCGACGGCCGGACACTGCCTCATGGTTTAAAAAGTGTGAAGAAAAGGCTGAAGCAATGGTTAACGCCGCCGCCCGCGCCGCGACCGGCATGGTTTACGCGACGTTAACGGGCAGGTGCTTGAGTGGCGCCACAGCCAGACGGAACCGGACGTGACCGCCTATCATCCTCAGGATCCCGCCGTCGATCAGACGCCGCCGGCCTACCCGGCCCAGGCCGCCGCCGCGCTCGCCGAGGCGGTGCGCACCCGGCTGAAACGCCCGCCGCCGCCGCTGCCGCGCGCCGATGGCGCGCTGCTCAAGGCGGCCGCCGCGATCATGCTGCTCGGCGCGCTGGCGACGGGGGTTGCGCTCTATCTCGGCCACCGTGAGGTCCCGCTCGAGCCGGTGATCCAGCCCGCCCGGATCGGCACTGTCTCGCTGGTGGTGCCGCAGAACCTCACCGGCACCGAGCCCGACGACACCAGTCGGCTCGTCGGCATGGTCCGGCTCCGGCTCGACTGGCCGAGCCTCGGCCCGGCCCAGACCGGCCCGACCGCGCTGCAGAACCGCCAGCGCCTGCTGGTGACCCTGAGCCCGCCCGACAAGGTCAACGACCCGCAGACACAGCTCTCGGTCTATGCCCGCTTCCTGACGCCTACCGTCTGGTCCAACCCCGGCGGGCTGGTCGTGCGCGGCTTCCGCAAGGGCTCGCCCTATGAGGGCGACGAGCTCTATGTCTCGGTGCCCGACGGGCGCGGCTTCGCGGCACGCTGCCCCCTCGACGCGGCGAAATCCGATTCCGCACGGCCCGATCTCGACGAGCCCTGCCGCGTCACCTTCCGCCATCGCGGGATGGACGTGAACATCCGCTTCCCCCGCGCCATCATCGCCGATTGGGAGCTGATGCTCGGCGGCGTCCGCCGCACCATCGACGGCCTGATCCGCTGAGCATCCGCCACGCCTGACCTCTGCTGCCGGAATGCGCAGGCGGTCGCGTCGGGCAGCCGCCTGCGCGAAATCCCCTCAGTCTTCCAGATCGACGTCCAGGATCGCCATCGTGAAGTTGAACGAGCGGTCGCCGTCCTCGTCGTCGACATGGATGATGCCGATGAACTCGTCGGCGAGATAGACCTCGGCCGAATCGTTCTTCTTCATCCGCGCGCGCACGCTGATGCCGTGATTGTTGAAGGTGCGCCGCAGATAGCCCTCGAGCTTGGCGAGTTCGGTCTTGTCCATGGGACGGGTCCTTTCGAAGTGGCCGGACCGCCAGACTCCACTGCCGGCGGAGACGCGACCACCGCTCATTTTGAGCAGGTCGGCAATTGAGATGTCGCCCCGGCCTGATACTCATGGTTCAGTAGCCGGATCGGGCTTGTGGGACACCCGCATTGACTAGGCAGCAGGAATCACCAGTCACGAAGAGGACCATCGGTCTGGCGCTGCTGAGCTGCTGCCTGGCAGGAAGCGCCCTGTTGATTGGCTTGTGGCCCCGCGAGTCGATGGCATTCGAAGAATGTCGATACGATACCCACGCCGGTCTTCCACAAGGCTTTGGCAGATCTGACCATGCCGGTTTGGTCCGTTTAGCTGGCCACCGACTCCCGATGGGATCAGACCGACACGTTCCCGAAGAGCGGCCCGTGACTCCAGCGGAGGTCTCCACGATCCGGATAGATCACCATGAAGTCTCCAAAACGCGGTTGAAACGCTTCACCGATGGCACCGCCTATCTGACAGGCGCCGAACCGCCGGTCGATGCGTAGCGCGGGAACGGCACATATCGGATTCCGCACCGCGCTGCGCGCGGGAAACTGATCGCAGCCGCTTCGAAGTCATTGTGACAACATAGGGGGGACGTCTCATGGGCAATAGGTTCTCGAAGGTCCTCGCGCTGGCCGGGGCCGCCTTGCTGGTGCTTGTGGCACCGACTGTGCTCGCACAGCAGACTCCAAGGCCCAACATCATCATGATCATGCCGGACGATGTCGGCATCACGAATGTCGGCGCCTATTCGCACGGGATGATGGTGCCGACGCCGAACATCGATCGCCTCGCCAGGGAAGGCCTGCTGTTCACAGACCACTATGCGGAGCCGACCTGCACGCCCGGTCGGGCCGCCTTCATCACCGGGCAGATGCCGATCCGGACGGGTCTGACGACGGTCGGGCTGCCGGGCTCTCCCGTGGGGCTCGACAAGCGTGACCCGACCTTGGCCACCGTGCTCAAACGCGTCGGCTACCGCACCGGGCAGTTCGGCAAGAACCATCTCGGCGACCGCAACGAGCATCTCCCGACCGTCCACGGGTTCGATCAGTTCTTCGGCAACCTCTATCATCTCAATTCGGAGGACGAGCCAGAAGATCCGGATTGGCCGAAGGACAAGGGCTTCAACGACAGGTATCGCCCGCGCGGCGTGCTGGACTGCGTGGCCACCGCGCAGGACAATCCCGCGCCGCCGGATGCCCGTTTCGGCGCTTGGGGCAAGCAGAGCTGCACCGATACCGGACCTCTGACGCGCAAGCGCATGGAGACCGTGGACGATGAGTTCCTCGCCCGGACATTGTCCTTCATGGACGACGCGGCCAAGGCGAAGGAGCCCTTCTTCATCTGGCATGCCCCGTCCCGGATGCACATCTACACCTATCTCCGGCCGGAAAGCCGTCTCCTGGCCCAGCCCTATTCATCGGGCGATGACGTCTATGGCTCCGGCATGATCGAGCTGGACCGTCAGGTCTCGGCGATCCTCGGGAAAATCGACGACCTCGGCGTCAGGGACAACACGATCGTGCTGTTTACCTCGGACAATGGCGCGATGGCGGCCTGGTGGCCTGATGGCGGGACCACGCCGTTCCGGTCCGAGAAGGCCACCACCTGGGAGGGCGGCGTCAGGGCACCGATGCTGATCCGCTGGCCTGCGGCGATCAAGCCGGGATCGGTGTCGAACGGCATCCAGAGCCATATGGATCTGTTCACGACCCTGGCCAGCGCCGCCGGTGCCGGGGATGTCAGGAAAGACCTTCTCGACAGCCACAAGGTGAAGATCGACGGCCTCGACAATCTCGCTCACTGGCGCGGCGAGGCGCCCTCTCGCCGCGAGCATTTCATCATGTACAACGAGCAGCAGCTCACCGCGCTGCGGTTCGGACCGTGGAAGTCGCATTTCAAGACCCGCAGTGGCTTTTTCGATCCCTTCGTCGACAGTTCCCTCATCTTCAATCTGCGGATGGATCCGTTCGAGCAGCGCGACGGTCATCGCTCGAATCTCGTGGCGATGCGCAAGGCGTTTCTCGGCGGCATGATCCGCGACATTCTCGGAGAGCACTATCAGACATTGGAGCAGTTTCCGCCTCGTCAGAAGGGCGGAGACCTCCGGCCACGCTAGGGGCACCGCATGTCCGGCGCGAAACCCCAGCAGATCGAACCGTTCGATGCCCAATGGGCCGGCGCACAGTACGCCTTCGTGCACATGCTGACGGAGCATCTGGTGGACTGCCGTCGGGCCTTTCGGGGCGATCTCGACGCCATGCTGGTTCTGGCCATCCTCGGCCAGAACCATCTCAAGGCCCTGCTGGCGGGAGAAACGGATGCCCGCACGCCCGGCACGCCCTTCGGGATCACCGCCTCGCGGATCGCGGATGTGACGGGCATGCCGCGGCAGACAGTCCGCCGCAAGCTGCAGGACCTCGCCAAGCGAGGCTGGCTGATCCAGAACGGCGATGCGGCTTGGATGCTCTCAGGCCCGCCGGACGATACCTCGGCCGGGCAGGACCTCGCGGAACTCTCGCACCGCGGGCTCGGTCGCGCCATGCGCCTGCGGGACGATCTGAACCGGATCCTCGGACCGGCGAAGGGAGCATGAGGTGGGAAGCCGGGGCCTTGCAGGGCAAGCCGTTCTGCTTCCCATGCTCATCATCGTGCTGCGCGGGCCGGTGGCCGCAGAAGACGTCAAGGCCCGCGGTGTCAACCCGGCGGAGAACGATACGCGGGCTGACCTGATCGTGAAGTACAATGCCCTCACCCGATCCTCTGGCATTTTCACGACAACGCTGAAATTCGATTACCGCCTTTCGCAGGACGTCGGGCTCAACCTGGAAATGCCGGTTCTGGGCCATTTTCGGCGGTCGTCGCCGGGCCCGGGCCTGCCCGGGCTGAACGAGGCCGGGACGGGCGATGTCTTTCTCCGAGTGCGCTACGTAACCGGGATTGGGGCCGGATCCCTCGGCCAGACGTCGATCGGCGGCGCGATCGAAGCCGTTTTCCCGACCGCATCGAACGATACCCTTGGCAGCGGCACCGTCCAGCTCAATGCGAGTGCGCTGCTCGTGCAGGCCTGGAACGCCAGCCTGATCACGGCCTTCGTCGTCAAGAGCACCCATTCCGTGCACGAGTTGCACGGTCGTCGCGCCGTGCAGGAACACAGCGCGCGCGTGGTCCAGGCCTTTATTCTGCCACATGGCATGTTCGCCACCCTCGATGCCAAGTATAACTGGGAGACGATCAACAATCGGGACAACTGGTGGGAGGGGCAGATCGAATTCGGGATGATGCTGGATGCCAGGACATCGGCTTCCCTCGGCATTGGGCGCAAATGGGGCAGCCGTGAGGATCGCGGTTCGGTCTCTGCTACCGTCAAACGATTTTTCTGAGGTCACGGTGCAGACATATCCCGCCCCGCCCGCGATCCGACGCACCCTTGCCGCGCTCACCGTCCTGGGGGGCTTGCTGGCGACGGCGGCTGTGACGGCCGTCGCGCAGGCTCCGGCGCAGGATCCGCTGCGGCTCGAATTTCCCGGCGGGCATGTGAAGCTCGGGATCGAGGCGGGACTCCAGGTCGTCGGAGAGAACCGCGCCTTCTGGGACCTCTCGAAGGTCTTCGCGCCCGGCTCGGCTTTCAAGACCTCGTTCGGATGGGGAGAAGCGTATATCAAGCCCAGTCTGAGCTTCGAGCATCTGCTGGCCCCGGGCATGCGGCTCTATGGGGGCGTCAGCGCGGTGGGCGCCCGAACCCTCGATTCTGACATTTTCGACATCTCCAACACGGGCCGCATGCTGCTGGAGAACGGTTTTGTCGGCCTGCGCTTCGGGCAGCCGGGATCTGGCTTCTTCGCGGACTTGTCGGGAGGGCCGCAGCCTTACCGGATCGGCAGCGGCATGCTGATCGCCGATGGCTCGCAGGACGGCTTCGAGCGCGGGGCCCTGATCTTCGGCCCTCGCCAATCCTGGTCGATGACCGGGATCGGCAAGCTCGGCTACGGAGCCTTTTCGGCGGAGGCCTTCTATCTCGATGCCAATGAATACGCGTCGAACGACATGAAGACGGAGCTGGCGGGGCTCAACCTGCTCTATGCTCCGGAGCCCGGCCGCATGCTGGGGCTGACCTATGGCAAGGTGCTCGACTCGCTCGCGCCCTATCCGAAGGCGGCGCCGGGCGGCCGCGGCGTGCCGAGCGTGCTGCCGGATGCCCGCAAGGGCCTGTCCTTCCTGCATGGCTACGGCCGGTGGAACCCGGTTTCGGCTCTCCCCGCGCTCTGGATCGCCGGCGATGTCGCCTATCAGTGGAACGAACGGATCGACCAGCGCGCCTGGGCAGCCCGCGCCGAGATCGGCTATGCGTTCGCAACGCTGCCTTTCGCGCCGACCCTGTCCTACAGTTTCCAGACTTTCTCTGGCGACGACCCGAACACGGCCCGCCTCGAGCGCTTCGACCCCTTGTTCTATGATGGCAGCCCGACGGGCTGGGCGACGGGCTACAATGGCTCCTTCGTCTTCATCAATTCCAATGTCAGCGCCCATCGCCTGACGCTGGCCATGACTCTGACCCAGCGCGATATTCTGACACTGCGTTATGCCCATGTCAGGGCCGCGCGCCTCAACAGCCCGATCCAGTTTGGGCAGGGCACACGATTTGCGCTGGTCGGTGGTGCCCCCGGCATCGTCTCGGGCGTGAGCAACGCACATCTGTCGGATGATGTTCTGGCCGAATACACGCGTGTTCTGTCGCAGAATGCCTTCTTGACGCTCGGCATCGGCTATTCCGAACCCGGTGCCGGGCTGAAGGCGCTCGGCCCGACGCAGATCAAGGGCTGGACCGGCGGCTTCGCCAATCTCGTGATCCGCTACTGACTCTGGCCCTCCATCGGCGCTGTGGGGACGGCGCACGGCGCCTCTTCCCTTCCCCGACGGGAACGGGGTTCGCGCCTTCCGGATGGCTGCCCTCGGGGATGAGTGGTGGGAGGATAAGGGCGCTGTGGGAGACGTGGATAATCTGGCCGGACGGACGCCTGCGGCGAGGATCACCCGCGGACGTCGCGGGGCAGGATCCCGAGCGTGGCCCGCAGCGCGCGCGACATCTGGGCGGCCGTCTCGAAACCGGCGGCCGCGGCGGCTTCGCCGGCGGCGCATCGCAGGTCCAGCAGGGAGCGATACGGGGTCCGGCCCATGGTCGCGCGGAAACACCGGATGAAATGGAACTTGCTCATGCCCAGGACACCGGCCATCTCCTCGAGACGGATGTCCCGGGCGATGTTCTCCCGAAGGTAATCTTCGATCCGCCGGATCTCTGTCGGCTCCAGTTTGCGATCCGCGCGGGAGGGCGGTTCGCTGGTGGACTGCAGGCTGGCAAAGGTGGCGACCGCCACCTGCCCGAGGGATTCGACGAGAAGCTCCTTGAACGGCAGCGACCCGTGCAGAACCTCGTTGAGCTGCGTGAACACGCGCAGCAGCGCCGGGGACTGGAAGTAGATCGCCGGCCGGCTCCAGCACGCCTCCGTCAGCAGCGGCTCCGGGACGGCATCGGGCTCGATATAGAGGGCGGTAAAGGCCTGGGGGCGGCCTGTCGGCTTGCACCAGCCCTCGACCGCGATCCCTGCGGGAAAAAAGGTCAGCGTCTGCCGCAGATCACGACCGCGCCTCGGCTTTTCGCCCTCGACGCGCATCAGGCCGTCGTGGAAGACGAGATCGTGGAACGCCACGTAATGCCGGTCGCTCTTCATGGCGAATTCGTAGTCGACCGGGTTCCGCGTCTCGACATGCTCGACCATGCAATCGCTGGTTTCGGCATGTGACCGCAGAACCCTGGTGCGGCGCTTCAGCGTCAGATCGATGATTCTGGGTTGTGCCATGAGCCAGTATTGCCCAGTGCGCCCTGCGAATGAGCGGCCAATTGCGAGATCAGATTTCAGCCGTCACGGCGTCGGCGTCAAGCGAAGATGACACATCTGAGACCAGATAGTGTCACTTGCGATTGCGATAGATCAAAACGCGCGGGGCAAACCGCCGCGAAAACACGATCGAGCCCCCGTTCGAGCCAGCCCGCGCAGCCCGAATACTGTGGCGTGGCGCTGTTGATTTCAAATGTATCCATGTATTACAGCAGCAACATCGGCAGCATGGGTGGTATGACGTAAACGCATCATGCTAAAAATGCTCACATTTACCTAAATTTAAAGCTGAATTTCTAACGTTGCGGCAGGCGACGAAACTGAGCCCCCTCATTTCGGACCTCATGACAAAAATTGCGGCGCCTTGAACTGACGCCTGCCGGGAGAAAACACGATGTCGATTCGCGATCTGATGAATAGGGGCGCGCATGCCGCAGAGGCCGCCGCCATCAGGCGCACCCAGGCGGTGATCGAATTCGATCCCTCGGGCAAGATCCTGGGGGCGAACAACCTCTTCCTGCAGACGATCGGCTATGGGCCGGCCGAGATCGAGGGCCAGCATCACGCGATGTTCGTCGAAGCCGGCGAGCGGGCCAGCCCGGAATACCAGGCGTTCTGGCCGCGCCTCGCGGCGGGCGAGGCGATCCAGGCGCAGTTCCTCCGCATCGGCAAGGGCGGCAGGCGCCTCTGGCTGCAGGCTGTCTACACGCCGATCCTGGACCAGGGCGGCAAGGTCAGGAAGGTCGTGAAGTTCGCCACCGACATCACCGCCCACAAGACCGCCATCGCCAATATGGAGGGCCAGCTCGCCGCCCTCGACAAGGTCCAGGCCGTCATCGAGTTCGATCTGACCGGCAAGATCCTGCACGCCAACGCCAACTTCCTGGCTGTAACCGGATACACCCTCGGCGAGATCGTCGGGCAGCACCACCGCATCTTCGTGGCCGAGGAGGAGCGCAGCGCCGCCGCCTACGGGCAGTTCTGGGAGAAGCTGCGCCGCGGCGAGTATGACGAGGGCCGCTATCGCCGCATCGGCAAGGGCGGCAAGGCCGTCTGGATCCAGGCCAGCTACAACCCGATCCTGGATGCCATGGGCGCGCCCGTAAAGGTGGTGAAATACGCCACCGACATCACGGCCAGCAAGGAGAACGAGGAGCAGATGGCGTTCGCCATCGCCGAGGTCGGCACGGTCGTCCAGGCGGCGAAGGACCGGGACCTGACGCGGCGGATCGCGCTCCAGAAGCTGAATCCCAAGAATGCCGAACTCTGCGAGGGCGTGAACGAGCTCGTGGACACGCTGGCGAGCCTCGTCGGCGAGGTCGCGGTCGCCGCGCAGGGCATCGACACGGCCGCCAAGGAAATCTCGATGGGCGCCGACGATCTCTCGAAGCGGACCGAGGAACAGGCCTCCAGCCTGGAGGAGACGGCGGCGACCACCGAGGAACTGGCCGCCAGCGTCAAGGCCTCCGCCAACAACGCCCGCGCGGCGGCCAACCTCGCCTCGGAGGCGACCGCAGCCGCCCAGTCGGGCGGGAACATCGCCGGCGAGGCCGTCCGGGCGATGGCCCGCATCGAGGACGCCTCGCAGAAGATCCAGGCGATCACCCGCGTCATCGACGATATCGCCTTCCAGACCAACCTTCTGGCGCTGAACGCCGCGGTCGAGGCAGCCCGCGCCGGCGACGCCGGAAAGGGCTTCGCGGTCGTGGCGAGCGAGGTCCGCACCCTCGCCCAGCGCTCCGGCGAGGCCGCCAAGGACATCTCGGCGCTGATCTCCTCCTCCAACACCGAGGTCGGCGAGGGCGTCAAGCTCGTGCGCAAGGCCGGCGAATCCCTGACCGTCATCCTCGACGCCTCGCGAAAGGTCGCCTCGACGATCGCGGATATCTCCTCGGCCGGCGGCGAACAGGCCAACGGCATCGACGAGATGAGCCAGACCGTGGCGCATCTCGACGAGATGACCCAGTCCAATGCAGCCCTGGCGGAAGAAAGCGCGGCCTCGGCCAATGCCCTGTCCGATCGCATCGCCCAGCTCAACGCCCTCGTGGCGGGCTACCGCACCGAGGCGGGTGGGTCCGTCGCGGCCGCGAGCGCGACCGGTCTGCAGCGCCAGCTCCAGTCCGCCTTCGCGCAGCCCCGGGCCGCCCGGCCGGCACCGCCCCCCGCCGCGCGCCCGGCGCCGCCCCCGATGAAAAAGGCCGTCAACGCCCACGCCTCCTCCGGCTGGGACGAGTTCTGAGCGATGATCCCGGCTGCCCTCATCGCCTCATCGACCCCTCCGGCGACAATGCTGCGAAGCCCGCTCCTGCCGGCGATCAGCGAAGGCCTGGCGGCGATGCCGCCGGCCGACCGCCTGACCATCATGGTGCGTCTCGTCTCGGCGATGATCGTGGGCGTGGCCCTGTGTGCGGCCAGGCAGCCCCCCGGCCACCCCGTCAGGCTCTGTTCGCAGGATATCACCCGGGCCATCCCCGGGTTGGAGACCCGGCCGGGCGATTGTCACATCGAGCACCTCGTGCACTGATCGCCTTCCAGTCGGATCCGTCCCTGCGGTCCGATCTGTCCGCCCTGGTCTCGCCGCTCTGCCGACCGGCGGAACTGGTCCAGGTCAACCCTGTGCCCTTCGCCCACGCCTGAGATCTGCTCCAAAAGGCCCGTCACCGCCGGTGGAACGAGACGAAATCGCCGGCTCCGGGCGGCCTCCGGCCGCGTGAGACCGCCACCAGCGTTGGTCGCGGGGCTCGCGCGCCAACGGCCCGACTAAGCCTCCCGTCACCGCATGAAATGCAGCCCCGGCGATGGAGCCAGCGTCGCCTCGCCCTCCCCCTAAACCACGCAGCCGAAATCTCCGCTGGCGCTTGCACGCCGGCGTCAACAACGAGGGGCAGCGGAGCGCCGCGAGGCGCGTTGGGTCTCAGTTCCGCATCCGTTGAGCCAGGATGCGGCGCGGATGGATTGAGCCACCATCCGCACGCCCCGTGGCGCTCCGCTTGTCGGCGATTTGACGACTCCGGGCCGCGCTTATCGGGTCGAAAGCCAGCCTTCGCCGCGAGCCCTAGACGCCAGTTCCCCTCATCGGGTTGTCGCGCCGTCAGGCATGGGACGAAGGCGTGATGCCAGCCACCTTTCCAGCGAGCTCCTCGCACAGGGGCCGTAGTGCCCCCAGGGCGGTGCCCCGAAGCCTCCCGAGTGCGGGGTGCAAACCCGCCCGCAGGCGCCGCGCCCATCCCCACCAACGGCGTGCCTTCCGGATGGCCGCCCCTCGGGGATGAGGTGCGGCATCCTAGGGTGAGAAGGAAGCAGCGGGGATTAGTTTTCCGATCCTCCCCGTCATGGTCGGGCTTGTACCGACCATCCACGTCTTCACGCGGGAACGATCGGCGATGCCCTTCCAAAGAGCGGCTCGCCCGCCATCGGCGTCGCAAGACGTGGATGGTCGCCACAAGGGCGACCATGACGGGGAAGGAGCCGGCGCCTTACGCCTCGGCAGCGGTGAGGTCTGCGCCCTGCTGGTCCAGGGGCCGACACCTCTCCCCAGCCCTCTCCTTACAGGAGAGGGGTTCCCCGCGCCTTTCGCTGATCGCCTAGGTCAGGTTCCGACCCATTTCGGACAACATGATCGGGACAGATCGGACTGTGGAGCGACCTAGATCACGATAGGCATAGAACCGAAATGATAAGGCGGCTTCCCGGAGCGGTTCTCGCTTGGATGGCAATAGCACTGATCACTGGCGCAGGCGCTTTGGCCTGTCAGCTGCCATCCATTGTGTCACAAAGCCCGGTTCGAGACAGCGCTCCGATCGATCCCGATGGGGAGGTCGTGCTGGAAGCAATCGTCGAAAGACGCGAGGACGCACTAGAGAATGGCAAGGTAACGGGAGATCTATGGCACGCGAAGGTACTTCGAGTGCTCAAAGGGGAGCCTGATCTCCGCGAAGTGACACAGTTCATTGGCAACGGCAGCTGCTGGATATGGCGCCCTTCGATAGGAGGGAGAGGCTTCATGTTCGGGGCGCTGATTTCCTACGAAGGCCGGCGATATTTTCAGGGAAATTGGTTCTCGCCTGCCGATGCGGCTGCATTCAGCTGGGTACGCTTCGGCGCCTATCGCGGCCCTCCACCCTCCGTAGCGCCGGAACCGGAGCTCCAGAAGCCGCCGGCAGAGCCTTATACGGTCCCGGCGAGGCCGAGGCCGGTCAACCAAGGTTGCGGCGGCAATGGTTTGGGCGGGGCTTGCTGAGGTCAGCCTCTCCCCCTTTTCTGAAAATTGGCAGATTCTGATGTTAACCTGACTTCGCGTGCGGGTGAGGAGCCCTTGTGATCTTTCTTTTGAAGCTAGTCGCGGTTGTGGGCTGCACGGTCGTGGCAATTGCGGCCTTCGGCGTCGTGGCCTTTGCCGCAGTAATGATGATTTTGACCTCACCCCTTGAATGCGAACAGCCAGTGCCGAAAGATCAACAGTTGATCTTCTCGGCAGTAAAAACTGTGGCGGCGCGCAAGAATGTTGATGTCTACCAACACTCAAGGGGGTGGGTATCGTTGTTCTCTGGCGAGTTTACAAGTCCGACCTCACCGTCCGAATTGATGCAGACCAACCCGGATTGCTGCCAGATAACCCGCGACGAGCAGCAGATGTTATATCAACCTGGGGTTTGGATGCGGCGTGAATATGGTCCGTTCGTTGAAGTTCGCGTTAAATACGATGTGACATATGCAAAGAGGTCGGGTGAGCAGGGCGTTCAGCGCATTGATACGAACATCGTCTTCGACAGGTGCGGCAACGAGATCAACCTGGGGCGTTAGATTGCTGCTGTGGACGCGGTGCGCCTACTCCGGTCGCCCACCACTCTATAGCCCTCGTCCGAAAGCAGGCGTCCAGACGTCGGCTAGGGCCCAATCCACCCCCTCACCGCATAAAGCACAGCTCCCGGAACTTCCCCCGGAACGCCGTGACGTCGCGCGCGATTGCCTCGGCCGGGCGCGAGCCGTTCAGGCCCTCGGCGATATAGGCCGCGAGTTCGGGCATGTCGGCCGGCGTCATGCCGAAGCGGACGATTTCGGGGGTGCCCAGACGCAGGCCGTTGACGTCTCCCGCCACCTCCGGCAGCGGCAGGCCGATGCCGCAGCTCAGGATGTTGATGGCGCGCAGCTTTTGCGCCGCCGCCTGGCCGCCGCCATAGCTGTGCGCCTCGATCGCGAATTGGTGCGAGGTGGTGATGCCGCGCTCGCGGGCATAGACCGGGATCTGCCGCTCGCAGAGCGCCTCGCCCAGCGCCTTGGCGGTGGCGGCCATCATCTGCGCGTAATCGCGGCCAAAAGCCTTCCAGTCGAGCAGCGTGATCGCCAGCGAAGCCGATTTCGCCGCGTCGAAATTCGCCGTCAGCCCGGGATAGGCGATGGCGTCGAGCCGCTTGGCGATGGCGGCGTCATTGGTGACGATCAGCCCCGAGGGCGGGCCGCCGAGGCTTTTGTAGGTGCTCATCGTCATCAGATGGGCGCCCTCCTCCAGCGGCTGCTGCCAGGCAACAGCACGAGCGCGCCGATTTCGTCGGCAATCGCGCGGATTGCGCGGATCGGATGCGGGAACAGGTTCAGGCTCGCGCCGATGGTGATCATCTTCGGCTTCAGCCGCAGCGCATCGGCCCGCAGTTGCGCGACATCGACGGTGTAGTTGACCGGGTCGACCGGCGCCGGATGGGTGACGATGCCGTAGAGCCCGGCCGCGCCGGCGCCGTGATGCGTGACATGCCCGCCGATCGAGGGCGGCGGCGCGATGATGCAGTCGCCGGGCTTCGCCGCGACCATGAAGGCGTAGAGATTGGCGATGGCGCCCGAAGGCACGCGGATCTCAGCGTATTTGGCGCCGAAGACCTGCGCCGCGAGCTCGGCGGCGATGATCTCGATCTGCTCGATCGCCTCCAGCCCCATCTCGTATTTCTCGCCGGGATAGCCCAGCGAGGGCCGCGCGCCGAGGCCCGAGGCCAGCGCCGCTTCGGCGCGCGGGTTCATGATGTTGGTCGCGGGGTTGAGGTTGAAGCAGTCGCGCTCGTGGATGTTGCGGTTCTCGGTGGTCAGCGCCGCAAGCCGCGCCTCGATCGCGTCGAGCGGCTGGCCGCTGACACCGCCGGCGATGGCGAGCACGTAATCCTCGCTCGCGGCGGGAACCCAGTCGCGCCTGCCCAGTGCCGTCATCGCCGTTCTCCCGCCCCGCCGGGGCCTGTCTGAAACCGAAACCATAGGAGCGGTTTGCGTGGGCCGGCGCAAACGAGTATTCGTCGCGCGAAGGCGGAGAAAATCTCAGCCTCCCGCCGGACCCGTCCATGGCCGTCAAGCCGCCCCGCCCCCGCCTGCGCGGCGGCGCGTCTGGAGAGCTTCACCGAGGCCGCCGCCGAGCTCGGCGTCACGCCCGGCGCCGTGACCCAGCAGATCCGCCAGCTCGAGGCCGCTCTGGGGCTTTCGCTGTTTCGCCGCCTGCCGCAGGGCGTGGTGCCGACGACAGCCGCCCGCGAGGTGCTGCCCCGGCTGACGCGCGGCTTCGACATCCTGGCCCAGGCCGCCCAGAGCCTGCGCGAAAGCGAGAGCCAGCGCGCGCTCACCATCGCGGCCTTACCCTGCATCGCCCAGCTCTGGCTCTCGCCGCGCCTGCCCGCCCTGCAGCGCGCCTGGCCGGATCTGCAGGTGTCGATATCGGCGATGGAGGCGCCGCCCGATCCGCGCCGCGAGCCGCATGACCTGTCGATCTTCTACCGCGAGCCGGGTTCAGGCCCGCAGGCGCTGACGCTGGCGGGCGAGGACGCGATCCTTCCGGTCTGCGCGCCCGCTCTCGGAGAACGCATCGGCACGATCGCCGATCTCGCCGGCCAGACGCTGCTGCACGATGCCGTCTGGCACAGCGACTGGGCGCGCTGGCTCGCCCATGCGGGAGCGCCGCGAAGCCTCGATGCGACGCGGGGCCCGCGCTTCTCGCTCTACAGCCTGGCGCTGGACGCGGCGCTGACGGGTTCCGGCGTGCTGATGGGCCGGCTCTCGCTGGTCGCGCCGCTGCTCGCGCAGGGACGCCTCGTCGCGCCGCTCCAGCCGCCGTTGCCGCTCAGCGAGCGACTGACCGTGGCGCCGGCGACCGCGGAGCGCCCGCATCCGCGCCAGGCGGAGATCGCCGCCTGGCTGGTCGCACAGGGGTGAGGCCGGAGGCCGCGCGGCTCAGATGTCGGCGCCGCAATCGCCGCCGAGGATCTGGTCCATCGAGCGCGACGGCTCGGCGCAGCCGGCCTCGCCGACCACCCTGGCCGGCACGCCCGCGACCGTCTTGTTGCGCGGCACGCTCGCCAGCACGACCGAGCCCGCCGCGACGCGCGAGCATTGGCCGACCTCGATATTGCCGAGGATCTTGGCGCCGGCGCCGAGCAGCACGCCCTTGCGGATCTTGGGATGGCGGTCGCCGCCCTGCTTGCCGGTACCGCCCAGCGTGACGCTGTGCAGCATCGAGACGTCGTCCTCGATCACCGCCGTCTCGCCGACGACGAGCCCGGTGGCATGGTCGAGGAAGATGCCTGGAAGACCTCTGAGGCGCGGCTCTGCAGATAGAGCGCGAAATCGCGCCGGTCCTGCCGCCAGAGCCAATGCGCCAGCCGGTGGCACTGCAGCGCGTGGAAGCCCTTGAAGAACAGCACCGGCTCGAGCACGCGGTAGCAGGCCGGGTCGCGGTCGAGCACGGCGACGACGTCGGCGCGCATGCCGGGCCCCACCGTGGCGTCAGCGGCGAGCGCCTCGGCGAAGGCCTGCTCGATCAGATCGGCGGGCACTGCTGGGTGTCCGAGCCGCGCCGCGACGCGGTGGCTGACGGCGGCCTCGAAGCTCGGCTGGTTCAGCACGGAGGCGAGGATCAGGCTGCCCAGCGCCGGCTCGGCGGCGAGCGCAGCCTCCGCCTCGCGGCGCAGGCGCGACCAGACGGGGTCGAGCCGTTCGAGCCCGCTCGCGGGGTCGCGGGCTTCTGCGACGGAGCGTCCTGACGACATGGTTGTTCTCCGGAGAGGGTCGTTCGGCGAGGCCGATCCTAGCACCCGAGGCGGCATCGACGCCAAAGCTGTTTGAGGGCGATGGGCCGCCCGCATGTGGGGCGCCGGATTCGGTTTGTCAAAACTGTTCCGCAAACGCTTGTCGGAAGAGGGTTTTCGAACCGTCTCCCCGCGACCTTACAAACGCGACAGGAAGTCGAGCACCGCCTGCTTGTGGGTCTTGTCGCCGACGGCGAGGTTGTGGTCGCGGCCCTGGATGTCGAAGGCCTCCGCCCCCGGAATCAGCCGCGCCAGCGCCGGACCCGAGCCCGCGACGTCGTCCGTGGTGCCGACGCTGACGAGGGTCGGCACCGCGATCTGGCCGACCTCGGCCTCGCTCAGCGTCTGCCGCGAGCCGCGGATGCAGGCGGCGAGCGCCTTGAGGTCGCTCTTGGTCGCCTCGGCGAAGGCGCGGAACATGCGCTGCATCGGGTCGGTCAGCCCATCGAGCGAGGGCGCCTCCATGGCATCCGCAATGCCCAGCGGCAGGCCGACGCCCTCGACGAGGTGGATGCCGAGCCCGCCGAGCAGGAGCGCGCTCAGCCGCTGCGGATGCGCCAGCGCCAGATGGGCGGAAATGCGCGCGCCCATCGAATAGCCCATCACCGCCGCGCGCGGGATGTCGAGATGGTCCATCAGCCGCCGCACATCCTCGGCCATGATCTGGGAGGAATAGGCGGCTGGCTCGTAGAGCTTCTGGCTCTGGCCATGGCCGCGATTGTCGAGCGCGATCACGCGGTAGCCGGCATGGGTCAGCGTCTTCGTCCACTGCGTGTTGACCCAGTTGACCATGTGGCTCGAGCCGAAGCCATGGACCAGGACCACCGTGGCATGGCGGTCGACATCCCCCGTGGGGGCGAGATCGACATAGGCGAGGCTGACGCCGTCGGAAGAGAAGGTCTGCATGGCGGTCCGTTACCGTCGCGGGAAGTGCGCTCTCCCATGCCACCAACGCCCCGGCTTGGGTAGCGGCCGCAGCGCAGCCTGCCTATGAAGGGCGCCATGAGCGCTGTTTCGACTCTCTCTGCCGCCCCCTCGCCGCGCCTGCGGCTGGAGGTCGTCGATGGCGCCCGCGGCCTCGCGCTTCTGGCGATGTTCGTCTTCCACTTCGCCTATGATCTCTCCTATTTCGGCCTGATCGAGACCGATGTCCCCTCCGATCCGGCCTGGCGCGGCTTCGCGCGGCTGATCGCCGGCTCCTTCCTGACCCTGGTCGGAGTGAGCCTCGTGCTGGCCACCCGAAACGGACTGAACCGGGCCGCCTTCCTGAAGCGACTCGCGATGGTCGCGGGCGCCGCCGCGCTGGTGACGATCGCGACCTATGTCGCCATGCCGCGCAGCTTCATCTTCTTCGGCATCCTGCATCATGTCGCACTCGGCAGCGTGCTGGCCCTGCCCTTCCTGCGCCTGCCGGTCGCCGCCGTCGCGACCGCCGCCTTCGCGGCTTTCGCGCTGCCGTTCCTCGTCGCCCATCCGCTGCTCGACCAGCCCGCCCTCGCCTGGCTCGGCTTCTCGCGCGCGCCGATCGTCACGGCGGATTTCGTGCCGGTTGTCCCCTGGTTCGGCTGCGTGCTCGGCGGGATCGTGCTGGCGCGGCTCGCTTTGCCGCGGCTCTCCGGCAGCCGCCTCGCCGCCTGGCGCCCCGCCTCCCTGCCGGCCCGGATCCTCGCCTGGGGCGGACGGCACAGCCTGCTGGTCTATCTCGTCCATCAGCCGGTCTTCATCGGCGCGCTGATGCTGGCCCTGCAGCTCTCCCCGGCGCCGCCCGCCTCGCAGGAGCGCGGCTTCACGCTGTCCTGTCAGAGCAGCTGCGCCACCGGCCCGCTCGTCGCGGAGGCCTGCGAGCGGCTCTGCGTCTGCACCGCCGATTCGCTGAAGCGGGAGGGGCTGTGGGCGGCGACGCTGGCGGACCGGCTCGACGCGGCCGGGCGCGAGCGGGTCTCCGCCCTCGCCCAGGCCTGCCTGCGCCCCGGCGGCAAGCCCTGAGGCAATCGCGCACTGGCGCGCCGCCCCGCGGCGCGATAGTTTGCAGTCACATCACGAAGCAAGAGCGACGATCATGGCCGATCACGGCATTCCGCATTTCCACAACGACAAGGGCGTCGCCGTCATCCATGTCGGTGCGCGCGAATTCATGTGCATCGGTGCCAAGCCGCCGTTCGACCACCCGCATGTCTATCTCGACATGGGCGCCGACCATGAGATCGTCTGCCCCTATTGCTCGACGCTCTACAAGTTCGACGCGAGCCTGAAGGCCGGCACCTGCTCGCCGCCCGAATGCGCCCATCACGAGACGGCGCAGGCCGCCTGACGGCGCCCTTCCCCTGACCCGGCCGCTCCGGCGGCCCTGCGGCGCGCCTCGCTTGGGCTGCGGCCGTCCCGCCTCGACGACGAAGGCCTGAGCCGCGTGCCCGCTCCCCATGTCCTGATCGCCGGCGCCGGCATCGGCGGGCTCACCGCGGCGCTGGCGCTGGCCCGCCGCGGCATCGCCGTCACCGTCGTCGAGAAGCGCACCGGCTTCGGCGAACTCGGCGCCGGGCTGCAGATCAGCCCCAATTCGGGCCGCGTGCTTGACGGACTCGACCTGACCCTGCCGCTCAAGCGCGTCGCCGTCTCCTCGCATGGCCTGGCGGTCCGGCGCTGGCGCGATGGCCGCGCGCTGCTGGAGATGCCGTCCCATCCCGAGCGGCTGGCGACGCCTTACCGGCTGCTCAAGCGCAGCGACCTCCACACCGTGCTGCTCGACGCCGCCCGCACCATGCCCAACATCCGCCTCGTCGTCGGCCGCGGCCTCGAGACGGTGACGCCGGAGGCCGACGGCGTCTCGATCGCGCTGACCGGCGCCAGCGGACAGTCGGAGCGCCTCTCGGGCCTCGCCCTGATCGGCGCCGACGGGCTCTGGTCGCGCGTGCGTGATGCCGTCGGCGACACCGCTGCGCCGGTCTTCACCGGCTACGAGGCCTGGCGGGCGCTCGCGCCGCCCACCGAGCACGGCCCGGCGCGGGTCCAGCTCCATCTCGGAGACGGCCGCCACGCCGTGCATTACCCGGTCGCGGCCGGGCGCGAGACCAATCTCGTCATCGTCCGCCGCAGCCCGGAGGCGCGCGAGGGCTGGTCGCGCGAGGGCGATCCGCGGGTGCTGGCTAGCACCGTCGGCCAGGCCTCGCAGGGACTGCGCGATCTCGCCGCCGCGGCCTCGGGCTGGCAGGTCTGGTCGCTGTTCGACCGCAGGCCGGCGGCGATGGCGAAGGGCCCCATCGCGCTCCTGGGCGACGCCGCCCATCCCATCCTGCCCTTCCTGGCCCAGGGCGCCTCGCTGGCGATCGAGGATGCGGCGGTGCTGGCGCGGCTGCTCGCCCAAGCGCTGGAGACGGACGGGCCGGCGGCCGTTCCCGCCGCCCTATCCGCCTATGCCACCGCCCGCGCCGCCCGCGCCGCCCGTGTCCAGGAGGCGAGCCGCGGCAACGGCCGCAACTTCCATCTCGGCTGGCCGCTCGCCATCGGCCGCGACCTCGCGCTCCGCCATCTCGGCGCCGAGGGTCTGAGCCGGCGCTATGCCTGGCTCTATGACTGGCAGGATGGCGACCGCGACGCGCGCTGAACGGGCGGTGCCGGGTGATCTCGCCTTCGCCGCAATTCGTACCTAGCGTGGGGATGAGGCGAGGAACGAAAGCAGATGATCCGGGTGAACTTCTCCGAGCAGATCGGCGGCCGCGCCGCCGCGATGCCGCGCTGGGCCGCCTGGCTGGCGATGGCCGCGAGCCTCGTGATCGGCGTCGTGCTGTTCCTGCTGGCCGCCAGCCTGGCGCTGATCCTGCTGCCGGTCGCAGCCGTGGCCGGCGCGATCGCGGTCTGGCGCCTGCGCAGCCGCATGAAGGCCGCGGGCTTCGGCCAGCCCGGCGCCTTCTCCGAGCGCTCGCCCACGCCCGCACGCGGCGAAATCATCGACGCCGAGTACCGGATCATCGAATCCGGCGAGCCCCCGCGCCGCTGACGGATACCGTTCAGGCCGGCAGGCGGGTCAGCAGAACGCCCGCGACCCCGCAGACGGCGAGTGTCGGGATCATCCCGACCTTGAAGCGCAGCATCGCGACCATCGCGCCGGCACTGAGCAGCGCCGCGCGCCAGTCGAGCGACGCCAGCACCGGCCAGTCCGGCGAGAGCCCGAACAGGGCGACCGGGCGGACCTCCCTGAACAGGACGTGCAGGCCGAACCAGAGCGCCAGGTTCATGATCACGCCGACCACGGCGGCCGTGATCGCGCCCAGCGCCGCCGACAGCGCCTTGTTGCCGCGCAGCGCCTCGACATAGGGGCCGCCGAGGAAAATCCACAGGAAGCAGGGCGCGAAGGTCACCCAGAGCGTCAACAGCGCGCCCAGGCTCCCCGCCAGCAGCGGCGGCAACTCGCCGGCCCCGCGCATGCCCGCGAGAAACCCGACGAATTGCAGCACCAGGATCAGCGGCCCCGGCGTCGTCTCGGCGAGGCCGAGCCCGTCGATCATCTCGCCCGGCCGCAGCCAGCCATAGGTCTCGACCGCCGCCTGCGCGACATAGGCCAGCACCGCATAGGCGCCGCCGAAGGTGACCACCGCCATCGTGCTGAAGAAGCGCCCGAGCTGCGTCCAGACGCTGCCCTCACCCGTCCAGAGCCAGAGGACGAGCACCGGAGCGAGCCAGAGCGGCAGCCAGATCGCCAGCGTCCGCAAGGCGCGGCCGGTCGAGGGCCGGACATGGTCGAGTTCGCCGCGCGCGAACAGCGCGTCGACGACGCCCGTGACATCGGGCCCGGCCCGGCCATGGCCCGCCTG
>LNFM01001732.1_pt1 | contig 48421 bp, 39 predicted proteins | sample 596031 | NCBI WGS metagenome assembly LNFM01 (sample SAMN04254537, study PRJNA301005) | activated carbon metagenome | isolation source: dual media filters at the Ann Arbor, Michigan drinking water treatment plant | place: USA: Ann Arbor
TCGCCGTGCAGATATCCCGAGAACAGCGTGGGTCCGCGCAGCACGATCGCGCCGACATCGCCCGCGCGAGCTCGCTCGCCTCGGTCATCGCGAATCTCGACCTCGACCCCCGATAGCGGCTCGCCCGACGAGAGGTCGAGCGCCCCTGGTGCTCGCTCGCGCTGCGTCGTCACCTGCGAGCAAGCCTCGGTGAGGCCGTACGTCGTGCGCACACGAATTCGAGCGCGCGCGCAGCGCTCGAGCAGGGTCCCAGGCGCCGCCGCGCCGCCGAGCAGCACCGCGCGCAGCGACGCCAGCGCGCCCTCGTAACCAGCGTCCAACAAGCGATGGAGCATCGTCGGAACGAAGCTCGCGATCGTCGCCGACTCTCGCGCGATCGCTTCGACGACCGCGGCCTCATCGAAGCGCGGCAGAAGGATCACGGTCTTTCGCGCCGCTGCGCAGCGGGTGAGCACCGAGAGCCCGCCCACGTGGCAGAGCGGCAGACACAAGAGCCAGCGATCGTCGTCGAGCCACCGGAGATTCTCGGCGCTCGCGGCGGCGCTCGCCGCAAACGCTCGGCGAGACAGGACCGCGCCCTTGGGGTTGCCCGTCGTTCCTGATGTGTAGAGGATCGCGAGCGGCGCCTCGGGGTCGAGCGCAGGTCGCGATCGACTGCGATCGACGCTCGGCCCGAGAGCCACGAGCGACGAGGCCAACTCTCGATCGATCACGAGCGAGCAGCGCGCGTCGCGCACGAGCGCGTCCGCCTCGCGCTCGGTCAACCGAGGATGCAGCGGCACGATCGGGATCCCTCGATCGATGAGCGAGAGCAGAACCAGCGCCGTGTTCCCGTGGTTCACCGCGCCGACCGCGACCGGCCCTCGACCCTCGCCGCGGCGACGCTCGATGTCATCCGCGATCGCTGCGCAGCGCTTCGCCAGCTCGCCGTACGTGATCGATCGTCCTTCGGTCACGAGCGCTACGCGATCGGCCGCGTCGAGCGCGGCGCGTTCGAGCGAAAACGGGTCCAACTCCTGCTCCCTGTCAGTCCTTTGCGACCGGGAGATAGACGCGCTTGTGCGGCTCGCTCGACGCAGAAGGCTCGCGCTTCGAAGGAGCGACCGGGACCTCGTCGCTCGTTCGTCGGCGCACGAAGACCACCGAGTCGAACGTCTCGATCTCGAATCGATCGCCGACGCGCGTCGCGCGAAGCAGTTTTTGTTCTTCTCGAGCTCCGACCGGAGCCACCACGACCGCGCCTTCGCGCAACGCGAGCCACGTTGAAGGGATCTCTTCGAGCGCGAATCCAACGGCGACCTTGTCGATCGTCGCCGGGTCGACGCCCCACTGAGACGGGTCCGTCGCGTCGCCGCTTCGCAATCGCACCTGGGAAATCCCTGTGAACATCGGCGCGCCGCGCGCGACGAGCGCCGGGTCGACCTCGACGCTGAACACCGCGCCGTCGGCGCCGACCAGCGTCGCGAGCACGCTCGAACCGAAGCCCGTCCCAGCGCCCAGGTCGACGACCCGGTCACCGGATTCGATGCCGAGCAGCGAGAACATCCTCGCGTACGCGTGAAGCGCGCTCACCGTGCTGTCGCCAGTCGCGTCGAGCGGAATCGGCGCGTCTCGCACGGACTCCTTGACGCGGTCGAGCGGAACAAAGAGCTCCCTCGGCGCGTCGAGCACCGCCGAGACCACGCGATCGACGACCTCGACTCGAGCGCCTTCGCCGCCCGCATAGCGCGTGAGGGACGCGCGGTGGCGCTCGCGCATCGCGCGGGCGGTCGTCGCGAGCAGCGCGTCCGAGCGGCGATGGGAGTCACCGCGCGACGATCGGCCGAGGTATCGATGCCACGCGTAGTAGCGATCGAGGTAGTGCATGCGCGTCGTCGCGTCGTCCTGCCGGACTTGATCGCGAATCGCGCGCACGAAGTAGCTTCTCGCGGGACCGCTGTAGACGAAGTTCTTCTCGATCTCGCTGACGATCGGCCCGAAGTGCTCGTGCTGCAGGCGCATTCGCTCGAGGTACGTGAGCTCGCGCGACGGGTCGACCCACTCGGCGAGAAACTCTTGATCGCCGTCGTGCCACCAGTCGGGCCGATGAAACACACACCCGAAGCGCGCCTCCCACTGCGATCGCTCGCTGTCGATCGGCGAGCCAGGATACAGACGAAACGGATCCACCGAGAGAAAGCCCGTCACGCCCTTCGGGTCGAGAAACAGCTCGCGCAGATACGCCGCGCTTCGCACGATGCTGTCCGGCGTCTCTCCGGGGTGCCCCACAATGACGTTCGCTCCCCACGGAACCTGGTGTTCCCTCGCCCACACCGAGATCTTGCGCATGCGATCGAGATACTCGTCGAGGCGCCCCGCCTTGCGAATGGTCGCGAGGTGCGCCGGGTCGCCCGACTCGAGGCCGAACCCGAGCCCGCAGTTGGCCGCGCGAAAGAGCTCGAGGTCCACCTCGTCGATCAGGTCGACGCGGATCAAGAGCCAGAACTTGTCGACCGGAATGTTCTCGCGCGCGAGCGCCTCGAGAAACTTTCGTCGCCACGACACCTTCATGCCGAACAGCGCGTCGGCGACGTAGACCGTCCAGGTGCGAAGGTCGAGAAAGCGATGGAGCGAGCGGATCTCTTCGATCGCGCGCTCGATGGACAGGGGACGCCAGCTCACCTCGCGCTTCGCGCGCTCCATGCAAAACGCGCAGTCGAAGGGGCAGCCGCGAGAGAAGTACACCTGCGCCTGCGAGTTGACCTTGCGCGCGACGTCGCGATAGCGCGCGAGAAAGCTCCAGTCGCTCGGAGGTAGCTCATCGAGGTCGTCGACCGGGTCTGGACCGAGGATTTCGCCTCGCAGCGGCGATCCCCCCTCGACCGACTCGATCACGCGCACCATCGGCTTCTCGCCTTCGCCGACGATGCACACGTCGAACGGCGAGCCGTCGTACACGATGTCACCGGGCCGCGCGCTCGCGTGATAGCCGCCCGCGACGATGACCGCGCTCGGATAGAGCTCTCGAGCTGCTTCGGCGATCGCGACGCACTTGAGGTAGTCGAAGCTCGAGTAGACGCCGAGCGCGATCACGTCGTACCCAGCGCCGTCATCGCCGCCGAGCAGCGCCGGGAGCGACACGGCGCCGAACGCGCGCTCGGTCTCGATGTCGCGGATGTCGACGCGCGCGCCGGTCTTCGCGCGGGCGTAGGTCGCGAGCAGGACGAGCTGCGGGACGCCGAAGTTTCCCGCGGCGGCGCCGTCGGTTCCTGGCCACAAGAGCAAGACGCGAACAGGGCGGCTCATGACCCCGTAGCGTAGTCGACCGCGGCCCATCGAGCGATGGGGGCGAGCGCGTTAGACGCTGGCGCGCCGCAGACGATTGGCCGGCACCACGGGGCCGTCGCCCTTGCGCGCGGCGCGAAGCTTCGCCCGAAACGCGTCATCGACGTGCTGCGCCACGAACGGATCGAGGGGGTTGTCCTTGCCGAGCACCGCGACGCCCGCGGCGCCGCAGCCGCCGACGCACGTGCGCTTGTGGGGGCAAGGCGCACAAAACTCAGGCGTCGTGTCGCGGTAGTGCGTCACCATCGGCGCCTCGACGAGCGCCGCGAACGACTCGGTTTCTCCGTAGCCGATCACGTCCGCGTGCAGCGTACAATTGCGCAGCTCGCCCTTGGGACCGAGCGCAAACTCTTGCATCTCGGTGCCGATCGGGCAGCCGCCGAATCGGACGTGCGGATAGTCGCTGTGCTCGATCACGCACGGCGGCATCGGCATGGTCACCTGCAGGTCCATCTTGTTGTCGCGGCCGCGAACCTCCGCTTGCTCGAGCGCCGTCACCATGTCCGAGCGCGAGGGCAGCAGCTCGGCGACGTTGGCGGCCGCGTATCCCGCGGGCGAGAAGCGAGAGAGCGCGACGTTCTTGACGCCGAGCCGTCGAAACTGGTCGAGGATCTCGCCGACGTGCTTCGCGTTTTTTCGCGAGATCACGATGCAGCCGCACACCGTGACGCCGTGCATCTTGAGCAGCGAGATCCCTCGCAGGGTCTTGTCGTAGTGGCCCTCGCCGACGTGCGCCTCGTGCTGCTCTTTGCTGGCGCCGTCGAGCGTGACCTGCACGAAGAACGGCTTGTACGTCGCGAGCTTTCGCGCGATCGCTTCGGTCACCATCCCGCCGTTCGAGATGATCTGCACGCCCACGCCGTGGCGCGCGATCACGTCCATCACTTCGAAGAAGTCCTGCCGCGCAAACGGCTCACCCCCGGTGAGCGTCACGTGATCGAACTCGACCTCGGTGAGGGCCTTGTCCGTCAGCGCGAGCAGCGTCTCGGTCGGAAGCGCTCCAACGGACTTGCCGCCGTCCTCACGAAAGTCGTTGTAACAGTAGCCGCACTTCTGGTTGCAGAAGCTCGTCAGCTCGATCGCGAGCGCGTAGCGCTTGGGGCGTTGGGTGGCCATTGGACCGGCGAAGCTTGGCACATCGCGGGCCGCAAGCGTAGGAGCGCCTCAGCGCGCGGGCGCCATCGAGGCCGGAGCGGCCGGAAGATCCTCCTGCGAGCGGGGCGGCCTCGCCGCGACGAGCGCCATTCCCGCGAGCGACGCCACCACCACCGCGAGCAGGCCGTGGATCAGCTGCGCGCGCGCGGACGGGTCACGACCGGCGTTGTGCTGATCGACCGCGATGACTCCGTGGGCGATGTCGTAGACGATGAGCATCATGGCAGCGGGACCGGTCCACAGGCGCCCTGTCGAGACCCCCGCCACGAGCAGCGTCACGACCGAAACAAAAATGATCCCGCCGAGCACCGCCTGGCGTGCGTGGATGTGCGCCGCGCCTGCGATGAGCACGCCGACGATCACGCCGCGTCGGTAGCGAAAATCGCGGACGACCGGGCCATCGTCCTCTTCGCTCTCGCGGCGGCTTCGATAGGCCGAGTCCCGCAGCGACTCGTCGGCGCGCTTCTCCGCGACGCTCTCCGCTGCCTCTTCGTCGAGGGTCATCGCCTCGAGCGCGCGCTGGCCCGCCTCCTGCTCCGAGCGCGGCACCATGAGTCGAATGTCCACCACGATCGTAAAGCGGTCGAGCATCGAGCTGGTGCCAGAGCCCTTGAGCCGGGCCCGCACGTCGTGCTCTCGCAAGAAAGCCAGCGCGAGCTCCGCGTCGAACGCGTTGTCGAAACGCTTGAGCTCTACTTCGTCTTCTTCCGGCTTCACTGCACTCGAGCTCCTTGGGGACTCACTCATTGGCGCGCGGCGATTCGCGCTGCGGGGCATTTAGCACTCTCCACGTCGCGACGCTGTCGAGATACAGTAATCTGCGAATCGAATGGCCTCCTGGCTCGACCTTCCTCATCGCTGGGGACCGCTCACGATGATCGCGCCGCTCTCGAAGCGCGGCAGCGTGCAGCGCTGGCTCGCGAGGCACGAGGTGCTCGAACAGTTCGTCTGGGTCGACCGCGTTCACGACGCTTCCGAGTGGGGTGACGAAGCGCCGTTCGAGCGCAGAACGCCGCACCCCGGAGCGGCCGAAGTGATCGACATCGAGCGCGTCCAGTCGCCGAGCGGCCAGCCGTTTGTCACGATGACGTCGACCTTTGTTCCTTCGATCTCGCTCGAGCACGCGCTCGAGTCGGCGGCTCACGTCTGGCCCACGGCGACGCGAGCGCTCGCGACGCTCCGCGGAGCCATCGCGCCGATGAGCCACGTCCTCGAGCAGACAAAAGCCGCCCTCGACCCCTCGTCGCTCGCCGTCGACGCAGACGGACGAATCTTCGTCGCGCAGACGACGAACGCGACACCCCGCGGTGACCCACCGCAGGCGCTGGCCGCGGCGACGATCCGCACCGCGATTTCGGCGATCGCCTCGGCGTTTTCTGAGGACGAAGCCGTCGTCTCCTTCGCGCGCGCCGTCGATGCAGTCGCCGAGCTCGAGTTCGAGCGGATCGACGCGCTGTTCGAGCAGCAGCTCGGAGCGGATTTCGGCGAGCGGTCGCCCGACGCGGCTTCGACCGACGAGGCCGCTCTGCGCAGGCAGGCCCCAGAATTCAACGCCGTACCCGACTCGCTCGAGCGCGGACCGCTGGCTCCCGTGCGGCTGGCTCGAATGGCGATGCGCGGGGCCCCGATCGATCACCTGCCTGCGGCGAAGGCGATCACGACGACGCTGGTCGACGAGCTCCGCGCCCGGCGCCCGCTCTGCGCCAATCGGCTCGTGCTGCTCGGGACCGTGCCGCAAGCGCGCACCGTCCTTCGGGACCTGACCATTCGAGATTCGTCCATCGATCCGCGCGCGCTCGCTTTGCTCGGGCCGCTCGAGCCGACGTGGATTCCTCTGCACCCAGAGGTCACGGCGAAGACGATCCGAGTGGGCGACGCAGAGGTCACGCTGTGCCCGATGCAGTGGGACGAGCTTCAGCCTACCGCGAGTCGAGATGGCGGCGATCGGCGCTTTTGTCTCGCGTGCGCAAAGGCCGTGCGATCCGTTCTGAGCGACGGCGAGACCCGCGTCGTCGCGTCCAACATGTGCTCGTTTGTCCGGCGCGCTGGGCAGTGGGGCGGCGAGTAGGGATTCAGCCGCTGGTCGAGCGCTGCACCGTCCCGAGCGCGGCGTTGAGCCTTCGCGCGACGAACCGCACTTCGTCGCGTCGAGTCACGACGAGATCGATCGGAACGGTGAATCCCGAGTGAAACACCACCACGAGCTGCCAGCGCCAAGGTCGGCCGGGCATTCGTTGGTAGCCGAAGCCAAAGACGCGGCTCGTCTCGGTGGAGATCCAGTGCGCGCCGCGCTTGCTTTGTAGCCGAACGCCGAACACCTCCGAATCGAGCCGCAGCTCTTGTCGACGAAACAAGTGACGCGCCGCGAACACCGGGAGCGCGGCCATCGCGAGGAGATACGGAAGGAAGCCGCACAGCGCGACGACGACGCCCCCAGCGAGCGAAGCGGCGAACCCGAGCGCGATCACCAGGATGGAGAGCATCCCCAGCGCGGCGGCGAAGAGCTTTCGCCTTCGAGCGCGTTTCGCGGAGACCCCGAGCGTCGCGAAGAACGGTGCGTCGCTCTCTGCCACGAGCTCGATCGTGCTCGGCGCCGCGCTCTCGCCCTCGAGCAGGACGGTGGTCTCCATGCGGACCGCGAGGGAGGTGCTCGCAGTCGCGAACGGGGCCGCGGCAGGAGCGGGTCGCTCGATCGTCGCTGCGGCGCGGTGCGGGTCGTCTTCGTTGGCCAAAGCAGTCACCTCCGGTAGTGACCGTGCGCGCGCAGCCGAGAGAGCTCTTCGTTCAAGCGGGCCACGACGAACGCCACGTGCTCGACCTCGCGCAAGTTGCAGCGCACCGCGCGAACCTCTCCGTCTCGATCGAGCACCGTGATGCGCGCGCCTTCGCTCGAGAACTGAAGGCCGAACGCGAAGATCGACGCGGTGTCGAAGGTCGCCTCGCCGCCGTCGAACAGGGTCACCGATGGCCCTGTAAACGCCAGCGATTTATCGTTCATTCGAATATGTGTGCCGTCGAGCGCGACGCGCGACGCCTTCCACCCAGCGTACATCAGCGGCCCTCCGACCCAGAACGCGAGGCTCACCGCGCTCACGATCGTGCTCGAGGCCGCGAGCGAAGCGACGCCCATCGAGACCAACGCCAGCAGCACCGCGTAGATGGCGGCAGGAACGCTCTTTCGACGAAACGAAGCCGTCGACCGCCGCGCGTCGAGCACCCACGTTTCTCCGTCGCGCGACTGGACGCACTCGAGGGTGGCTGGCGCGCCGCTCAGGGCTGACGGGCTGTCGGTCGAGACCGTCGCGAGGCCCGAAGAAACAGCGCCGACGATCGTCGAGGAAGGAGGTGACGCGACGTCGGTGCCAGGTCGACTCATGATGATTGGGCCTCCGAGCGTACCTCGGACGTCGCTCGACAACAGTAGCTCCGCCTTCCGTGGACGACCCGTGCCGAGCCTCGCGGAAGGTCTCCCAGCCGAGCGCTCGTGGCGCGCCCGTGTCTCCCTTCGAGCGGCACGCTCTAGCGTCCAGCGTCTGCGCCGCTGCCCGAGACAGTTGCCGGGCAGAACCTCGTGGGCGTTCGATACGCTGGAGCCGCGGTGAGCTGAGCGTCCGTGACCTCTCCGCTGCGAATGATGTCGCGATAGATCATCGCGCTGGGCCGCGCCGTTCGAGGCCGCATCGGGTTGGTGAAATCGACGGAGTACAGCCCGAAGTGGGGACAGTAGCCGCCCACCCACTCGAAGTTGTCGATCGTGGACCAGTGGTAGTAGCCGATGAGGTTGACCCCGCGCTGTCGCGCCGAGAGCATCGCCGCGATGTGCTCGTAAAGAAAGCGCGGGCGATTGACGTCCGCCGAATCCGCGACCCCGTTCTCGGTCACCACCACCGGCAGTCGATACTCGTTTCCGAAGCGCACGAGGATCTCTTCGAAGCCGCGAGGGTAGATGTCCCAGCCGAAGTCGCTCTTCGGAAGGCCGCGCTCGAGCTCGTCCGCCAACGGAAGCCCTCCCACCAGCGGAATCGCAGCGATCGATCGCATCACGGTGAGGCCGTAGTAGTTGATGCCGAGATAGTCCACGCGGCCGCGAAGCGCGGGGTCGTTCGACGGCTCTCCTGCGCCGATCCGGCCGTCGCCGTTCGCGTCGAAGTTGCCGCGGACGATCGCGTCGAAAAACAGCCCGTGGTTGAGCCAGTCGGCGCGGGCCGTCGCGCGAACGTCGTTCGCGTTGGTGGCGGTCGCAGGAAACATCGCGCGGATGTGATGCGCGATCGAGACGTACGAAGCCTGCGCGGGAGCGATCGGACCGCCAGTCATTTCAGCGACCGTTCGATCGTTGGCCTTGATCGCGTCGTACATCCCTGCGTGCGCATAGACGAGGTTGCCGATCACCGTGATGGCCGAGTCGATGTCGAGCCGACCGCCCGGAGGAAAGCGCCCGTCGAGATAGCCCGCGAGCACGAGCACCAGCGGCTCGTTGAGGGTCACGTACCAGTCGACCTTCTCGCCGTACTCCGCGGCGACGACGCCCGCGTAGAGCGCCATGTCCGTGCGCATCCTGGCGTTCATCCAGCCCTGCGAGCGAAAGTCCATCCGCGGGTCTGCGATGTAGTCCGGCATCACCCAGTGATGCACGGTCACCATCGGCACGATCCTCGGCGTGCTCGATCGAAGTGCGTCGATGAGCTGGTGGTAGAACTGCTTTCCTTCGGTGCTCGCAGCCGCGCGACAGGTCGCGATCTTCGCAGCGTTGTCGCCGGTCGCGTTGCGACACGCCTCCCAGCTCGCTCGCGTCGGAAAGAGCCGCGCCCACTCGACGCCGAAGCGATACGAAGTCTGCCCCGTCTCGCGGAGGGCGCGGACGTCGTCCATCCATCGCGTGAAAGACTGCGGTCCATTGTCCGCGCGATCGTTGTTCGTCACGCGCCCGAGCTGCTCCCAGATCGACCAGTCCGTGTTTCCCAGCTGCCCCTCGATTTGGTAGCCGGCCGTCGCGCTTCCCCACAGAAATCCCGCGGGAGGACGCGCGCGGGGTCCCGGCATCCACGGCTGTTGCCACGGCGGGCGAGCGTCCGACGGGGCGTCGACCGAGGCGTCTTCGATGTCCGTCGGGACATCCGTCGGATCGGCGGCGTCCGCTGCGACGTCCGCAGGGCTGCTGTCCATCATCGCGTCTGGCGTCGACGCCGGGTTGCTGCAGCCGACCGCGAAACACGCTGCGATCGCAGTGGACAGCCATCCCCGTGTCGAAGGCGTCGATCCGAGTTTCATGCGAGGTACTGTAGCGCGACATGACAGCTCGACCCTCGGACCTCGTCATCGGCGTGGCAGGTCACATCGACCACGGAAAGACCGCGCTGGTACGCGCGCTCACAGGCATCGACACCGACCGTCTCCCTGAAGAAAAAGCCCGCGGAATCACGATCGAGCTCGGCTTCGCTCACCTCGCGTTGCCCGGTGGTCGGCGAGCGGCGATCGTCGACATGCCCGGTCACGAGCGGTTCATTCGCGCGATGATCGCCGGCGCAGGCGGGCTGGACGTGTGCATGCTCGTGGTCGCGTCCAACGAGGGCGTGATGCCTCAGACGCGCGAGCACCTTGCGGTCGCAGAGCTGGTCGGCGTACGCGCCGGCGTGATCGCGCTCACCAAGAGCGACCTCGCGACGGACGACGTGATCGAGCTGGCCACGGAAGAGGTGCGCGAGGTGGTGCGAGGCACCTTCCTCGAGTCGGCCGACATCGTCGCGGTCAGCGCGCACACCGGGGCCGGGCTCGACGCGTTGAAGGCCGCGCTCGCGCGCGCCGCGGTCACCCCGCGCGCCAGCAACGGCCCCGCGCTCTTGCCGATCGATCGTGTCTTCGTTCGAAAGGGCTTCGGCGTGGTCGTCACTGGGACGCTCGTGTCCGGGACGCTGCGCGTCGAGGACGCCCTCGTCGTCGGCCCCATCGGCATGGAGCACGGCACTCGCGCCGTGCGCGTTCGTGGCCTTCAGATTCACGGAGACAGCGTCACCGAGGCCCACGCCGGCACCCGCGTCGCGGTCAACCTCGCGAACATCGAGGCGGCTGAGCTCCCGCGCGGCACCTGGCTCTTTCACGAGGGAGAGGTCGCGCTCTCGACGGCGTTCGACGCCGAAGTCCGCGTTTTGCCCAGCGTCGATCACGCGCTCTTGCGGCGCAGCAAGCTCGAGCTCGCCGTCGGCGCCGCGCACACCAGCTGCGCCGTCTCGCTGCTCGAGGGCGAAGCGATCGAGCCGGGCTCCACCGCGGTCGCGCGCATCACCTCCGACACGCCCGTCGCGCTGAGGCCCAACGAGCGCTTCGTCCTTCGCGGACCGCCTTCGCTCGCGCGCTTCGGCTCGACGATCGGCGGAGGTGTCGTCATTCGCCCCGTCGCCGAGCGCGTCAAGAAGCGCGACACCGCCCTCGCTCGCGCGCTCTCGGTCGCCGAGCACGCCGACGATCTCATCGGGCGCGTGCGTGCCGAGGCCGAGGCGGTGGGCGCCAAGGGCCTGTCGCAACAGCAGCTCTCCGAGCGCGCCGGCGCGGCGCTCGACAGCGCACAGCTCTCGGCAGCCGGGCTGGTCCAGGTCGCCTCCACGCGCTTCGTCGCGTCCACCGTCGTGTCGTCGATCGAGGCCAAGGTGCTCCACACGTTGTCTGCCGAACACACCAAGAACCCTGCGTCCAAGGGTCTCGTCCGGGTCGCGTTCAAGTCCCTCGGCGACGACGAGCTCGTCGAAGCAGCGCTGACGAGGCTCGTCGGTCAAAAGAAGATCGCGCGCGAAGCAGACGTGTTCTTTCGCGCTGGATGGAAGCCAAAGGACCCCGACGCGATCGCGCACCTCGAGCCCGTGCGCCGCGCCATCGTCGAGGGCGGCGTAACTCCGCCGCGCGTCGAGGACATCGCGCGCTCGCTCTCGGTCGAGGCGCGGGCGCTCGAACCGGCGCTCAAGCGCCTCGTCGAGCGAGGAGACATCGTCAAGATCAACCCCGAGTTCTACGGCGATATCCGAGCGCTGGACGAGCTCGAGCGGCGCCTCGTCGAACACCTCACCGCGCACGAGTTGATCGACGCACAAGGATTCAAGAACCTCACCGGCGCCTCGAGAAAGTGGGCCATCCCGCTGGCTGAGTACTTCGATCAGAAGAAGGTCACGCTGCGCGTCGGCGACGCGCGAAAGCTGCGCGCCCGCTAACCGTGCTGAGCGACCCAAGGCGCCCGCGTCGGACCGGGTCGAAGCAGATCGGTCCGTGGACACTGCGATGGTTCAACAGGGAGCGTTTCGATGAGCATTCGAATCACGAGGTCGTCTGTCGCGACCGTCCATGGGGTCGCGGCCCTGACTGTCGCCGCTGCGCTCGCGGGATCCGCCGCGCCTGGCACCGCGGACGCGTTTTGCGGGTTCTACGTCTCGGGCTCGAGCGAGCAGCTGACCAACAAGGCGACGCGCGTCGCGCTGATGCGGTCGGGCCAGCGCACGGTGCTCACGATGAGCAACGACTACAGCGGACCTCCGCAGGACTTCGCGATGGTCGTGCCTGTGCCCGTCGTGTTGCAGCAAGAAAACGTCCGCACGCTCGCGCACGACGTGTTTGCGCGGATCGAGGCGCTCACGGCCCCGAGGCTCGTCGAATACTGGGAGCAAGACCCCTGCTATCAGCCCCCAGACACGATGCTGGGCTCGACTCGGTCGTTCTCGACGTCGCGCTCCGGCGGGTCTTCTGGCTCGATCGGCGGAGGCGGTCTCGGCGTTCGCATCGAGGCGCGCTTCGCGGTCGGCGAATACCAGATCCTGATCCTGTCAGCGACACAGTCTTCGGGGCTCGAGACGTGGCTTCGCCAGAATCGCTACAACATTCCTACCGGTGCTTCTGCGGCGCTCGCGCCGTACGTTCGCGAGGGGATGAAGTTCTTCGTCGCCCGGGTCGACATCGGGCGAGTGCAGCGAACGCCAGAGGGCGGAGCGCGACTGTCGCCGCTGCGGTTTCACTACGACACGCAGGACTTCAGGCTGCCAGTTCGACTCGGCTTGCTCAACGCGCCCGAGAAGCAAGACCTCATCGTGTACGTCTTGCACCCGACCTCGCGGTTCGAAGTCGCCAACTATCCCAACGTGTTCGTCCCGACCAACCTCGACCTCGATCCGTCGATGCGACGCCAGTTCGGCCGCTTCTACACGACGCTCTTCGATCGAACCCTCGAGCGGATGAACGGCCGCGCGGTGGTCACCGAGTACTCGTGGGCGACGTCATCGTGCGATCCGTGCCCGACTCCCCCGCTCTCGCCATCGGACCTCGCGACGCTCGGCGCTGACGTGATCGACCCTTCGAACAACGCTCAGCCGACCGGCGCGATGCCCGGACGTTGGGCAGGACGACGACCGATGTCGGGCGGAGGCGGCATGAACGTCACGCGACTGCACACGCGCTACAACGCGCAGACGCTCAACGCGGACCTGGTGTTTCGCGAGGCAGGACCGATCGTGGGCGGTCGAGAGCACGTCGTCGACGCGCAGACCCAGGCGCTCGAACAGGGCGCACAGCCAGCGCAGTCCGGCGGCAACAATTTTCAAGCGCGGTACGCGATTCGGCACCCATGGAGGGGACCGATTCGCTGCCGAAACCCGCAGCGCGGCGTGTGGGGCGGGCCTCCCGCCGGCACCTCCGCGCAACCCGTGCGTCCGGCGCTCGACCTCGTCTCCCGAACGGGCGCAGCGATCGAGCTCCCGCGCGTGGTGCGAACTGCCGTACCCGAGCTCGGCATTGCCGGCGTGCAACGCAACGCTCGCGCACAAACCACACCGTCGGGTACGACCGCGCCGCGCCGCGCGCAGCCGAAGATGTCGAGCGGCTCCTCGAAGCTCGCGGCGGGCTCGCTCGGGATTCTCGCAGCGCTCGCGCTCGTCGCGCGCCGCCTCGCCTCGAGCAAGAAGCGATAGCGCCACCCGAGGTCGATTCCGCGCTGACGCCAAAGGACGAGCGAGGGTGGATTGCGCGACCATCGCGCCATGCCATCGCGCGCACTCTCTGGCCTCGTGGTCGCAGCACTCGCACTCGCCGCGGTGCCGGGCACCGCTCACGGCTTCTGCGGGTTCTACGTGTCGGGCTCGAGCGAGCAGCTCAACAACAAGGCCACACGCGTCGCGCTCATGCGCTACGGGCAGCGGACGGTGCTCACGATGAGCAACGACTACGAAGGCCCGCCGCAGGACTTCGCGATGGTCGTCCCGGTGCCGGTGGTCTTGCAGCAAGAGAACGTCCGGACGCTGCCTCACTCGGTGTTCGATCGCATCGAGACGCTCACTGCGCCGCGGCTCGTCGAGTACTGGGAGCAAGACCCTTGCCCACAACCGCAGCCGTCGTATCGCGACGAGCTTCGAGCGGAGCCTGGGGTGGCTCGGGTGCAACTGACGAGCGCCGAGATCAGCGGCGATCGCGCGGTCGACCTCGGGGTGCGCATCGAGTCTCGCTTCTCGGTGGGCGAATACGAAGTGCTCGTGCTCTCTGCGACCCAGTCATCGGGCCTCGAGACCTGGCTCAGACAGAACCGCTACAACATCCCGAACGGCGCGGCGACGGTGCTCGCGCCGTACATCCGCGAGGGGATGAAGTTCTTCGTCGCGCGGGTCGACATCGAGAGAGCGCGCGCGAAGCCCGGAGGTCGACGGCTCTCTCCGCTGCGGTTTCACTACGACGCGCCGGACTTTCGCCTGCCGGTTCGCCTGGGATTGCTCAACGCGCGGGACAAGCAAGACCTCATCGTCTACGTGCTGCACCCGAGCTCGCGCGTCGAGGTGGCCAACCTCCCAAACGTGTTCATCCCCACCAACCTCGACGTGGCGGATTCGGTTCGCGCGCAGTTTGGCGCGTTCTACAACGGCCTCTTCGACCTCACGATGAACCGAATGAACGGCCGCGCGGTCGTCACCGAGTACGCGTGGGCGACGACGTCGTCGTGCGACCCCTGCCCTGGACCCAACGTGACGCTCACGCCCGATGACATGATGACCCTGGGCGCCGACGCGATCGACCCTTCGCGCGCGACGTTCGACCGCGACAACCGCTTCGGGCGCGTCCAGGGCGGCGCGATCTCGCGCTTCGCCTATGGCATGACCGTCACGCGACTGCACACGCGATACGACGCGACGACGCTCAGCGACGACCTGGTGTTTCGTGAAGCAGGACCGGTCGTCGGCGGCCGCGAGACCGTGGTCGACCCGCGGACCCACGCGGTCGAGCAGGGCGCCCAGGCCTCGGAGTACGGCACCAACGCGTTTCAGGCGCGGTACGCGGTGCGACACCTATGGCCGGGCCCGATCACCTGCGCAAACCCACGGCGCTACGTGTGGGGCGGCCCGCCCGCCGACCAGCGCGCCGCCGCGACGCTCACGCCCGTCGCGGCGACGGACCTCGTGTCGCAGCCGCGCACTGGAGCCGACCCGCGAGCGCTGGTTCGCACGGATATCCCCGAGCTCGGCATTCGCGCGATGCGTCCGACGGCGCAGCGCGCGCCGGTCGCGAGCAGCCAGCGAAGCAAGAGCGCGGCGCTGCGCGTGAGCGCTGTGGCGCTATCGGGCGCGTGCGTGATGGCTGTCACCGCGGCGCTCGGGCGCCGACGCAAGCGCCGCGCGCGTTGAGCGGCTCGTGCGCTACGCCGCGGGTGCGTCGGGCTGCGACTCGGGGCGAGCGCCGTCGGCGTGCGGCGTCGCGAGCGCGCTCGCCTCGGCCCGAAGCACGCGCGGAAACGGCGCGAGATCCACGCCGAATCGCCGCGCAGAATACACCTGCGGAACGACGAACAGATCCGCCGCGGTCAGGCTCGAGCCCACTGCGAAGCTGCCCTCGCCCAGCTCGCCGTCGATCTCGGTGAGCAGCGCTTCGAGCGCTCGCATTCCGCGCAAATTGAATTCATGGGCCCACGCCTTCTTCCCCTCGGCGTCCGCGGACACCTTGTCGAGGACGATGAGGTTCTGCAGCGGCTGAATGCCCGCGTTGACGAGCTCGCACACCTGTCTGACCCGCGCGCGCGCCCACGGATCCGAGGGATACAAGGGCTGCTGCGGGTGGGTCTCTTCGAGCCACTCGATGATCGCGACGCTCTCGGCGAGGTGACGCCCCGGGCTCACCTCGAGCGCAGGAACGTGACCGATCGGGTTGCGGTCTCGGTGCGCGTCCGCGCGCTGTTCGCTCGTGAGCAGGTTGACCGCGACCTTGTCGAACGCGATGCCCTTGTGGGCGAGCGCCCAACGCACGCGCCACGACGCGCTCGATCGCCAGTAGTGATACAGAATCAGCGCCATTTCACGCTCCGTCGTGCTGTCAGGGGTTCTTGTCGCTGGCGATCGTCTCGTCGACGAGGCGAATCCAGCCGTTGGCTCGCGCGAGCTCGCGCAGCCGCTGCACGAAGCTGCCGAAATCGACCGGCTTCTTCACGAACTCAGTGACCCCGAGCAGCGCGAAGCGCGCCAGGGTCTCGGGTCCCGCGCTGCCGCTCGCGACAATGACCCGAAGCTCGCGGCCGCCGGGTCGCTCGCGCAGCACCGAGAGCACCTCGACGCCGCTCATGCCCGGCATGTGAAAATCCAGGAGGACCAGGTTCGGCAGAGAGCCTTCGAGCGCGAGCGCATCGGCGCCCGAGCGGACGACGGTGACCGAGACGCTGTCTGGCTTGTTTCCGAACGCGGCCTTCACCGCGCGCGAAGCGAAGACGCCGAACACCGGGTCGTCGTCGATCACGAGCACCCGCACCGCCGCGCCGCTCGAGGGTCGCTTGATCGTCGCGGGCCGCATGTCACCCAGGTCGTCCTGCGTGATCGTGAACAACGCATGGTCGAGCGCTGAAGCGAACGCCTTGGCGCTCTCGTAGCGCTCGGTCGGCTCCTTCGACATCGCGCGCAAGAGGATCGGGTCCAGAAACGCGAGCTCCGGTCGCAGCGAAGACACCGGCGGAGCGGGTTCGCTCACCTGCCGGGCGAGCAGCATCTGGATGGACTCGGCCTTGAACGGAAGCTGTCCCGTCAACAACTCGAACGCCGTACATCCCAGCGAGTACACGTCGGCCAGCGGCGTGATCCCGCCGTCGGTGATGATCTGCTCGGGCGCCATGTACGCGGGCGTTCCGTGGAGCACGTCGTCGTCTTGCGTGTTGGCTTCGGACGTGTGGATCGCGATGCCGAAGTCCACGAGGACCGCGCGACCGGTGTCCCTCTCGATCACGATGTTCGACGGCTTGACGTCGCGGTGAATCACCCCCTGCGCGTGCACCGCGGCCAGTCCGTTCGCGACCTGCCGCAAGACGCTGATCCCGCGGTGCTTGGGGATGAACGCCCCCGTCCGTCGATGGTCGTCGATCACCGCGGACAGCGGGCTCCCGGCGATGAACTCCATCGCGAAGAAGCAGCCCTCCTCGCTCAGCCCGAACGAGTGCACCATGGCGACGTGCTCGCTTCGCACGCTCGCGAGCGCGCTCGCCTCGCGATAGAAGCCGTCGATCGCGAGGCGGTCCGGACGATCGGTCACGAGCAGCTTCAGCGCCACGCGCCTCCGCAGCGGAACGTCCGTCGCGAGCAACACTCTCCCCGCGCCTCCGCGGCCGAGCTCCTTCTCCAAGACATACCGCCCGTCGACGACCGACGGCCCGCCGGCCGCAGGCTGCAGCGCAGCGCCGCAACGCGGACAGGTCGCGAGCCCGCCGCCAAACAGTTGCCCGCAGGAGACGCAGCACCGAGTAATCACGACGCGACCTCGACTCGAATGGGTTCACTCACACATGAATTCATTTCGTCGCCGTCCTTGACCAGAGCTCGAGCTCTCGCAACGCGCGCTCGCCGAGCGCCACCGCCAGCGGCACCAATGCTTCGCACGCCCCCACGTCGCCTGTCTTCGCTTTCGACTCGAGCTCGACGCATACGCCGTGCAGCTGCTTGGCGCCGAACATCTCTGCGTTGGGCTTGAGCGTGTGCGCCGCGACCTTGAGCATCCCAGCGTCCCTTCGCTCGAAGGCGGCACGAATGTCGCTGATGAGCGCCGGTGCCATCTCGAGAAACGCGGCCACCATCTCTCGCACCGCGTCGTCGTCGCCGCCCATCGACTCGGCGAGCGCGCGTAGCGCGCCGAGGTCGACCGCGCCGTCTGGTCCGTCCGCGCCCGCGATGTCGGACGAGCCGCCCCCTTCGGTCGGTCGCGCCGAAGGAGCTGCGGATCGGCCCTCGGGCGCCGCAGCGGCGCGCCCGGCACTCGGACCGTTGCCGTCCTTCGATGGACTGTCGGGGCGAACAGACCGGACGTCCGCGCGAGGCTTGACGCGCGCGAGCACTTCGAAGAGCTCGCCCGGACGAAGCGGCTTGGTGAGGTAGTCGTCCATGCCTGCCTCGAGACAGCGCTCTCGGTCCCCGCGCATCGCGTGCGCGGTGACGGCGACGAGCGTCGGCCTGGCTTCGCGGAGCGGAGCGCGCGCGCAGAGCCGTCGCGCTGCCTCGAGACCGTCGAGCACCGGCATCTGAACGTCCATCAGCACGATGTCGTACGCGCGTCGCTCGATCGCATCGAGCGCCTCCTGACCGTTGCCGACCACGTCCGCGGTGTAGCCGAACTTGCCGAGCAGCAAGAGCGCCACCCGCTGATTCATCGGGCTGTCCTCGGCGATCAGGATACGCAACGGCCGGAGGCGAGCGGGGTCTGTCGTCGTTCCCCGCGGGCCGGTTTGCTCACGACGAGACGCGCCGGACTGCTCGAGCAGCAGATCCAGCAACCGAAAGTGGCGCACGGGTTTGGAGACGACCGCGTCGAACAGGCCCTTCTCGACGCCCGCTTTGGGCATGCTTCCCAGCGACGAGAGCAAGAGCATCAACGGCGGCTTTGGATAGAGTCGACGGACCTCTCGGGCGAGCGCTACCCCGTCCATTTCGGGCATCTGGTAGTCCAAGAGCAGAAAGTCGAAAGGCTCGCCGGAAGCGAGCAGCGCGAGCGCTTCGTTTGGCGACGGCGTGTCTTGAGCGCGAAGGCCCCAGGCCTCGATGTGCGTTCGAAGCACCCTTCGGTTGGTGGCGTTGTCGTCGACGATCAGCGCGCGTTTGCCCTTGAGCGAAGCGGTCGACTGCGGCGTCGCGCCCTTGGTCTGCGCGCGCAAGAACGGAACCCTCAGCGTAAACGTCGACCCCTGCCCCTCCTCGGACTCGACCGAGATCTCGCCGCCCATCAACCCCGACAATCGCTGCGAGATCGCCAACCCGAGCCCGGTTCCGCCGAACTGCCGCGTCGTCGACTCGTCGACCTGAGAAAACCGCTGAAATAGCCGGTGAAACCGGTCCTTCGGGATACCCACGCCCGTGTCTCGAACCGCGAATTTCACCTCCATGCGGCCGCCGGACAACGGCTGCGCTCGCACGCTCAACTCGACCTCGCCCGACCGCGTGAATTTCACCGCGTTGCCGAGCAGGTTCACGAGGATCTGTCGCACGCGCCCTGCGTCGCCGCGGACGCGATCGGGCAGCTGCGGATCCGGGTTGAAGATCAGCTCGATCGTTCCCTTGTCCGCCTGCGGAGCGATCAGCTCGATGCACTCTTCGGCCGTTCGCGAGAGGTCGAAGTCGTACTCCTCGAGCTCGAATGACCCGGACTCGAGCTTCGAGAAGTCCAGGATGTCGTTGATGACCATCAAGAGGTGTTCGCCGCTCGTCCGAATGGTCTCGACGAGCTCGCGCTGCGCCGGCACGAGCTCGGTGTCTTGCAACAACGACGTCATGCCGATCACCGCGTTCATCGGCGTTCGAATCTCGTGGCTCATGTTGGCGAGGAAGGTGCTCTTCGCTCGCGCTTCTTCCTCAGCCGCGCTCTTGTCGCGCTCGAGCTGATCGGCGCGCCGACGCTCGCTCAGGTCTCGCAGCACGAAGATCAGCCCGCGCGTCACTCCGTCGGAGACGATCGGCGCCCGCGAGACCTCGATCACGAGCGTGTCGTCTCGTCGAAACAGCTTCGCTTCGGCGTCGATCTCGCGCTGGCTGAGCGTGGTTCGCTCGCCGCGCGGCTCGGCGCTCGCGAGCGATCGAACCAGCGGAGAGTCGCAGTCGATGATCTCGTGCAGGCGCTTTCCGATGGCCTCGGACCGAGGGACGCCGGTCACCGACTCGAAGGCGTCGTTCGCGTATTGGATGGTTCCGTCGATCGAGCACGAGGCGACAACGTCCGTGAGGCCGCCGAGCACCGTCTCGAGCTGCTGCTTCTGCGCGTCGATCGCGCGCTGAGCAGCGCGCAAATCACGGTTCGTTCGCTGCATCGCAGCGAGGTGATCGCGCAGCCTGTCGCTGAACTGCAGGAGCAGGATGATCACCAGCATCGTCGTCGCGACAATCGAGGCGAACACCTCGAAGCGCCACCACCACGCCGGAACCCCAGGCGTCTTCGGAAAGAACACCCCGACGCCGATCGACAGCGCCGTCACCGAGCAGACGAGCGCGATGAGCCGATGCAGTCGTTCGGGGCGCACGTACGGCAGCGCGATCGCGACGACCACGAACGGAAAGATCACCATCACCGAGAACAGCTCGCGCAGCGCCCACACATAGGGCAGCGCGATCGAGCAGAACCCCAGCGCCATCGAGAGCGATGCGTCTTCGAGCCTTCGCGCTTTGAGCGCCGTCCACGCGCGAAAGAGAAACACCCCCATCAGCGCGGTGGTCCACGCCATCCACTTCGGCGCGGGGTCGTCGAAGTAGTAGCCGAACGCCAGTCGCACCGGCGTAAACGCCGCGACGAGCGTCGTCAGGACCTTGTGAAAGGTCGTGACGCGACGGAGCTGCGTGTCGCGGTCTTCTGGGGAGTAAACGAGGTCGCTACGGATTCGGTCGTCCCCGCTCGACGCCTCTGCTTCGTCGCCGCCATCACTGCTCATCGATCGCGACCTGGGACTGTACCCCGGCCTTTCCGATTACGCGTCCAGCGAAGTCACGGCGAGAGGCTTTCGCGCCATTGCACGAAGCGACCTCCTCGAACCGATCCGTTACGGAACAGCCATCTCGAAGATCGGGCCGAGCGTCGCCGTGAGGGACTCGAGTCGAAAGAACACCTCGCCGTCGAGCACGGGGTTCATCTCGTCTCCCGCCAGGCAGCGCACTGAAATGCTGCGCGCTGGCCCGTCGTACGCGTCCGGCAACAGGTGTTGTACGCGCTTGCCCGTCATGAGCAGAGGCCAGACGCGCCCGGCCTGCGCGCCGGTCACGAGCCCCGCGTGCGCGTGCAGCTGCTCGTTGTTCGCCAGAGGAAACACCCGCAGAATGCCGGCGATCGAGAGCGGCAACGCCGCGCATTGCAGCACCGTGAACGTCTCGAGGACCTTGCCCGTGTGATCGCGCTGCGGCTCTCCGTCGATCTGCACTTCGGCGCGCAGCGGATGCAAAAAGTCGTACTCGGCCTTCGCGAGCGCGCGAGGCTTGAGCCCCGCGAGCGGCCCCTGAAAGACCACGCGTCCCGCAGCGGCGCCGAACGCCGCGCCCATGAGAGCTGCGATCCGAGCGGGAGACTTCTCGCCGCTGCCTTCGTGGAGCGGCCCGAAGAAGTTCGCGCCGTATCCAGCGAACGCCGTCGCGAAGGCGAAGCGACGAAATGGCTCGTGCGAGTCGCCGAACAGCCGCTGGGTGCCCGAGCACTCCATCGATCGCACCGGGACGTACTTCGGCTCCCCGCCCTTGGAGATCGTCGCGACGAGCCGAGCGAGCACCCGCTGAGGATCGCGCTCGATCCCGAGCGCTTTGGCCACGAAATCAACGGACCCTCCGCCGGTGGGCACGTAGCGCGCGATCTCCGTCGCTCGCTGCGGGCCAAAGTACCGGCACGCGCCGTTGATCATCCAGTGCAGCGCGCCGTCTCCGCCGTCGGCGACCCAGTACTTGCGCCCCTCGTCAGCGAACTGCTTCAACGCAGGAATGATCGCGTCGGTGCTGTAGGTCTCCACGACGCGGCCGTGGTCGCCGAGCAGCCGCTCGAGCTTGCGCTTGAGCCCGGTCTGCCCGCGATTTCGGCGAGAAAACGGGTTGATTACGACGCCGATCACGCGCGCACCTCCTCGATCGACGAGCAGACAGTCACTCTCATCCGTTCACCTTTAGCGCCGCGACGCCTTCCGTTGGCGAAACGCATCGCGGTCATCCCAGGAAATTTCCCAGGAGATTGCTCGTTGCGTTTCTTCCTTCCAACGGGGCGTCGCCATGGACGAATTCTTCATACCGCGAACTCGCGCAGTTGAGCACCGGGACCGGATCGCGAGACTCTCTCGCGGTCGATGAGCAACACCGCGATCGTGTTTGTCCCGGGGTTCTTTGGATTTGGATCGTTCGGACCCTCGGGAGCTCCGATTATCGAGTACTTCAAGTTCGCCCGCAGCGTCCTGCGTCGCGAGCTCGGCGCGCACACCATCGCGATCGTTCACCAGCCGCCGCCGACCGGCCCGCTGGCGGCGCGCGTGGCGTCGCTCTACCGGACGGTGGACGGCGCGCTTCGGGACGGCGTGGACGGCGTGCGGGTCGAGCGCGTGCAGATCGTCGGGCACTCGACGGGCGGCGTCGATGCGCGGTTGTTGTGCAACACCCGCTATGCGTGGCCGGGCGCTCCAGAGCCCGCGACCCGAGGCGCGCTGCTCTCGCGCATCGGCAAGGTGGTCACCGTCTCGGCGCCGCACCGCGGAACGCCCCTCGCATCCAACCTGAGTCCGACGATGGCCGTCGCGATCCCCGGCCTGTGGCTCGGGAGCATCATCGCCTCGCGCGACGCCCTCACGATCGCGGGACACGTGGGAGCGATCGTCGAAGCGATCGAGCAGGTCATCGTGAGAAAGGGCACGCCCGAGGTGGAGCTCATCGCGAGACTCGCGGACGTCGACCCGCAAACGGCCCGAGATATCAGGCGTTTTCTCGATGAAGTGGTCCGCGATCACCGGCTCGTCGGCGACCTCACGGTGCCTGCGATGGCCGACCTCGATCGAGCGATCGCCGGCGCAGACCACCAGGACCTGCACTGCTTCGTCACCGTCGGTCCGCAGCCGGGCCGCTCGCTCGCGGACCTCGCGGCGCTCGCGCGCGACCCGATTCGCAGGGCGCTCTACCTTCTGGTGCAGCGCCTCGCGCGCGGGACGCCTCCTTCTGCGGCGCGATGGCCGGTCGGTCCGTGGATCCTCGGGCGCCCTGCAGGCGTGCGCGCCGACGAAGCGCGCGCGAACGACGGGATCGTCCCCGCGTGGTCGCAGACCCTCGACGGTCGCGCCGCGGGGCTCGTCGCAGCGGACCACCTCGACGTGATCGGCCACTACGACGGCGCAGGAATGACGTTCATGCGCTCGAACTCGGGCTTCGGCGACGATCACTTCGACGCGCTCTGGACTCGAATCGCGACGCTGTTGCGCGGCGATCGATGACCGAGCGTCTCAGCGCTTCTCGCCAGCCTCGAGCAGCGCCGTCCTCTTGCCTCGCTCGTTGTATCGCTGGGCGTACGCCATGCCGACGAGCCCCGATCCGACGAAGCCCGCCGTCATCACGAGCGTGGCGATCGCCGCGGGAAGGAGCGCTCCGACCGCGGCGGACACCACTGCAAACGCGATGATCGCCGGGACCGCTTCTTTGAGCGGCGCGGCGTAGATCCACCCGACCGGGCCGAACAAGAAGCCCAGCGCGCCCGACGCGAGCACGCTCTTTTTGTCGACCGGCGGCGGCTCTGCCGGTCGCGTCGCGAGCATCCACCGCGGCGTCTTGACGGGAACGGGGATCGACGCCTCGTGCTCGAGTCGCTCGAGGGTCCGAGCTTCGGCGACGGTCTTGGGGCCGAGCGAAGGGCGATTCTCTCCGGGCAAGAGCAGCAGCGCGTCGTCGGCGGGACCGTCGGCGAGGACGGTTCCGTCCGCGACGAGCGCGTCGATCGCGCCGCGAAGCGCCGCGGGATCGAGCTGAAAGACCGCCTCTCCGTAGTCGATCGCGTTGGCGCGGGTCATCGGAATGCGCGTCCGCGTCCACAGCGCGCGCAGCACGGTCCTGGCCTCGGCGGGAGGGACTGTGTTGGATGTCACGACGCACGAGACTAGCGCGTCGCCCGTCCCAACGCCCGCAGGGCACCGACGCTGCTATCGTCGGCTTCATGGGAACCCATCAACCGCCGTCTCGTCGCGAAGCGCTTGCGGCGCTCGGCGCGGCGGGCGCTTCGCTGGTCGCTCCTCGCATCTGCGCCGGGCAAAGTTATGGAACGATGGCGATCCGGCCTCAGGACGCCAGGGTTGCGGTTCAGCCGCTCGGTCCGTTCGACACCGCGCTCTACGATCAGATCGCGACCTCGCTCGCGGGCGAGCTTTCGGTCAACGTGCAGCGCGAGAGCTCGATCGATCTTCCGCGCTCGGCGTACTACGCGCGAAACCGTCGCTACCGAGCGGAGCGGCTGCTCGACTTTCTTCGGCGGCGGGTGGCCTCGCCGGTCAACCGGATCCTCGGCGTCACCGAGGTCGACATCTCGACCAGCGCGCACGGCGTCTACGATTGGGGCGTGCTTGGCCTGGGCGATCTTCCCGGCCCTGCCTGCGTGATCTCGATGTTTCGCTGTCGGCGCAACGCAAGAAACGCCGCGCAGGTTCACTTTCGAATGGTGACGACCTGCGTTCACGAGGTCGGCCACACGCTCGGCCTCGACCATTGCCGCGACGTTCGATGCCTGATGACCGACGCGCGTGGGACGGTGCGCACAATCGACCAGAGCTCCGGCCGATTGTGCAATCGCTGTCGCACGCGGCTCGGGCTCGCCCCGCGCCCTGCCTGAAGCCTGCGATCAGGTGAGAGGCGCCTCGGGGATCAGGATCATCAGCGACTCGACGTGGTACGGGTCCTGGATGTAACCGGTCGCGATCAGCTCGGCAGGCATCTGGATGTTGCCGTCTTTGAGCCCACGCATGAGCGAGTCACGGTACGCGTTGATCGTCTCGGCGCGCAGGCACCGGCACACGACGCGCTGCGGATTGCGGATGTCCTTGGCGTGCTTCCGCGCGATCTCTTCGGCGAGCAGGACGTTCGGAGCGTCCGAGGCCAACGAGATCTCCATCCGAATGCTGGGCGGAAAATACCCGCGTCGCGAACCGTCGGGCGCCTCGAGGACGTACGAGCGATCGTCACGGTTGATCCACTCGCGCGGAATGAACCCTCGCGCCGAGAGCGTCTCCCACGCCTCCTTGGCGTCGTACATGCTCTCGACAAGCTTTTGTGCCTCGGCGAGCCGAGGTCGATCCGGGCGCAGCAGCCGCTCGTACACGTCTCTCTTTCCCTTTGGTCCGCCGCGCTCGTGCTGGACAGCACAAACCGGGGCGGAGGCATCCTACGTGCTCCCGTACCCAACGCGAAAGTCCCAAGATTGCGAAACAGAATCTCGGCCCTTCGATCCCACGCCGAGAACGACCATCCCGCGCCGAACCCGCGATAGCCGCCCGCTCACCGCTGGGGTATGGAACGCCGGTCGAGCTCCCCGAACACTATGGACCAGGTCCCCATCGCGCTCTCTCTCGCAACAGTCCTCGCAGAAGGAGCGCCCTTCTCCGCGCCTCCGAGCGGCGCGTCGCGATTCGGCCACACCCTCGCCGTCGGCGACCCGCAGGCCCCTCTCGAGAAGCTCCTCGAGATCCTGGCGAGCCGCGATTTGCTGGCAGAAAACGGGATGCTCCGCGAAGACGTCCGCCTGGTGTCGATCGGCGACCATTTCGACTGGGGGCCCGTTCGAGAGCGCGCCCGCGCCGCGTACGATGGCCTTCGGACGATCGCCTGGCTCGCCGCACATCCGGCCGATCAGGTGATCCTGCTGGCCGGCAACCACGACCTCGCTCGCGTTGGAGAACTCGCGGACTACTCGGACGACAAATTCGAGCGCGCCCGCGCCGAGGCCGATCGAGGCTATCGCGACGAGCATCCCGTCCGCCCCGAACCCGCGTTTTGCGCGGAGTTCGACCTTCCGAGCTGGGAGGTGGCGTCCCGCGACCTGAGCGCATTTCGCAGCGCGCAGCGGGATTGGGTGACCGCGCTGTTGCGATCGGGGCGGCTCCGGATCGCCGTCGAGCTCGAGGGCGTGCTGCTCACGCACGCAGGGGTCTCGACGGTCGAGCTCGACCGACTCGCCCTCGACGCGCACGCGCGCACCGACGCGACGGCGGTCGCCCAGGCCCTCGAAGCACGCTTCGTTCGCGCGCTTCGCGCCTGGCGCGGAGAGCCCCTCTCGATCCCGCACCTTCACGCGCCCGGCAACTGCGCAGGCGAAGGCGGGGGCATGCTCTATCACCGATTCACCACGCACACGCCAGACGAGTGGTCCGTTCGAGAGGACGGCCTGCGGCGTCGAGCCCATGTGTCGCAGCTCGCGCCGGGACTCGCGCAGGCGATCGGGCACATCCGCGACAAGAAATCGCTGCAGCTGCTCGGGCTCGACGCGAGCAACGCGACGATCGGCCTTCTTCGGACGCTCACGGTCCTCGAAGGGCGCTGGCGGTACGCGACTGGAGCCGAGCCTTCGCCGTCCCAAGCGGCAGCGACGCTCGTGCACCTCGACGGGGCGATGCTCGACGCCGACCCGCGCACCTACCAGCTCTTCGACCTCGAACGCCGAGCCCCGCGCTGACTGAACCTCGCACCGCCGTGACCGAAGTGTGACCGCGCTCGAACGCCGCGGACACCGCAGCGTGGGAAACATCACTTTGTCGCTCTCGCCTCGGTGCCTGAGCGAAAGGAGCACCTCGCCGTGTACGTCATCCTCGCGTTCTTCGTCGGCCACTGGGCGCTGTCGATCTTCGTGCAGACCTTCTATCTGCATCGGTATTCGGCACACAAAATGTTCACGATGAGCCGCGGCTGGGAGCGGTTCTTTCACTTCGCCACGTGGCTCATCCAGGGAAGCTCCTATCTCAACCCGCGGGGCTACGCGTTTTTGCACCGCGAGCACCACGCGTACAGCGACGATGAGCGCGACCCGCACTCGCCCCACGCGCACCCCAACGTCATGGCCATGATGTGGAAGACCAAGGAGCGTTATCAGGGCCTGACGACAGGAACGATGGAGACCGAGCGACGGTTTCAGGGCGACGTTCCGAGCTGGCCGCTGCTCGATCGGATCGGCGACTCGTACATCACCCGCGTGCTCTTCGGCGTGCTCTACACGTTGGTGTACGTCCGCTTCGCGCCGCACTGGGCGTTGTTTCTGCTCTTGCCTGCGCACTACCTCATGGGCCCGCTGCACGGCGCGATCGTCAACTGGTGCGGGCACAAGTACGGCTACCGCAACTTCGCCACGAAAGATCGCAGCGTGAACACGCTCCCGTTCGACTTTCTGACGGGCGGAGAGCTCTTTCAAAACAATCACCACAAGTATCCGATGGCGCCCAATTTCGCCGCGCGCGCCTGGGAGATCGACCCGAGCTGGACCGTGATTCGCCTCTTCGCGTGGCTCGGGATCATCAAGCTCTCGCCGCACGTCCAGGTCATGCGCTATCAACCAAAGAATGCTCCCGACGAGACCGACCCTGCGCTCCCCGAGGACGCAGCGACCCTGTAATTGCCACGTCGGTTGGTTGTTTGTGCTTGTTTTCATGGTGAGCGAGGGGCTCGCCGCCTGTCGCTGCGACCGGCCTTCGGGGCCGAGCGCGACCGAGCCCGCGACCGCGCCGGCCGCCCATCCGCCGAGCGTCGCTCCGCCGCCGATCATCGCGGATCCGACGCGGATCCCCGGGACGTATCCGCTGCTCGAGCAGCCGCCGCGAGGATCCGACGCGGGCCGCGATTGATCGGGCCGCGAGTGCCGTATCCTCCCTGGCGATGACCACGATCCGTGCGCTCGAGTCCGCGATGGAACACATCGCTCCTACACGCTTCGCCGCCGAGTGGGACAACGTCGGCTTGCTCGTGGGCGACCGCGCCGCGCCGCTCGCGCGCGCGCTGCTCGCGATCGACCTGACGCCAGAGGTCTACCAAGAGGCGCGCTCGCTCGGCGTGGACGCGGTGATCGCCTACCACCCGCCGATCTTCAAGCCGATCAACCGTGTTCTGCCAGGCTCGATCGCCTTCGACGCGGTGCGCGACAAGATCGCGATCTACTCACCGCACACCGCGCTCGACGCGGCGCCCGGCGGGACCAACGACATCCTGGCCGACGCCGTCGGAATCTCGCCGAGCCTGCGACGCGGACTCGAGCCGCCGACGCCGAAGGACAGCGCGCTCAAGCTCGTCACGTTCGTGCCCGAAGCGCACGTCGACAAGGTCGCCGAGGCCCTCTTCGACGCGGGCGCAGGCCGCATCGGCGACTACACCCGATGCTCATTTCGCCTCCGCGGTCAGGGAACGTTCTTCGGCGACCCCTCCTCGACCTCGCCCGTCGTCGGAGCCGCAGGTCGCCTCGAGACCGTCGACGAGGTGCGCCTCGAGGTCCTCGTTGCCCTCGCGAAGCTCGACGCCGTGCTCGCCGCGCACCGCCGCGCGCACCCCTACGAAACGCCAGCGTTCGACCTGCTTCGCGTCGCCGCTCCGCCAGAGCACCTCGGCTTCGGTCGCGTCGGCCCCCTCGAAGAGCCAGCGCCGCTCGACGACGTCTTGTCGCGGTTGAAGCGCGCGCTCTCGATCGATCACTTGCTCGTCGCGGGCCCGACCGATCGCGTCATTCGAACCGCCGCCGTCGGCGCAGGCGCGACCGGCGAAATGCTCGGCGCCGCCCTTCGCGCCAAGGTCGACCTCTTCGTGCTCGGCGAGATGCGACACCACGACGCCCTGCGCGCCGCCACGCAATCGACGACCGTCGTCATGACCCTTCACTCGAACAGCGAGCGCGCCACGCTCGCGCCGCTCCGCGATCGGCTCGCCACCGCGCTCTCCGGCGTCGAGCTGCACATCAGCCGCCACGATCGGGACCCGTTCATCGTGCGCTGACCGATCGTCACCGCTTCGAGAACGCCGCAGGATCGATCTTCAACCGAGCGCACAGCTTTCGCGCGCGGTCTGAGTAGTTCACCTCCGCCCCTGACGATCGCGGCCGATCGAAGAGGATTCTGCCAGCGTCCGCGAGGCTCTTGCTCCGTCGCAGCGCGTCGATGACCTCCGCTCGAACGACGCGATCGACCAGATCCCACTCGCCGTCGTCCGCGATCGCATCGCGCCGAACAGAGAGAGCGTTGTCCGATCGGACGCGAGGCGCCTCCCACGCGTCGAGGAGCACCATGATCTCTCGTTCGACGTCGTCGGTGTCGATCAGCCCTTCGTCGGCGCTCGAAGCCATGCGCAGCACGCTCTGCGAGAGGTCTCGAAAATTGTGCGGCCACCGCGCATCGTCGGTCTGCGCGAAGGACAGGTATTTCGCCAGCGCGGATCGAGAGAAGCGCGCGCGACGATGAAAGCGCGCCTCGAACTGCTCGAGCTCGTATCGAACGTTGCTCTCGATGTCCTCGCGCCGCTCGCGCAGCGGCGGAAGCCGAAACGACCACGTCGCGATGCGCGCCAGCAGATCGTCGCGAAAGCGTCCCGCGGCCACGTCTGCGCGCAGGTCTCGGTTGGTTCCGCACAGGAGCGCGAAGCTCGAGCGCTCTGGCTCGTCGGACCCGAGCGGATAAAACCGTCCCTCTTCGATGGCCGTGAGCAAGATCGCTTGCTCTTCGAGCCCGAGCTCGCCCACCTCGTCGAGAAAGAGCATGCCCCCGTCGGCCGCGCGCAGATACCCCTTTCGATCACGGTCCGCGCCGGTGAACGACCCGCGCTTGTGGCCGAACAACGCGCTCTCGCGCAGCGTCCCCCGCAAGGTCGCGCAGTTGACCTCGACCAGCGGACCCGCGAGCGTCCGCTGCTGTTTTCTCAGCGCAAACACGCGCCGCGCGAGGGCGCTCTTGCCCACGCCAGTCTCGCCCCACAGCAAGATCGGGACAGCGGGCCCCAGGGCCGCGCGCTCGAGCCGCGCGATCACCGCGTCGTAGCTCTTCGAGCGCGTGTCGATCCCCATCTTCAACAGCGACTGCCCCTCGAGCCGGTCTCGGTGCCGTCGACGTTCGATCGCTGGATACCGCGACAGATCGAGGTCCACGACATCGATGGTGCCGCGCGCGTCGCGCGTCTTGGCCTTCGGGGGCGCGCTCTGCACGAGCTTGGCCGGAACGAAGTGCTCGCTCACCAGCAGATACCAGACGATCTGCATCACGTGGGTCCCCGTCGTGATGTGAACGAAGTGCTCGTCTTCTTCGCGAAAGGTTCGCCCCCGCGCAAACTCGTAGAACGCCGCGTACACCTCTTCGAAGGACCACGCGTCCTCGAGCGCGATCGTCACGCGCTCGACTTCGATCGACGGGCGCACCTCGCGCACCGCTCGCTCGAGGCTCTCGGTCGTCGACCGCGACGCCGCTTGATCGATGAGCACCAGCCGATCGACCTCGAGCACCTCTGGACGTTGCACGCACACGAGCGTCGGCCTCCACTGGCCAGGCGCGTCGTAGCGCTGCCCCACCACGCTGATCAGAACCCGCTCGCTTCGACGCTTCGCCATCGAGGCCTCGCATCATAGCGTATTCGATACGAGATATATCTAAATGAATATACGATAAGTATTCTGCTAGTCGAAACGCATCGAATGAGCGGTGGCATGGCGCGTGAACTGTCTCTCGACGCATCACGCAACGGAGGCACACACGCCATGAAGCTCCACACGACGCCCAACGGGAAGACGGTTCGAATTTTCGCAGACGACCTCGACGCGAAGGCGCTCGAGCAGATCGAGCGCATCGCGGAGCTGCCGTCGATCGTCGGCGACCTCGCGTTGATGGCCGACGCGCACGCGGGTAAGGGCGTTCCCATCGGAACGGTCTTCGGAACGGAGGGCCTCGTCGTGCCCGACGTGATCTCCGGCGACATCGGCTGCGGGATGATCTTGATGAAGACGTCCCTTCGAGCGAGCGAGATCGTCCCGTCGGTGGCGCAGAAGATCCTCGCCCGCGTCAACGACGTCGCGTGCAAGCTTTTGCACGAGGCCGAGTCGACGGCGATGCCCGCGTTTTCGGACGCGGTCGAGCCGGTGGTCGCGAGCAACGCTTCGCGCGCCGCACGTCAGCTCGGAACGCTCGGCGGCGGAAACCACTTCTGCGAGCTGCAGAAGGACTCCGAGGGCAACCTCTGGGTGATGGTCCACTCCGGCTCGCGCGGGCTCGGTCAGGCGGTCAACGGCCACTATCGTGCAAAGGCCGAGGAGCTCTGCGCGCGGCTCGGCGCGACGTACCCCAACGGGTTCGCGTTTCTTCCGGTCGACTCCGACGAGGGTCGCGGCTACCTGGCCGAGCAGGAGTTCTGCCTGCGCTACGCCGAGGCCAACCGTGAGCTCATTCGCAAGGCGTGTGAGCGCGCGATCGGCGACGTCGTCGGCCCGTACGAAGTGAGCTTCGTCGTTCAGACGCACCACAACTTTCTCTCGAAGGAGAGCTGGGATGGACGTGACGTGTACGTGCATCGAAAGGGAGCGGTCGCCGCGCCGAAGGGCGCGTACGTGACCATTCCGGGATCGATGGAGAGCAAGAGCTTTCTGTGCCGCGGCACGGGCTCGGCCCTCTCGCACGCCTCGGTGTCGCACGGCGCAGGACGAAAGAAGTCCCGCGGCGCGATGCTGCCGAAGGTGCACATGAAGGACGAGCGCGGCGAGGTCTTTCGCGACAAGGGAGGCTACGCCCGCGTCGACAAGGAGGCGACCGAGCGCGCAAAGCGCGAGGCCGCAGACGCCATGCTGCGCGAGATGACCGACAAGGGAATCACGCTCGTTACGCACGACCCCGCGGGCGTGCTCGACGAGCGTGGACACGGCTACAAGGACGTCGCCGCCGTCATCGCGGCGCAGCACGAGCTGCTCGAGGTCGTGACCGAGCTGGTCCCGATCGGCGTGGTGAAGGCGCCCACGTGACCGCGCGAGAGCGCGGACACAGCGCAGGGGGGGGCCTTTTCAACGACGCAGAACGTGCGCAGGCTCCCGGCCCCACAAGCATGAGTGATACGAGCAGTCGCCGCGACGTGGTGGGGCGCGTCGCGGTCAATCCGCGTGGGTTTGGCTTTTTGGAGGTGGACCTCGGCGAGAGCGGCGACGTTCTTCGCGCGTTCATCGCGCCGCCCGCGCTCAACGCGTTTCTCGCAGACGACGTCGTCGCGGGCAGCATCGTGCGCGCGGACGACGGACGGTGGAACGCCGTCGACCTCACCCTCTACGAGCGCCCTCGCACCGAGCTCGTCGGCGAGGTCGTGGCCCGTCGCGGCGCGTTCTTTCTCCGCGTCGATCGCGAGGTGTCGAACACCGATTGGCCGCTCGATTCGCGGGGCCAATCGCTGGAGGCCGGATCGACCGTGCTCGCGCGAATCGCCGACGATACGGGCTCGGTCGCGCAGCTTCGTCGGCGCGTCGACGGCAGCGACGACCCGTCGCTCGCGCGCGTGATCGCGCGGCACCGGATCCTGACCGAGTGGAGCGCCGAAGCGCTCGAACAAGCGCGAACCCTCGCGCGAAGGCCTCACGCGGTCGACGGTCGTCGAGACCTCCGGTCGCTGCCGAACGTCACCGTCGACGCGCCGTCCACCCGGGACATCGACGACGCCATCGCAGTTCTCCCAGCGGACCGCGAAGGCGCGCTTCGGCTCTTTGTCTCCATCGCGGACCCTTCGGACTTCATCGACCAGGGCACGCCGCTCGATCGGGAGGCGCGCGCTCGCGCGACGAGCACCTACCTGGCAGGCCGCACGCTGCCCATGTTGCCCGACGAGCTGTCGTCGGGGCACTTGTCGCTGCACCCCGAGGTCGATCGCCGGACCCTCACCTGTGAGATGCGCATCGACCCCGAAGGAAACATCACGGCGACGGACGTCTACGAGTCCGTCATTCGCTCGTTTGCGCGCCTGAACTACGAGGAGACCGCCGCCTACCTCGACCGCGGCGAGACGAGCCGCGAGGTCGAGAAGGTGCGCTCGTCGATGCCGTGGTTTCGCGCCGCGAGCGCGAGGCTCGGGGCGTTTCGCGCGCGGCGCGGAGGCGTCCGCATCGCGCAAGACGAGGCGAAGATCACCGTCGATCCGGCGACGGGCCAGGTGAGCACCGTCGAGGCGCACAAGCCCAACAGCGCGCACGTGATGATCGAGCGCTTCATGGTGGCGGCCAATGAGGCCATCGCGCGATGGCTCACCGAGCGGGGCGTTCCGTCGCTGCTTCGGGTGCACGACATTCCGGGCGAAGACGCGGTCAGCGACCTCGCCGAAATCGCGGAGAACTTCGGGTACGCCGCGGGGTTCGGCCCCAAGCTCACGCCCTTGTCTCTGGCGGCCTTCGACGCGCAGATCGACGCTGCGCCCGAGGAGCCCGCGATTCGCTCGGTGCTGCTCCGCTCGCTCGGCCCCGCGCGCTATCAGGTCGCGCCGTCGATGCACTTTGGCCTCGCCGCCCCGCTGTACCTGCACTTCACTTCACCGCTGCGGCGGTACGCGGACTTCGAGGTGCACCGCACGATCCGCGCGTATTTGCGCGGTCGCCGCGATTGGTCATCGCGCGACCCGTCGCTCGACTCCCTGGCCCGACACGTCAACGAGCGCGCGCGCGCCGCGACCCGCGCTGAGAACGATCGACGCAAGATGATCGTCGCCCGCTACATGGTCGATCGGGTGGGTCAGCGCTTCTCTGCGCGCATCACGCGGCTGCGCTCGTTTGCGATCGTCGCGCAGCTCGACGCTTCCTTCGTCGAGGGCTCGATCAGCGTCGATTCGATCCAGGGAGGCCCGTTCGTGCTCGACGCGCGCGAGACGCACCTGCGCGGAGACGATCGAGCGTTCACCGTCGGTCAAGCCGTGCGCGTTCGGGTCATCGGAGCCGATCCCGCGCTCGGACGCGTCGAGTTCGCGCTCGAATAGTTGAGTTATTGAGGACCGTCCCCGCTCTTCTGCTCACGACGTTTGCTGCGCCGAAGAAACCCGCCTCGCGCGGCGATGGCGAGGTCGTCGCGGCCGCGTGACCACTCGTCGCGCGTCACCGCCGAGCGCAGCGCAGCAGCCATCTCCGACGCGCTGGCGAAGCGCCTCGCGGGGTCCAACGAGAGCCCCCGATCGATCACCGCGCAGAGCGCCTCGGAGGTCGAGCTGCGCACCGAACGAAGCGGCCGACGCGGCGCGAGCACAAAGGCCCGCGCTCGTTCTGCGGGATCATCGATGTGCGAGAACAGGCGCTGCCCCGCGAGCACCTCCCAGAGCACGACCGAGAGCGCGTACAGGTCGCCTCGCGTCGTGTGCGTGCGCCCGGCGAGGACCTCGGGCGGGAGGTAGCCGAGCTTGCCAGCGGTCGTTCCGGGAGGGCTGCTGCGGGCGAAGGCGAGCGAGCGCGCAAGGCCGAAATCCGCGAGCCGCGCCACGCCATCTTTGCTCACCAGCACGTTGGCCGGAGAGATATCGCGATGCAACACGGGCGCGCGAATCGTGGTGCTCGCCTGCCCTCGGTGCAGCGCAGAGAGCGCGTCCAGCACGTCGAGCGCGAGCACGGCCGACGCCCCGCTCGTCAGCTTCTGCTCGGGATGAACGAAGGTCCTCGCCGACGTACCGTCGATCCATTCGAGCGCCAGATACGCGCCGTCATCGTCGCGGCCATGCGACACGTACCGCACGACCTTCGGGTGCTCGATCATCGAGTGCACCTTGCACTCGTCCTCGAAGAGCTGCTGCACGTGCGCGCTCGATCGCAGCGCAGGCAACACGCGCTTCAGCGCGACGCGCTGGCCAGTCCGCGTCCATCTCGCTCGAAAGACCGTGGCCATGGCGCCGGCCCCCGCGGCCTCGACTCCGTCGAACGCGCTCTCGACCGCTCGCGAGGGAGATCCGCTTGCCATCGACGCGCCGGTAGCAGGTCGCCCGAGGGTCGAGCAACATTTCGGCTGGTCATGGTCCCTCGCCAGAAGTCCGCGCAGCGGATGTGGTTCGCAAACGGAAACCCCCGCCGAAACCCCTCGAGCCAGACCCCGATGGAGCCGTTTCGGCAAACCTGACGGGTCGTGGGGTCGAGCACCGCACGCCCGTCGAGCCGGGTAAGCAGATCCCCGGGGCGAACGTCGAACGCCGCCGGAAGCATGCGCGCGAACTCCGGCGTCACCACCAGCGATCCGGGGATCGACGTCAGCGCGCTCGACTGCGGCGCCTCGGGGCTGACGCTCGCGACGGGGATCGGCTGGGCGACGACCGTGTGCACGCTCGGCGCGCTCGATCGCGCGACGATCGCCGGACGAGACGGCGCAGGGCCTCGGAGCACCGGCCCGTCGCTCGCGCCAAATGCGCTCACTGCCGCTACGAAGGCCCGGCTCGTCCTGTCGCCGAGCCGCTCGACGAGCGCCGCGCGGGGAAGCAGCATCGCCGCGCACACCGCCGCCAGCGCGAATCGCAGCGGAACCACCGCGTGCGCAGGCTGCGGCGTCGGACGGGCGGCGGGCGATGTTGATTTCGTGTGCTCCACCCGAGCCGCGTCGATCGACGCGCACGCGGTGCAGAGCGGGGCGGGGCCGTCCTCGGACGACACCCAAGAGGGAGCGGCGCCGCAACGGGCGCACAACAGCTTTCGATGGGGAGTGGTCATGCCCAGCCGCTGACTCAAGGATGGTGCCAGGCGACAACTCGCGGCTCTGCCCTGGGAAATGCAGCGCGCTTCGCGGCCCGCCCGCGTCCGCGCGGTTGTCACTTTGTCAGAATGGCGCGGTCCCCGCTGCGACCAGCTGCCAACCTGGCGTACTCTTCGCGAAGGTCATGGTCCTTCGATCCAGCACCGTTTCCAGCGCCGTCTTGTGTGTGTCGCTCGCCGTCGGGGCGATCGGCTGCAAGCAGTCGCCGCCTGCACACAACCACGGCTCCAGTCCCACCGCGTCGAACGCCACGTCGGATTCGACCACCGTCGTTGCGCCAGGCGGCTCGGTGACCATCCGCGTCGACGGATCGGGCTATCACCCGCCGCGCATCCGAGCGACCGCCAACAGCGAGATCACCCTCTCGTTCTTGCGCACGACCGACGAATGCTGCGGTCAACAGCTGAAGATCCCGTCGCTGAACATCAACCGTGACCTCCCGCTGAACCAGCCTGTGGCCGTGGCTGTGCGCGTTCCTGCGAGCGGAGAGCTCGGCTTCACGTGCGGTATGGACATGTATCGCGGCGCCGTCGTGATACAGTGATCGGGTCGCGCCGAGCTGAACGCTCGCGATGCGCAAGGCGGACGCCCTCTGCATGACAGCACGCACTTTCGTCATCGGCGACATCCACGGTGAGCTCGACTCGCTCCAGCGTCTTCTCGCGAAGCTCCCACCGCTCGACTCCGACGACACGCTGGTCTTTCTCGGTGACTACGTCGATCGAGGGCCGGACTCGCGCAAGGTCGTCGAGAAGGTGCGGGAGATCGTCGCGAGCGCGAAGCACAAGGTCGTCACGCTCCGCGGCAACCACGAGGATCTTTGGATCGACTGCTACGAGAGCACGCCGCACCTCGGATTCCTTCTGCCCCGCGCGAACGGCTGTCCCGATACGTTTCGGTCGTTTGTCGACGGACCGCGCCTGCCGCTCGATCAGCCCCTGCCGCACGAGGAGATCGCGCGGATGTGCGACGTGCGGAGCTGGTTTCCCAAAGACGTGTTCGAGTGGTTCAAGTCGCTGCCCTGTTGGTACGAAGACGATCACGCGATCTATGTCCACGCTGGACTCGACGGCGAAGAGGGCGACTGGAAGCACCCGAACGACGGCCGCGACGCGCCGCTCATCTGGATGCGCGAGCCGAGCTTCTACCGCACATACAAAGGCAAACGCGTCGTGTTCGGGCACACGCCCGTGACGGAGCTCCCGACCGATCACCTCAACATCTTCGCGCGCTGGCTCGATGATCCGGGCGACGTATGGACGCGCGGTGACCTCGTCGGACTCGACACAGGCTCGGGCAAGGGCGGTCACTTGAGCGCCATCGAGCTGCCGCGCGGCAAGGTGTTCGACAGCCGCTGACCGCCCTTGCGCGGGTCCGAATCGCAGCGCCCCCTTGGACGCTGGCGACCATTGCGGTAACGAACCGCATGCCCGCTGCACCAACCCCCGCGCAGCTCGACGCGCTCGCGGCGCTGCTCGAGCCTGACGCTCTCTCGACGGACCCTGGCGACCTCGCGACGTATGGGCGCGATTGGACCAAGGTGCACGAGCCGAGGCCGTCGGCTGTGCTGTTTCCCATGCGAACCGACGAAGTCGCGCGCGTGCTGGCTTATTGCAATGCAAACGACATCGCCGTCGTCCCGTCTGGCGGTCGAACAGGGCTGGCCGCAGGAGCAGTCGCGGCGCGTGGCGAAGTGGTCTTGTCTCTCGCGAAGATGACCGCGATGCACGAGGTCGACGTGCTCGGGCAAACCGTTCGCGTGCAAGCAGGCGCGATCACTGAAGCCGTCCATCGCCACTGCGAATCGCATGGCCTCACCTGGCCCGTGGACTTCGCGTCGAAGGGCAGCTCGCAGGTCGGCGGCAACATCGCCACCAACGCCGGCGGCGTGAAGGTCATTCGCTACGGGCTCACGCGGCACTGGGTGCTCGGGCTCGAGGTCGTCCTCGCGGATGGATCCGTGCTCGCGCTCAACGGCGCGCTCGAGAAGAACAACACCGGCGCCGACCTGCGCCAGCTCTTCATCGGCAGCGAAGGAACGCTCGGCGTCGTGACCGAGGCGACGCTCAAGCTCGCGCGAGTCCCGACGAGGCTCGACGTGATGCTCTTCGCCGTCGACGGGCTCTCTGGCGTGCTCTCGCTCTTCGCCGAGGCGCGCAAGGGGCCGTTTACGCTGAGCGCGTTCGAGTTCTTCACGGACAAGTGCCTCGCGCGCGTTCAGCGACACCGAGGCCTCCGCGCGCCGTTCGACGGCGATGCGCACACGCACTACGTGCTCGTCGAAGCCGAGGGCGAAGGCACCGACGACAGCGAGCTCGAGACCTGGCTCGGCTCGCTCTTCGAGCGCAGCCTCGTCGTCGACGGAACGATGGCGCAAAACGCAGCGCAGCGCCGATCGCTCTGGGAGCTCCGCGAGAGCATCTCCGAGTCGCTCTCGGGCACTGGGCTGCCGCACAAGAACGACATTTCGCTTCCGATCGCGGCGCTCGACGCGTTTTGCGGCGAGCTCGACGGCGTGTTCTCCGCCCGCTACCCGGGCTGGGAGATCTGCCTCTTCGGCCACATCGGCGACGGAAACCTCCACGTCAACGTGATGAAGCCCGACGCGATGGAGAAGGCCGCGTTTCTGGCGAAGACCGCCGAGGCCGACGAGGCGATGTTCGAGCTCGTTCGCAAGCACCGCGGCAGCGTCTCGGCCGAGCACGGGATCGGCTTGTTGAAGAAGAAGGCCCTCCCCTACTCGCGTACGCCAGCAGAGCTGGCCACGCTCGCCGCGCTCAAGCGCGCGCTGGATCCCAGAGGGATCCTCAACCCCGGCAAGATCTTCGACCTGTAGCGCGGCGCCGCGATCGACTCAGCTCGAGAGCTCGAGCCCGTCGAGAAACGCTCGGATCACGCTGGTGCTCTGCTCGGGCTGCTCGATGGCCGAGAGGTGCCCGGCGCCGTCGAGGAGCACGTATCGAGCGCCAGCGATGCTCTGCGCGATCTCTTCGCCCTTCGCCGCGGGCAGCGCGCGGTCGGCGTCCCCCGAGATCACCATCGTAGGCGCGCGGATCTTCGACAGCAGCGCACGCAGGTCTCCGCGGTTGGCCACGGCGTCGACCGCGAGAAAAGCGCCGCGCCGATCGAGCGCGAGCCACTTCTGCTTCCAGTGCGCGACGACCGCCGGATTCGCCGTGAGAAAGCTGTCGGAGAACATCAGCGGGAGCACCGCTTCGGCGACCGGATCGGTCACGCCGACGGCCATGACGCTCGCGGCCATCGCCATGTATCGCGCGCGGTTGACGGTCGACTCGGGCGCGGCCGAAGTGTTGAGCAGCACGAGCGAGCGCACCCGTGAAGCGTGATAGATCGCGGCGCGCATCGCGGTGAAGCCGCCCTGCGAGAGACCGACGAGCGACGCGCCGTGAACGCCCGCGTGATCGAGCAGCGCCGCGACGTCGTCCGCTTGATCTTCCTGCGTATAGCGCTTGGCAGGCGCGCTCGAGCGGCCGTGGCCGCGCATCTCGACGTGCAGCACGCGATAGCGATCGGCGAGGTTGTTCGCGAGGTGCGCGAACAGCTCGACGTCGCACAACAGGCTCGGCAAGAGCACGACGGCGGGCGCGTCGCGAGGGCCGGTGTCCTCGTAGAAGATCGAACACGTGGGGCGATCGACGGTCGGCATCTCGTGTTCTATCTCCTCGTTGAACGGAGGATATCAGTAGAGCACGCGCGTGCGGATGTCCGTCGTCAGGGCGGCGATGCGTTCGGCCACCGACTGCGCGACGTCCTTCTCGATGTCCATCACGAGATACCCGATGGAGGCGTCCGTCGCGAGGACCTGCGACGAGATGTTGGCGCCGAGCTCGGACACGATCGCGTTGATGTCACGAAGGACGCCGGGCACGTTTCGGTGCACGTTGAGCACGCGGTGCGTGGCTTTGTTCGGCGGGAGCTCCACCGGAGGAAAGTTGACGCTGCCGGTCGTCGCGCCGGTGGCGACGTAACGGACCAGGGAGTTACCTACCTCGCTGCCGATCGCCGCCTGCGCCTCGATCGTCGAGCCGCCGATGTGCGGCGTGAGGATCACGTTCGTAAGGTTCTGCAGCGGCGTGACGAAGCCGTCCGAGTTGCTCTCGGGCTCTTCGGGATAGACGTCGATGGCGGCCCCGGCGAGGTGTCCTGCGCGCAGCGCTGCGGCGAGGGCGGGGATGACGACGACCGTTCCGCGGCTGGCGTTGAGCAGAAACGAGCCCTTCTGCATGCGCGCGATCTCGCGCTCGCCGAACATCTCGTGAGTCTGCTGCGTGGCCGGCACGTGCAGCGTCACGAAGTCGCTCTTGGCGAGCAGCTCGTCCATCGACTCGACCGCGTGGTTGTTGCCCATCGGCAGCTTCGTCGCGATGTCGAAGAACATCACGTTCATGCCGAGGGCCTCGGCGATCACGCCGAGCTGCGATCCGATGTGACCGTAGCCGATGATGCCAAGCGTTTTTCCACGGATTTCGTAGCAACCCGCGGCGACCTTGCGCCACTTGCCTTCGTGCACCTCGCGCGAGCGATCGCCGAGCTGTCGGGCGAGCAAGACGATCTCCGCGATGATCAGCTCTGCCACCGACCGGGTGTTGCTGAACGGCGCGTTGAACACAGGAACGCCTCGGGCCTTCGCCGAGTCGAGGTCCACCTGGTTGGTCCCGATGCAGAAGCAGCCGAGCGACAAGAGCCTCGGCGCCGCCTCGAGCGCTCGCCTGGTGACCTGCGTCTTCGAGCGAATTCCCAGGACGTGCACAGACTCGAGCTTCTTGCAGAGCTCGTCTTCTTTGAGCGCGCCCGCCACGGTCTCGACATCGAAGCCCTCTGAACGAAAGAGCTCGACCGCCTTGGGGTGAATGTTTTCGAGCAGCAGGACCTTCAGAGGTCCCTCCGCCCGATGAAGCTCCATGAGCGTCGGGGTGTAAGCCGTCATTGCGGCGCGCTGCTTACCACAGAGTTCGCCGCCCGACGGCGTCGCGCCCGTCAGTGACAGACAACGCCCCGCCGTCACGCGAGGAAACGGGCGCTCCAACAGCGAGACAGAATACGTCCACAAGCAACGATCGCCGCCTTGCCGATGCGACAAAGTCAATCCACGATCTCACCCACACGACGAGCGCGGAGGTCGTAGCGGTGACGGACCTGATCCCTTCCAATCCAACAACTCCTGATGAGGTGACGAGGCCACCGCAATCGGCGACCTCCGCGCTCGAGCGTCTCGCCCGCGACGGCGTCGCGCACGACGTCCTCTGGCACGAGGGCGGGCGCATGTTTGCCCGAGGCTTGCTCGTCAAGCTTCAGGGAGCGCTCGGCCCGGACGCGTCCGCGAGCAGCGTCGAAGACGCGGTCAACGCCAGCGTGAGCGCGGCGTACGCGACGAGCTCTGCGCCCGTCGGCCAGCGCGAAGGCTGGGTCGCGTGCGCGCTGAGCGTCAGCGTGCGGGACGTCCTTCGCGCTGCGCTCGAGAGCGAGGACGACGATTTGCTCGCGCGCGCCGCGTTGCTCGGCGAGCGCATCGCTCGTGCGTCGCGGGCGCGGATGGGAGACAGCGTTCCGACCGGCGCGCGCGACGGCGTGTCCAACGCCGCGCGACGGGCGATCGCCGAGCTTCACGAGTCGGCGCTGGGGACCGAGGGCGTTCCCATGGTGACCGCGGCGATCTTCGGCCATCTGCGGCACGGAGCGTCGCAACTTCGCACGGGTACGGGCATCGACGCGATCGCGCGCGCCGCTGTGACGCGCGCTGATCGCGCCGAGCACGGCGACGCCCACTCCGCGTGGACCCGCGCCGACCACCGCGTCCGGCGAGCCATCGTCTCGGCGAGCCTCACCGAAGCGGCCGTCGCCCTCGCCCGCACCGCGAGCCGCGAGTGGTCGCGAGCGCCCGAAGTGAGCGTCGGGCTCGCGCGCTGCGCGTTTGGACTCCTCGGAGCCGCTGGAGAGTCGGGCCCCTGGCTCCTCGACGCCGCGAGCAAAGACGCGCTCGAGGCCGCGCCCGAAGCCTCGCACACGAATTCTTCTCGAGCCGCGCTCGATCGCGGCGCTTCGATGGACGTACGCAACGAGCGCGCGGCGGCCGGCGGCCCCGCGATCAACGCGGCAAAAGGCAGCCGCACCACTGTGAGCACGACGGAGGCAACCATGAGCAACGCGAACAACGGCACCCCCAACAACCAACCCCGCACCCAACAAGTGCTCGCGACGCTCGAGCACGACGCGCAAGACGCGGCCTGGCGCCTCGCGGGGTCCCAGTTCGTCAAGCTCATGCGTGACCCGCTGGTTGGCCTGCTCTCGCGGCACCTCGCGCCAGGAGACGAGTCGATGCGCGCTCGTATCGCCGCGTTTCTCGACACCGAAATCGGCGCCGCGATGCTCTCGGCCATGCTCTCGGCCGCGCTCTCGGCGCTGCCCCGCGCCGCCGGTCCCGCGCCGGACCGACTCGCCCGCGAGCTGCGCGTTCGCGCGATGGCCGACGCCGGTGACGTCGTCGCAGACCTCGTGATGGGCCCGCTTCGTCAAGTGATGGCGCTGTATCTGCAAGATCCCAGCTTCAACACGCAACAAGCCGCGACGACAACCGCGCCCTTCGCGCCGCCAACGCTCGACGCTCCCCGCGTCGCAGCGACGGTCCCCACCGCGACGAGCGTCGACGTCAACGCAAACGCCTGAACCGTCTCGCACCGTCTCGAGCACTCACAAACGCAGCCACGAGAGCACGGAGTTGACCGGTTCGTTTCGTGATCGATCGGCGCTCGACTGCGCGGCACTGGCAAAGGGATGGGAGCCAGTGTTACACCAGCGGTCGCCATGGCGAGCCCGCCTCCTGACAAGCACGAGCTCATGCTCAAGCTGCTCGAGCACGGCAGCGTGTTCATGCACCTCGACCCGCGACGCGAAGGCGTGATCGTCCCCCAGTTTCTCCGGGATCGATCGCAGCTCGTGCTGCAGATTGGGTTGAATTTTCCCATTCCGATTCGCGATCTCGAGATCGACAAAGACGGCGTACGCTGCACGCTGTCCTTCAATCGGCAGCCGTTTTACTGCATCGTTCCCTGGTCTGGCGTGTACGCCCTCGTCGGCGAAGACGGGCAGGTCACCGTGTGGCCGAGCGACCTTCCCGCAGAGCTCGTCCCGCCGGCCGACGCCAACGCGCCGCAAGCGGTTCGCACGCGCAAGCCCAAGGACAAGAGCGTCAAGAAGGCGCGCGGGCCTCAGCCCGTCACTGAGGGCGAGACCGTCGCGCGCGCAGACGACAGCGCCGCCGCCCAGCCGCTCGCGCTCGCCGTGAGCGAAGGCACCGCCGACGCCACGACCGCAAGCACGACCGACGGCGAGAGCGCACCGAAGAAGTTCACCCGCAGCGGCCGCGAAGTGCCGCCCTGGCTCCGCGTGGTGAAGTAGCGTCCGTCGTGACCACAGGGCGACAGCGCCAGGCTCGACGCGCACGGTAGCTCGCCTGCGTCGCCCTCGCGGAGCTCTGGGTCGAGCGCGTCCTCATCGCAACGCGAGGGCAGCGGCAAGAGACCCGAACGTGACTGGAACACCTATTTTCAAGTAGTCCCAGAAGCCGATCTGCTCCTTGCTCTGCTCGATCACGATCACGTTCGCGACGCTGCCGAGCACCGCGAGATCGCCGGCGATCGTCGACGCGAGCGCCGTCGTGGCCCACGCCCGGTCCGCATCGCTAAACCCTCGGATCCACGGCTCGAGACCCGGCGATCAGCGCTTGCTGTCGTCGAGGTCCTCTGCGAGGTACGCGAGGATCACTTCGTCCAGCGACTTTTCACTCATGAGCCCATCCCCAAAGATGCTCGACGGAGCGGTCGCCCCCTCGTCACGCGGCTTGAAGCTCCCGAGGATCTCTGGCGCGCGCACGGCCTGGTAGTGTCCGCTCGCGCCCGCGGGGCGCGGCGGCGGTCGCTGCGACGGCGGCCGCGAGGTCGCGCCGGGCGGAGGAGCGACCGACGGTCGTGACGGCGACGCGGGGGCAGCAGACGGTGACCGCACCGGAGCGTCCATCGCGGTGACGCCCGGCGGCATCGGCGGCTTGAGCGCCGGAATGGCCACGGACGACGTGCGCTTGGGCGCGTCGACCACAGCAGCTACCGCGCTGGCAGCAGGCGCCGCGGTCGCCGTCGCAGCGGGAGCGCTCGTCGGCTTGGGCTCGGAGAGCGTCGGGCTCGACACTTTTCGCGCGGGCTCGGAGCCAGAGACCTGCGCAGACGAGAGAAGGTCGCCCGAGACCGCAGGCGCGTTTGCCTCTTTGGAGTCCGCGACTCCAGCCTCGAACAAGTGATCGAACTGACCGTCGCGCAACGCGATGAACATCGCTTTGTGCTGGTCCTGCATGATCTTCTTGACCTGAACGGCCATGTCCGGGGCCGTCACGATGTCCGCGTAGCTGGTCTTGTTGCTCTTGAGGATGCGCCCGCCGTCCGCGAACAGGTGCGTGATCACGTGCGGGTGTGACACGCCCGAGTCCTCGGTCTGGATATGAAACACACGTCCCTTGTGGCGGACGTTGGTGTTGTATCCGAGCAGGGGCGACGGACCCTTGGTCATTCTCCGTCTAACCTACCACGACTCGACGGCCCCCCGACACACGATCGACAACCCCAAACCAGCCGTCGAGCACGCCGGACAACACCGATGGGGCGAGCGCAACGAAGCGATCGAACTCCGCTCGGGACCTACCGCTCTCGAGCGAGACCACCAACACGACCATCGCCGTCGCGCTCGCCGTGGCTGCTCAGGCCGTCAGCCGCAACACGACCCACGCGAGCGCGCACCCGAAGGACACGATCGCGGCGAAACGTTCGCCCCTGCCCCAGGCCTGGATCGCGGGCGCGAGCGGCACGAACCAAGCCCATTTCTTGGTCGAGCGACGGGCGAGTCGCACGTGCTCGACGGCGAGCAGCGCGAGCACGAAGCTCGAAAGAATCCAGCGAACGAGAGGGGCGAGAGGCACAGCGGGACGCTCAGCGGGCTTCGGTGCGCGCGCGCAACAGCGAGCGCCACTTCGCGACAGCGTAGCCGAGGATCACGACCACGCAGCAAAGAAGAACCGCGGTGAAGATCGTATCGACCCAGCCCTGAAACCGCAGCGCGGCGTCGGGGCGGCGAGTGAGCGGCCAGTAGATGTCGAGGATGCCGCGGACGCCGGCGGTGATCGTCGTCGTTCCCACGAACAAGAGCGGCGCGCCGGTGATCCACGCGTAGCGAGGGCCCGATCGGCGCAGGATCACCGTGGTTCCGACCGTGAGGCCGACGACGGCGAGCAGCTGGTTGGCGATGCCGAACATCGGCCAGATGGTCTGCACGCTGCCGGTGAGCAAGAACGTCGTCCATCCGCCCACCACGATGGCGGTCGCAAGAAATCCAGCCCAAAACGAGTCGGACTTGCCGAGCGGTCGCCAGAGCTTTCCGAGAAACTCTTGCACCAGAAAGCGCCCGACGCGGGTGCCCGTGTCGATCGTCGTCAGGATGAAGAGCGCCTCGAACATGATCGCGAAGTGGTACCAGTACGCGAGCAGGTTCTTCGCGCCGCGAATGAACGGAAATCCTGCAAATATCCTGGCCATTCCAACAGCCAGAGAGACGCCTCCGCCCGTCCGCGCAGCGATGCGCTCGTGCGTGCTCGCCGCGAGCTGCGGCAGGTCGGTGACCGGCACGCCGAGCCGGGCGAAGTCCTCGTTCGAGAGCCCCGTCGGCGCCTGCTCGCTCGGATCGACGTGGTATCCCGCCGAAGCGAGCGCGGTGTTCGACAGAGACAAGAGCTTCGAGAGCGGCAGCGAGCGACCGGCGAGCTGCGCGACCGCAGCGGGGTCCGTCGAAGCGAGGCCGATCGCGCGTCGATCTTGAGCGGACATCGCCGCGATCACGCGATCGAGCTCGACGCGATCCCGCGCGAGCCCGGGTCGGCCCGGCGCGGCCGCGACCACGCGCACGGCAGGGTCGGTGTTGATCGCGATGTAATCGTTGACCGGAAGCGAAGACGCAGCGATGAGCGCGGTGAGGCCCACGACGCCCTCCATGAGCATTCCGCCGTAGCCGATGGGCCTCGCGTCGGTCTCGTTCGAGAGCATCTTGGGCGTCGTTCCCGAGGCGACGAGGCCGTGAAAACCCGAGATGGCGCCGCACGCGATGGTCACGAACACGAAGGGAAACAGCGGCCCTTTCACGATCGGGCCTCCGCCGTGCACCCACTGGGTAAACAGCGGGGTCTGGATCGTCGGGTTCACGACGATCACGCCGAGCACGAGCAGCCCGATGGTCCCGATCTTCAAGTAGCTCGACAGGTAGTCTCGCGGGCAGAGCAGCAACCACACGGGGAGCACGCTCGCGACGAAGCCATACGCAGCGATCGCGAGCGTGATGGTCGTCTTGTCGAAGCGAAAGTACGCCGCGAGCGGCCCGTCTTGAACGTGCTTTCCGATGATGAGCGCAGCGAAGAGCGCGATCACGCCGAAGACCGTGCTCTGCGTGATGGCGCCCTTTCGAATCTTGTACGACCAGATCCCCATCGCGAGCGCGATCGGAACGCTCGCTCCCACGGTAAACGTCCCCCACGCGCTCTCGGCCAGCGCGCCCACGACAACGATCCCGAGCCCCGCGATGGCGATCACCACGATCGTCAAGATCGCGATCATCGCGACGAGACCCGGCGTCGGACCGAGCTCTTCTCGGGCCAGCTCGGCGAGCGAGCGCCCTTCGGCGCGCGTGCTCGCGACGAGAATCACGAAGTCGTGCACCGCGCCGGCGAGCACCACCCCCGCCAGGATCCACAAGAAGCCCGGCGCAAAGCCGAACTGCGCCGCGAGCGTCGGGCCGATGAGCGGACCGGAGCCCGAGATCGCCGCGAAGTGATGCCCGAAGAGAACCCACTTGTTCGTGGGCACGTAGTTCTGGCCATCGTTGAATGTGTGTGCGGGCGTCACGCGACTCGGGTCGAGCGCGAGCGCGCGCGCCGCGATGAACGCCGAATAGTATCGATACGCGATCGCCAGCACGCAGAGCGCGCCCAACATCACCGGAGCTGCTTGGATCATGGGGGCTTGTGAACGCCGATGGTCCACTCCCCCGCGCGTCGCGTAAACCCGAGACCTCGTGCGGCTCGCAAATCCCCCGTTCCACCGCGAAAACGCTCAGCGTCCGGGCTTCGACGAACGGTCGCCTCCGCGTTCGACTTGCGCTCGAAGCGCCGTTTGCAGCGCAGCGCGCTCGCTTCGCTGCGCCAACCTCCACAGCGCGAGCGCGACGGTCACCGCCGGCCAGAGCACGAAGAAGAGCAGCGCGTTGGCGTCTCGATAGGTCACCCCGAGGCCGTTCGCGACGCGGATCATGAAGTCCACGCACATCGCGTACAGCGCGAAGGATGCTCGCTCGATCACGGCTCGCGCCCCGTCGCGCCGACGAGCCTCGCCCGCAGCGCGCGCAGCCGTTCGCGCTCGCGCCAGACGCTGACCCACAGGCCGTACATCACCGCAGGCCAGACGACGCAAAACACGAGGAGGTTGGCGATGCCGTACCCCCGCGCTCGGTCTCGCGAAAAGAGCCGTCCGAGCGCGTACAACCCGTCGATCGTCTTGCCGAACAGGTAGCGATCACTGGACAACACCGCAGGGAGCGTCGTTCGATGCGAGCAGCCCCGATTGTGGCACGCCCATGTGCACCGATCGGCTCTCGCAGCCTCGCGCGGAATAGTTGTTCTGGCGAGCGGAACGGACGGTGGCCACGCGTTGACCGCGAGCAGAAGCGCCCAGGGCACAACCAGCGGCGCGATCCAGGTCCACACCCACAAGGCCCACGGACGAAGACGTCGCATCGCTCGAAGCATGCAACCACACGGCGCCCATTTTCTTCCGCGCGGATCGCCGGAACAGAGGGACAATCGCGATCGTGCGACGAGTACATACGTTAGCCGCCGCGCTCGTCACCGCGGCGTTGCCCGCAGTGGGATGGAGTCAACCGCGACTCGACCCGGCGCCGAGACCGCCCGTCACCGCGCCGCCGGTCAACGAACCGTCGGAGCCGATCGCGATCCTGGACGGTGTCGTAGCGGCGGTCGCGGCGACGGTAGTGACCGTTCCGGCCTCGATCGGAATGGCGCGGGCGATGACCCTCGCCTCGCCCGATTTTCTCGGCGGAGCCATCCCGGCCCTTCTTTTCCTGGGTTTTGCGCCGCCGTTCGCAGCGCACGGGCTCGGGGTCGTCGCGATGAACCTGCACGAGCCGCGGCGCTACAACCTGTGGCCTTCGATCTTCGCCACCGTTCCGCTGCACCTCGGCGCGGTGGTCTTGGGGTCGGTTCTGGGCGTCAATCTCCGCGATCCCGCGACGCTGTTGCCGTTCGTCATCGCCGAGGCGATCGTTCTTCCCGCCGTGTCGATCACGCTGTCGTGGGTCTCGCGCAGGCCGCGCGCCCGCCCGCCCGCTGCCAGAGCGAGGAGCCGACCCGCGCTCGACGTCGCCGCGGTGAGAGCGCCGCTCGTTCGCGCGGCGATCGAGCTCCGCAGCGTCGAAGCGACTCCCGCTCTGCCAGGGATCGTCGCGCCGCTGTTCGCAGGGAGGTTTTGAGTCCATGAGCCTTCGCACAAAGATCACGCTCGCGGCGATCGTCGCGATGATTCCGACCACAGCCTCGGCGCAGAGCGCTTGTCCCGCTGGAGTCACGTACCCCGACGCGACCTGGCCGTCGCGGGCGCAAGAGGTCGCGACGCAACGAGCCGCAGAGATCGCGGCGCTCGAGCAGTTCGCCTTCACGCTCACCGGCGAGGACGAGGAGCGACGCGGCGTTCGAACGGACAGCGTCGTGATCGTTCATCGCGGCGCGATCATCTACGAGCGCTACGCGCGAAGCTGGACCGCCGAGCAGCCTCACTACGCGTGGAGCGTGACCAAGAGCGTGATGAACGTGCTCGCGGGCATCGCCGTCGCGCGCGGATACCTCACGATCGACGACTCGATCTGTCGATGGATGCCGTTTTTGCCCATGGATCGCTGCGCGATTCGCGTTCGAAACGCGCTCGAGTTCTCGACCGGCTTGGATTGGCGCGAGACCTACGAAAACGCGTCCAACCAGGAGTCGTCAGTGCTCGCGATGCTCTACGGCGAGGGTCGCTCCGACGCCGCGAGGTTCGTGGCGACGCACCCGTTTCGAGACGCACCGGGGACGACGTACATGTACTCGTCGGGAGACAGCAACATCTTGTCCCGCGCGGTCGAGCGCGCGTACGCCGCGGGCGGCGAGGACGCTGACTATCCCTGGCGCCGTCTGTTCGAGCCGCT
>LNFM01001733.1_pt1 | contig 48412 bp, 57 predicted proteins | sample 596031 | NCBI WGS metagenome assembly LNFM01 (sample SAMN04254537, study PRJNA301005) | activated carbon metagenome | isolation source: dual media filters at the Ann Arbor, Michigan drinking water treatment plant | place: USA: Ann Arbor
GCGCTTGGGCGGTTTGGCGGGCCCGGGGAGCGGGGCGGCCGCCACCGGCGGCTCGCCGCCCGCCGGAACGACATGAACCACCTTGTAGCCGCGCGCCTTCAGCGCCCGCAGGAAGGCCGGGATCATGGCGGCGGTCTGCGGCTGGGTGTCGTGAAACAGCACGATCCCGCCGCCGGTGCGGTCCAGCCGCTCCAGCGTCAGCCGCAATTGCTGTTCCGGCGGCATCCGGTTCCAGTCGCTGGCCCAGAGGTCGGCGCCGAACACGACCATGCCCTTGTTCTCCAGCCGCCGGAGCGTCTCCGGGCTGGAGGCAAATCCCGGGAAGCGGAAGAAGCGGGTGACCGTTGTGTCGCGGGCCGCGCCGAAGGCGGCGCTCTCCACGGCGGCGACGCCGCGGTCGATTTCGGCGTCGGCGGCCTGCGGCGTCAGCCGGTTCAGCAGCCGGTGCGAATAGGTGTGATGCGCGACGGTGTGGCCCTCGGCGCGGATCCGGCGAGCGAGGTCGGGATGCGCGGCGGCGTTGCGGCCGAGCAGGAAGAAGGTGGCGCTGACGCATTCCTGCCGCAAGGCCGCCAGCACCCGCGGCGTCGGTCCCGGCATCGGGCCGTCATCGAAGGTCAGCACGACCTCCTTGCGCGCCAGCGGCAGCGTCTGCGGAAAGTGCTTTCGGCCCACGTGCGGATGCGCCGCCGCGTCCAGCGTCAGCACCCGCGCGGTGCCGAGTGTGCCGCCGCCGCATTCCGCCGCGAGCGCCGGCGAGGCAAGGAACAGGCCGAGCAGGATGAGCGTTCTGATCATGCCGTTTCATGCGCCGTTGCGATTGCCAGCGCAAATCTCCAAGCGTACAAGCCCGAAAGATCGCCCAGACCTGCGTTTTTGACGCCCCGTTCCGTGTTGAGGCCGGCATGCTCGAGCCAGAAGAGATGACCGAGACGCCGGCGCAGCGCGGCGCCCCCGAGCCGGTCGCCCTGCGCGACGAGGACGGGGCGATCCGCGCCGATTTTGTCGAGACGGTGCAGGCGGCGATCGCCACGCACGACAGCGCCACCCTGCGCGCGGTGGTCGGCGACTTGCATGAGGCCGATACCGGCGACCTGATCGAGGCGCTCGACCCGGACTCGCGGCCCAGGCTCATCGAGCTGATGGGCAAGGATTTCGACTTCTCGGCGCTGACCGAAGTCGACGACACCGTGCGCGAGGAAATCCTCGAAGAACTCGAACCGAAAACCGTCGCCGAGGGCGTGCGCGACCTCGATTCCGACGACGCGGTCTACATCCTGGAGGACCTGCCCAGGCAGGAGCAGGCGGAGATCCTCGATCAGCTGCCGCATTTCGAGCGCGCCGCGCTCGAGCGCAGCCTGTTGTACCCGGAAGAATCCGCCGGCCGGCGGATGCAGACCGAATTCATCATGGTGCCGCCGCACTGGAATGTCGGCCAGGCCATCGACTATATGCGCGAGACCGCCGACCTGCCGGACCGTTTCTACGAGCTTTACGTCGTCGATCCGGATTACAGGTTTCAGGGCGCGGTGCCGCTCGATCGCCTTCTGCGCAGCAAGCGGCCGGTTCCGATCGCCGAATTGATGGACGAGGACCGCAGACGGGTGCTCGCGACCGATGATCAGGAAGAGGTTGCGCGTTTCTTCGAGCGTTACAACCTCGTCGCCGCGCCGGTTGTCGACGAGTCCGGGCGCCTGGTGGGCGTGCTCACCTTCGACGACATCGTCGACGTCATCGAGCAGGAAGCCGAAGAGGACATCAAGGCGCTGGGCGGCGTGAAGGCGGACGAAGAACTGTCCGACTCGGTCTGGGACATCGTCAAAAGCCGTTTCCCCTGGCTCCTGGCCAATCTGGTCTGCGCGCTGGTTGCCGCTTGGGTGATCCGGCAATTCTCCACCTCGATCGAGAAGATGGTGGCGCTCGCGGTGCTGATGCCGATCGTGGCGTCGATGGGCGGCAATGCCGGCACCCAGACCATGACGGTGGCGGTGCGCGCGCTGGCGACGCAGGACCTGAGCGACGCCAATTCGTGGCGGGTGGTGCGGCGCGAATTGATGGTCGGCATCGTCAACGGCGTGGGCTTCGCGCTGGTGCTGGGCGTGATCGCGGCGCTGTGGTTCAACGTCAACGACCTCGGCATCGTGATCGGGCTGGCCATGGTCTGCGTGCTGGCCGCCGCGGCGTTTGGCGGCATCGTCATTCCGTTGCTGCTGACGCGGCTCGACGTCGATCCGGCCATTGCGTCGGGGCCATTCGTGACCACCATCACCGACGTGGTGGCGTTTTCGTCCTTCCTGGGGATCGCCACGCTCTGGTTCGGGCTGCGCTAGCCGGGCGGGGCGAGCAGGGCCTCGATCGCGATGTCGATGGTCGCCGGGGTGACGATCTTTGTATCGAGCAGGCTCTGGCCGAACAGATAGCTGTAGAACAGCACGGCCCGCGCCCGGGCATCGTCCGCCGGCCAGCCCAGTTTTTCGAACAGCCTGGTGACATGGGTGAGGCGCTCGCTGTCGACCTCGCGCACCGCTTTCGCCGCGTCCTCGTCATTGCGAGCATAGGCGCGGATCGCGAGCTCGATCGCCAGCCCGCGGCTGTTGCCGTGCCGGGTATAGAGATCGGCCAGCCGCAACAGGATCACGGTCGGGGAATCCTTCGGCTTCTCGCCCGCGGCCTGGCCACGGATCGCGGCGATCCGGCCCTCCGCCCAATGCGCCAGCATGGCGTCGAGCAGGGCGCGGCGGTCGGCGAAATGCCAGTAGAAGCTGCCCTTGGTGACCTTGAGCGCCTTGGCCAGCGGCTCGACCCGCACGCTGTCCACGCCGCCATCGGCGAGCGTCTCCAGCGCCGCCGCGATCCAGGCCGGCGCATCCAGCCGATCCTGCTTTGGCGGCGTTGCCGCCGCTTTCTTCTTCTTGGCCATCCGCCCCGCCTCATCTTGACAAAAGCCAGTTTCCGCCATACGGTCGCGTATGTCAACATACGGTAACGTATGGATGGGCCGATGAGCGATTCAGGGACGGTTCATACGCCGCGCAATCCGGACTGGGAGCGCGTGGTGCGCGAAAGCTTCGCGCGCCAGGCCTATATGACGCTGATCGGCGCCCGCATTGCGGCGCTGGCGCCCGGGCGGGTGAGCCTGGAACTGCCGTTCCGCGACGATCTCTGCCAGCAGCGCGGCTTTCTGCATGGCGGGGTGACCACCGCGATTGCGGATTCCGCCGCCGGCTATGCCGCTTTCACCCTGATGCCGCCGAAATCCTCGCCGCTGACGGTGGAATTGAAGATCAACCTGCTGGCGCCGGCTGCCGGCGAGCGGTTTGTCGCCACCGCGCATGTCCTGCGGTCGGGCCGCACCTTGTCCATCGTCGAGGCTGACGTGCTGGCCGAGGCAAAAGGCGTGCGGAAGCCGATTGCCCGGATGCTGGCGACGCTGATCTGCCTCGAAAACACCTCCGACGCTCCGGAGCGGACGGCGGTATAGTTCCATTCTGATCCGGCGGGAGGCCTGCATGATCGCGAATGCCTGGAGCGGGTTCGATTTTGGTCTCGGTGAGGACGTCGACATGCTGCGCGACAGCGTGCGCCGGTTTGCCCAGCAGAAGATCGCCCCGCGCGCCGACGAGATCGACCGCAAGAACGAGTTTCCCCGCGACCTCTGGCCGAAGCTCGGCGATCTCGGCCTGCTGGGCATCACGGTCGAGGAGAAGTGGGGCGGCACAGGCCTCGGCTATCTTGAGCATTGCGTGGCGATGGAGGAAATCTCCCGCGCCTCCGGCTCGGTGGGGCTATCCTATGGCGCGCATTCCAATCTCTGCGTGAACCAGATCCGCCGCAACGGCTCCACCGACCAGAAGAAACGCTATCTGCCCAAGCTGATGTCCGGCGCGCATGTCGGCGCGCTCGCCATGTCCGAACCCGGTTCCGGCTCCGATGTGGTGTCCATGCGCACCCGCGCTGACAAGAAGGGCAGCCGCTACATCCTCAACGGCTCGAAAATGTGGATCACCAACGGGCCGCTGGCGGAAACCCTGATCGTCTATGCCAAGACCGACGCCACCGCCGGTGCGCGCGGCATTACCGCCTTCATCGTGGAGAAGAAATTCAAGGGCTTCTCGACCGCGCAGAAGCTGGACAAGCTCGGCATGCGCGGCTCCGACACCGGCGAGATCGTGTTCCAGGATTGCGAGGTGCCGGAGGAGAACGTGCTGGGCGCGGTCGGCAATGGCGTGAATATCCTGATGTCGGGCCTCGATTATGAGCGCGTGGTGCTGGCGGCGGGCCCGCTCGGGCTGATGCAGGCCGCGATCGATCTGGTCATTCCCTATGTGCACGACCGCAAGCAGTTCGGGCAGTCGATCGGCCGCTTCCAGCTCATCCAGGGCAAGATCGCCGACATGTATGTCGGCATGAACGCGTCCAAGGCGTATGTGTATGCGGTGGCGCGCGCCTGCGACGAAAACCGCACCACGCGCGAGGACGCCGCTGGCGCGATCCTGTTCGCCTCCGAGAAGGCCACGCAGATGGCGCTGGAGGCGATCCAGACGCTCGGCGGCAACGGCTATATCAATGAATTCCCCGCCGGCCGCTTGCTGCGCGACGCCAAGCTTTACGAGATCGGCGCCGGCACCAGCGAAATCCGTCGCATGCTGATCGGGCGTGAAATTTTCGAGAAGACCAAATGAGCCTGCAATGCCCGAACCGCTCCTGACCTATCGCGGCGCCGTCTATCCCTGGCAATGCGACCACATGGGCCACATGAACGTGATGTGGTATGTCGGCAAATTCGATGAGGCAACGTGGAATCTGTTAGGCGAGATGGGTCTCAGCCCGGCCTTTCTCCGCGCGCATGATCGCGGCATGGCGGCGGTCGAGCAGATCATCTCCTACAAGAAGGAACTGGTGGCGGGTGATGTGGTCACCGTCTATTCGGCCGTCATCGAGATCAAGGAGCGAGTGCTGCGCTTCTCGCACGAGATGCGCAAGACCGACACCGGCGAGGTCGCCGCCGCCACATTGCTGACCGCAGTGCATCTCGACACCAAGGCCCGGCGGGCCTGCCCATTCCCGGCCGATGTCGCGGCACGCGCGCAGGCGCTTGTGGCATCGGTCGGCGGCTGACCGCTGATCCGCCGGCCGAGTTGCCGGCAGCCCGCCGCGATGCGCCGTTAAGGGTCCATTGACCGAATCGGCTAATCTTCAAGGCATGGATCGCAAACCCGAATTGCGGCTGCGCCTGAAAGCGGACGGACGCATCGTCGAAATCCTGTCCACCGGGCAGGAACGTGAGGTGTCGAACACGCGCGAGCTTCCGCATTTGATGCCGCATCGGCCCATGGCAATTGCAGGCGATGACGCGGCCTATGCCCGCGCCATCCGTGCCGCCAGCAATCTGACCCAGGCCGAATTTGCCACCCGCATCGGGGTGCCGCTGGAAACCGTGCGCAACTGGGAGCAAGGCAAGCGCGCCCCGCGCGGCCCGGCGCGCGCCCTGCTCAAGCTGATCGACAATGCCCCGGACCTGGCCTTTGCGGTTCTGGGGCCGGCAAAAGCGCAAAACTGACCACTGCCAAAGGCGGTTGGCAGCCGTGCGCTGGCGCGGCATTGTGGCAGCGGTTTTCTGTCCTGCGAGGTCGGCATGGTTCCCCTGATTGAGGCTCACGGCGCCCGCATTCCGGCCATCGGGCTCGGTACCATGACGCTCAAGGGCGGCGTCTGCATCCAGACCGTCAGCGCGGCCCTGCAGATGGGCTATCGGCATCTCGACACGGCGACCTTCTATGACAACGAGCGCGAAGTGGGCGAGGGGCTGCGCGTCTCCGGCATTCCGCGCGACGAGGTCTTCATCACGACCAAGGTCCGGCATGTCGATCTCAAGCCGGACGATTTCGAGCGCGCGGTCGAGAACAGCCTGTCGTTGCTCGGCCTGCCGTCGGTCGATCTGCTGCTGATCCACTGGCCAAGCCCGGACCTGCCGCTCTCCGCCTATATTCCCGCGTTGTGCAAGGCCAAGCGCGCCGCGCAGACGAAACATATCGGCGTCGCCAATTTCACAATTCAGCTTCTGGATGAAGCACTGAAGATTGCGGATGAACCTCTGGTCAGCAACCAGATCGAGGCGCATCCCATGCTCGACCAGAGCAAGCTAATCGCCGCCTGCAAGAAACTGGGGCTCGCCATCACCGCCTATTGCCCGATCGGCCGCGGCAAGGTTGCCGCTGCCGAGGTGCTCGACCGCATCGGCGCAAAACATGGAAAGAGCGGTGCGCAAGTCTCGCTGCGCTGGCTGATCCAGCTCGGGTTGATCCCCATTCCGCGCACCTCGAATCCCGACAAGCTCAAGCAGAATCTGAATGTGTTCGACTTCGAGCTGAACGCCGGCGAGATGGCCGAAATCGCAACCCTGAAGCGGCCGGACGGGCGCATCGTCAATCCGCCGCAAGCGCCGAAATGGGATAGCTGATCATGCAGTTTCTAGAGGCCAAGGGCGCCAGCATTCCGCCCGTGGGATTGGGCACCTGGGAGTTGCGCGGCCGCGAATGTGCGCGTCTGGTCACGCAGGCGATCAAGCTCGGCTACCGGCACATCGACACCGCGCAGATGTATGGCAACGAGCGCGATGTCGGCGAGGGCGTGCGCGCCTCCGGCATCAAGCGGGAGGAGATGTTCGTCGTCACCAAGGTGTCGCCGGAGAATCTCGCGCCGCGTCTGCTGGAGCGATCGGTGAAGGAAAGCGTCCGCGATTTGCGCCTGGGCGAGATCGACCTGCTGCTGCTGCACTGGCCGAACAAGGACGTGCCGCTGAAGGACACGATCGACGCGTTGGTGAATGTGAAGCGCGACGGCCTTGTGCACCAGATCGGCGTCTCGAACTATACCGTGGCTCTGCTCGAACAGGCCGATCGGCTTGCCGAACATCGCCTGGTCTGCAACCAGGTCGAGATGCATCCCTATCTTGATCAGTCGAAGGTGATTGCCGCCTGCCGCGCGCTTGACATGACGGTGGTTGCCTATTCTCCCATCGCGCGCGGCAGCGCCAAGCGCGATGCCGTGCTGGAGCGCATCGGCAAGACGCATGGCAAGAGTGCCGCGCAGGTTTCGCTGCGCTGGCTGGTGCAGCAGGGCATCGGCGTCATTCCGCGCACCAGCCGGTTGGAACGGCTGAGCGAGAACATCAGCATTTTCGATTTTGAGTTGAGTGATGCCGAAATGAAGCAGATCAGGTCTCTGGCGCGCGCCGACGGCCGCATCGTCGATTGGTCGTGGTCTCCGCAATGGGATTAAGCCGCCGTTGACTCTCTCGCATGACAAGGCGCTGGTGCTGTTTTCCGGCGGACAGGATTCCACCGTCTGTCTCGCCTGGGCGCTTCAGCGTTTCGCCGAGGTCGAGACCATCGGCTTCGATTACGGCCAGCGCCACCGCATCGAACTGGATCTGCGCCCGCGCATCCGCACCGCTCTTGCGAACCTCGATTCAGGCTGGAAGCAAAGACTCGGCGAGGATCACCTGTTCCGGCTCGACGCGCTCGGCGCGATTTCGGACACCGCGCTGACCCGCGATGTGGACATCGCAATGTCCGAAAGCGGATTGCCTACGACTTTCGTCCCCGGCCGCAATCTCGTCTTCTTCACGTTTGCCGGTGCGGTGGCCTATCGGCGGAATGCCAAACATCTTGTTGCAGGCATGTGCGAGACCGACTATTCGGGCTATCCCGATTGCCGGGACGACACGGTCAAGGCCATGCAGCTCGCGCTGTCGCTCGGCATGGATCGCCGCTTCGTCCTGCATACTCCGCTGATGTGGATCGACAAGGCGGCGACCTTCGCGCTGGCGCGCGAGATCGGGGGAGACGGGCTGCTCGACCTGGTGGTCGAGGAAACGCATAGCTGTTATCTCGGCGACCGCTCGCGGCGCCATGCCTGGGGCTATGGATGTGGGGACTGTCCCGCCTGCCGCCTGCGCGCGGAGGGGTGGGCGAAGTGGGTAAGGGAATGCACGCCGTGATGATGAAGCTCGAAGCGCGCCGCTGGATCGAAGGCCTGATTTTTCTGGCTCTGTTCTGTCTCACGGTGCCGGCCGCGAACTGGATGATTTTGAACGTCGGAACGGCCTGCAAGGCGAACGCGCCCTGTCTTATTCCCGTCGCCCCTGGATTGATGGCGCCCTCCGGCGTGCTGATGATCGGCGTGTCCTTTGTGCTGCGCGATCTCGTGCAGCGGCGTCTGGGCGTCGTGGCCTCGGTCGCCGCCATTCTGATTGGCGCGAGCTTGTCCGGCCTTTTCGCGCCGATGGCGCTGGTCTCGGCGTCGGCGACCGCCTTCCTGATTTCGGAACTCATCGATCTGGCGGTCTACACGCCGCTGGCGCGCCGGCGGATGATGCTCGCCGTGATTGCGTCGAGCTTTGTCGCGCTGATTGTCGATTCCATGATCTTTCTCTGGCTGGCTTTCGGCTCGCTCGAATTCCTGGCCGGGCAGGCGGTCGGCAAGTCCTGGATGGTCTTGCTGTCGCTCCCGCTGATTGCGATGCTGCGCCGGCGCGACGAGCGGATCGGGCTGCTGCCGGCCTGAGGATCGCCGTCAGGATGATGTGAAAACGGGAGCGATCACATGTTTTTTGTCGCTTCCAAGATTTTCGGCTTCCTGACGCTGCCGTCGAATTTGTTGTTCACGCTGGCGCTGGTCGGCATCCTGCTGATGGCGACGCGCTATGCGAGGCTCGGCCGCGTCCTGCTGATCGGGGCGGTGCTGCTGCTCACCGCTTTCGGCCTGGGACCGGTCGGCAACTGGCTGATCTATCCGCTCGAACAGCGTTTTCCGAAATGGGACCATTCGCGCGGCGCGCCGGACGGCATCATAATTCTCGGCGGCACTGTCGGGCCTGAAAATTCCGCCGCGCGCGGCGAGCCGGCGCTGAATGAATCCGCGGAGCGTCTGACGGCGGTGGCCGATCTCGCGCGCCGCTACCCGAAAGTGCCGGTGGTGTTCACCGGCGGCAATGCCAGCCTGCTGCAGATCGGACACACCGAAGCGCAGTTCGTGCGCGGGTTGCTGGAAAGTTTTGGCATCGCGCCCGAGCGCATCAGGCTGGAAGACCGTTCCCGCACCACAGCGGAGAATGCGATCCTGACCATGGCGCTGGTGAATCCGAAGCCGGGCGAACGCTGGCTGCTGGTGACGTCGGCCCATCACATGCCGCGCTCGGTCGGCGTCTTCCGCGCCGCGAATTTTCCGGTCGAGCCCTATCCCGTCGACTGGCGCACGGCGGGACCCGACGATCTCTATGCGCTGTTCTCGACCTTCCCGAGCGGACTCGGCCGCGCCGATGCGGCGATGCATGAATGGGCCGGGCTCCTGGCTTACTGGCTGACCGGACGGACGGCGGAACTCTTTCCCGGTCCGCGCGCGACGAGCGGCTGCGACACCACAAAATCCACAGACAATTGCCGGCCTTGAAACGGCCCGCCGGGGCGCGGCGCTTACAGAAAAACAATCTGTTGGTGGCAGGATCGACGGGCAAAGAAGGGGCCCGTCCATGTCGTCCGACGTTCAGTCGCATTTGAAATCGCATCTGCCGGCGCGAGTCGCCGAGATCCAGCCCGACCAGACTACGGCCTTCGACCAGCTGGAGAGCGTTCTGCTGGTGCTGGCCAGCGGCCTGGCCGCCGTTTTGATTTCAACCCTCTGGGTGACCCTGTCATTAGGCTAATCGCTTGAATTGGTTGATAGTTTGCGTGTCAGCCGAATAAGACTTTCGTATTAGTTCAAAAGTTGTATACTGATAACAGGCCGTGCCGCGGGAGCTTCCGGGCGCGTCGTCACAGGAAGCCAGCCCGGTGGCCCGACCGACAGGAAAGGCAACAGGAGGCTTTCATGGCCACCACTCCCGACACCAATCAGGCGCCTCACGAGAGCATGACGTCCACGCTGGTCTGGACCGGCGCGGCGCTGATCGTGGTCGCCGTCTTGGCGATCTTCTACATCCAGTAGCGTTGGCGTGTGTGTTGCGGACAGCCGGACGGCGGGCGATGTCCCGCCGTCCTGGCAGGATTATTTTGCCAGCATCGCCCTGCGCGCGTCAGAGGTGAACTGCCGCTGCCACATCACCATCACCACGGCGGCGGTGGTCGCCATCAGCAGCCACGGGCTGACGAACCAGCCGAGGTAACCGAGCGCGAAGAAGAACGCGCGCTGCCCGCGGTTGAAATGGCGGCCTGCGGATTCGCATAATTTTCCGGTGCGCGCGGCATGGATTTTGGCATGCGCCGATTTCTTCTGCGTGTGGGGCGGCATCGCGCCGATCATGATCGCCACGTAATTGTAGAGCCGGTAGCACCAGGCGAATTTGTAGAAGGCGTAGATGAAGATCACGACCAGCCCCATGGTCTTGACCTCCCATTCAATGCGCGACGACGGCACGCCGAATGGCAGCGACGCCACCACGGTCAGGAGATCGTCGGTCGAGCGCAGCAGCGTGAGCGCACCGCCGATCGCCAGCAGCGAGGTGGAGGCGAAGAAGGCGGTGCCGTTCTGCAGCGAGGCCATGATCTGGCCGTCCAGCATCCGCATGTCGCGCTCGAGCATGCGCTGCATCCACTCGTCGCGATAGACGTCCATCTTGGCGTTGAGACCGTTTTGGCCATGCGGAGTCCATTCCAGCAGGATGGCATAGACGATCCAGGCGCCGGCAAAGAGCGCGAGCGCGGCGAGATCGAGCGGTGAGAACAGGGTCATGGATCGGCCTCGATTCGCGGCATGGTGCCATTGCGGGCATGACCCGACAACGGGGCCTTGACCTCTCGGCCTGCTCTGCAACCATGGCGCCCCGGAACGAGGAACAACGGAATGCCGCAACAGATCACCACCAGCGTGCGCGCCCTGGTCGAAGAAGCCGAGCGAAACATCGAGACCCTGGCGGCGGACGCCGCCATCGACCTGCATGGCGATGCCGGCGTGGTGCTGGTCGATATCCGCGATATCCGCGAATTGCAGCGCGACGGCCGGGTGCCGGGAGCCTTTCATTGCCCGCGCGGGATGCTGGAATTCTGGGTCGATCCGGAAAGCCCTTATCACAAGCCGGTTTTCGCGCAGGACAAACGCTTCGTGTTCTTCTGTGCCGGCGGATTGCGCTCGGCGCTGGCGGCCGACACCGCGCACCGCATGGGCCTGAAGCCGGTGGCGCATGTCAAAGGCGGCTTCGGGGCGTGGAAGGCGGCCGGTGGTCCGGTCGAGGCGCCGGAGCCGAAAGGCGGCTGAGCGCCACCGCTGCCGCTTAAAAATCGAACGGCCCAGTGGCCTGATCGACATACGCCATGTGCGTCACCAGACCAATGTCGTCATCCCAGCGATGCAGCAGAAACGCCGGCGGCTCCAGATTGAAGCACGGCGGGCCGTTTGGGTTCAGGTCGAGCGCAACCTGATGTGCGACCGAGGGCGCGATCTGGCAGAGCGTGCCCCCAAATCGCACCAGCGCAGGGCGATGCACATGCCCGGTTACGACGCGCTGCACCTGATTATGCCGGGACAGGATCTGTTCCAATTCACTCGCACCTTCGATAAGCCGGATGCGATCCATATGCGCAATGCCGCAATCGAAGGGCGGATGGTGAACAAAAATCATTGCAGGCCTGTTCGATGACGTCAGCGTGCGCTCGACGAAGGCCAGCGTTTCGGCGGACAGCACGCCATGCCCTTGGTTCTCGACCAGACTGTCCAGTCCGATCAGGCGCAGCGGCGGCGCGTCGATGACGAAATTCAGCGGACCGCTCGAAGGCAGATAGGCGCGATCGGAGAAGGCGGCGCGCATGGCTTCGCGGCGGTCGTGATTGCCGGGCACGGCATAGACCGGCATCGGCAGCCGCTCGAACAGCCGCCGCGCCACGGCATAGTCTCCGGGTTGTCCGTGCTCGGCGATGTCGCCGCTGACAATGACCGCATCCGGCCGCGGTGAGAGCCGCAGCAATGCATCGACGGCGCGATCTGTCATTGCATTGGTGTCGACCAGTCCGGCCATCGACCTGGCCGTTGATCGTCGCCATCTGGGCCGCGGCCGCCGAGGCACCCTCGGCGTATTTGCCAAAATAGGCTTTCGGATCGATGCCCTGCTGACGCAGGAAATAGGTCGGCACCAGCCAGCCCGACGTTGAGCCGGCATCGAGCATCTGCATCGACAAGCCCTTGGCGTCGTCGGGGGAATTTCTTGATCTGCAAGCCGGGACGACCGACGATGACCGCCTTGTAATAGGGGTTGCCGTTCACCAGCATCATGTTGATCGGCCGGGCCGCCGCCATTGGCTTTCGCCAGCACATAGCCCCACGGACCCATTTGAGCGATGTCAACCTGCTCGTTGGCAATCGCCACCGCGATGCCGGCCCAGTCATTGGCGACGTTCAATTGCAGGTCTGCGCCGACACGATCGCACACGATCTTGTAGATCGGCTCCCAGACCCGCTTGGTGTCGGCCTAGGTCGGCTGCTGCGGCCCGAGCCCGACCTTGATGACCGGCTTGCTTTGCGCGCGCAGGATCGACGGCGCGGCGAGAGTGCCGGCGGCGGCAGTCACTTTCAGAAATGTACGGCGTTGCATCATGGCGGGCTCTCCTCGGGAAGACGGGTGAGATCGGTCGGACATCACCCGTTGGCTTCAGCGACTGGATATCGCTCAGGAGTGGCCGATGACGCCGGCATGACAGGGGCGCGCTGTCTGGGGATAGCCGGGCAAAAGCGAGGGTGCCTGTTATTTGCAATCATGATTTGAGAAATCAGCAGAATTGGCTTGTGGCCGCGCCGCCGCGCCCCGATGATCGGTTCGGGTGATGGAGAGATCGATGACGCTCAAGCTCATTCTCGGCAACAAGAATTACTCGTCGTGGTCGCTGCGGCCGTGGATCGCCATGCGCCATGCCGGCATTCCCTTTGAGGAGGAAGTCATCCCGCTTTACGAGCCGGGCAGCCGCGAACGCATTCTGCGTTATTCTCCCGCCGGCAAGGTGCCAATCCTGCTCGACGGCGAGATGACGATCTGGGAATCGCTTGCCATCCTCGAACATGTCGCCGAAAAATTTCCCAAAACGCAACTCTGGCCGGCCGACGAGAAGATCCGCGCCTATGGCCGTGCGATCTCAGCGGAGATGCATGCCGGCTTCGGCGCGCTGCGGCGGCATTGCCCGATGAACATGCGCCGGATCAACAAGCGGCGCGAACTGACGCGGGAGGTGGCCGACGACGTGCGCCGTATCGAGATGATCTGGACCGAGAGCCGGGACCTGTTCGGGCAGGACGGACCTTTCCTGCTCGGGTCCTTCTCCATCGCCGACGCCATGTACGCGCCCGTGGTGTCGCGCTTCTTCAGCTATGCCATCGGCGTGGGCGCGGCGGCGGAGGCCTATATGGCGACGATGATGAAGCTTCCGGCCTGGCAGGAATGGGAAGCGGCGGGCCGGGTCGAGCCCTGGGTGATGCAGAACAACGAGCTCGATTGATCCCAAAAACAGAAAACCCGGCGTTGCAGCCGGGCTTCCCACTCACGCGCAGGCCCGGGAGTACATCCGTCCTCGGTCGCGCCTGAGTAATCTCTCGAACCTATGTAATAACCATATGACAATTCGCAAGGGGGCCGAAAAGTTTCGTCTTTATTGCGGTTTTCCGGCCGGCCGGCGCAAGGGAAATCGCCCTTGCGCCGTCGGTCTGGTGTCTGTCGTCAGGCGTCGATCACGGCCACGATCCGGTAGGAACCCGGCTCGATGATGATGATCTCATCGGCCACCAGCACGAAGCGGTAGCCGCGCCAGGCCGGATACACCTCGACGATGGTCGCGGGCAGCGGATGCAGCTCGATTGTGCGCGGCACCACGGTGCCGACCGAGATGTTGAAGTTGACGTTGGTCACCGGCCGTACATTGGTCTGCTTGATCGTGGTCTTGATCTTGGTACGCTGCTCGGTGGTGAGGTTGGCCGATGTGGCGGCCGCACCCTGACCGGTGGTCGCGTCGTTGCTCTCGGCCTTGCCGGATGCGGACGATTTGGTGTCGGTCTTGGTCTCGGTCTTGCCGGATGCCGACGACTTGTTGTCGACCGCCGGCTTGTCGCTGGCCTTGGTGTCGCCGGCCTTCATGCCGTTGCTCTTCTGGCCGTCGCGTGCAGCCGGCGCCTGTGCGCCCTGCGGACGCTCCTGCTCCATGCGCGCGGGCGCGCCCTGTCCCGTGGTTTCGGACTTGGGAGCAGGTGCGATCTTTTCCGCCGGAGCGGACTGGATCGCAGACGGCGCCGGCTGCGCGGCGCCTTCATTCTTCATGCCCTGTGCGAGTGCGAGATTGCCGCCGGCGATCAATGCGATCGCGGAAGCCGATACAAGAAATGTTGTCCTCATGGCAAAGTTCCTCTCTGTCCCCGTTGGCTCGTGCACCGATCGCTATCGGTTGCGACGGCAACGCGTCCGGCAGGGAACGGTTCCGGCGATACGGCGTTTATGCGATTAACGCACGGTCATCGACGCGGCGAAGATGCGGCAGCGTCAATGGTTTCAACGTGGTGCAGTCGTCGTGCCGTACATGTCGGTTCCACCAGGGGAACCGAAGCAGTTTCACCACGGTTTTTCGACGTTCGTCACATGATCTCGGTCGGGCGCGGTCAGGCAGAGCGCGACGCAGTGAAACGGAAGATCGGGATGCGGATTGTGGCCGCGATGAATCTTGCCGATCGGCTCGGAATAGACGTCGCCGGCTTTCGCCTTGACCAGTATCCCCTCCTGGAAATGCGCTTCGAAAATGCCCTGCAGCGCGACGAAGAAGGTCGCGCCATTGTGGCAATGATAATTGGTGAAGCCGCCCGGCAGGATCTCCGCATTGTAGACCTGCACCTGGACCTTGGGATCGCGCGGCAGGGACTCATACAGCGTCTCCAGCAGCACGTTGCGGAAGAATTCGCGCCCCGGCGGCACGACGCCGCCCAGCTCGAGTTTCAGTGCCTTGTAGTCGTTGATCGAAATGGCGGTCATGGTCCAGTCCCCTGATTGCGACGCGAAACTAGCCGACCGGGGCCGGACCGTCATGTCCGAAGCGAGATCGGGGCAAAGAAAAAGGGCGGCCTTCCGGCCGCCCTCTCAAGTCGCTCTTGCGTTCGTCTACTGGACGTTCTTGGAATTGTTCGACGGCGTGGTGGGATCGTTGCGCTGCGGCCCCTTGGTCGCAGGTGTCTCGCCGCTCGGGCTCATCCGGTCGCCAGATGCGGCGCCCGTGGTGCCGCGCTGATCCGGCGCCGTCCGCGGATCCTGCGCCGTCGCCGGCTTGTTCGGATCGTTGTTGCTCGAGGACGAGGACCCTGGCGCCACCGAGACGCCCGGCTGGCCCGGGGTCGGGGTGGACGAGGTCTGCGCCGAGGCGATGGCGGTGGTGGCGAGCAGCGCGGCAGCCGCGCTTGTCATGAGAATCCTGTGCATGATGTCTCCCTTGAGATGTGATGTTGAAATCCCCGCTCGCATCGACAACGTGGGGTGCCGCGGATCGTTCCGGACTGCGTCTCACAGCCCCGTGAAAGTGCGTTTTCTTTCAGCGCGCGGCGCGTCATAGTTCCACTGGAACCTGAGAATCGGGAGGTCCGCTTGGCGCGCCTGGAAACTGCCATTGATACGACGTCGCGTGACTATCGCGCCAATGCCGCGCTGTGGAAGCAATTGTCCGACGAACTGAAAAGCTGTCGCGCCGCGGCGGCGCTCGGCGGCAGCGAGAAATCGCGCGAGCGTCATGTCGCGCGCGGAAAACTGCTGCCGCGCGACCGCGTCACGCAACTGCTCGATCCCGGCTCGCCGTTTCTGGAATTGTCACCGCTCGCGGCTTTTGGATTATACGAGGAAGCGATCCACGGCGCCGGCCTGATCGCCGGCATCGGCCGCATCGAGGGCCGCGAATGCATGATCGTGGCCAACGATTCCACCATCAAGGGCGGCACCTATTATCCGATGACGGTGAAGAAGCATATTCGCGCGCAGGAGATCGCGCGCGAGAACAGGTTGCCCTGCGTGTATCTGGTCGATAGCGGCGGCGCCAACCTGCCGCATCAGACCGAAGTGTTCCCCGACCGCGAGCATTTCGGCCGCATCTTCTACAATCAGGCCAACATGTCGGCGCAGGGCATCGCGCAGATCGCGGTTGTCATGGGGTCCTGCACCGCCGGTGGCGCCTATGTGCCGGCGATGTCGGACGAGAGCATCATTGTGAAGAACCAGGGCACTGTCTTTCTCGGCGGCCCGCCGCTGGTGAAGGCGGCGACCGGGGAGGTGGTGTCGGCGGAGGATCTCGGCGGCGGCGACCTGCATGCCCGCAAGTCCGGCGTGGTCGATCACCTGGCGAACGATGACGCGCACGCGCTGGCGCTGGCGCGCCGCATCGTCGGCAATCTCAACACCAGGAAGCCGAACGAACTGGCGATCATCCCCTCGCGCGATCCGCTCTACGATGCTGCCGATCTGGAAGGGCTGGTGCCGGTCGACCTAAAAAAACAATACGACGTGCGCGAGGTGATCGCGCGGCTGGTGGATGGTTCCGAATTCGACGAGTTCAAGAAGCTCTATGGCACGACGCTGGTGACCGGTTTTGCGCATCTTTACGGCATGCCCGTCGGTATCATCGGCAACCAGGGCATTCTCTATTCCGAGAGCGCGCTCAAGGCCGCGCATTTCATCGAACTCTGCTGCCAGCGCCGGATTCCGCTGCTGTTCCTGCAGAACATTGTCGGCTTCATGGTCGGCCGCGATTACGAGGCCGGCGGGATAGCTAAGGACGGCGCCAAGATGGTGACGGCCGTCGCCACCGCGAAAGTGCCAAAAATCACGCTGATGATCGGCGGCTCCTACGGCGCGGGCAATTACGGCATGTGCGGGCGCGCTTACTCGCCGCGTTTTCTGTTCACCTGGCCGAACGCGCGCATCTCGGTGATGGGCGGCGAGCAGGCGGCCTCGGTGCTGGCGACGGTGCGGCGCGACAATCTCGAGGCGGCGGGCCGCACCTGGTCGGAAGTGGAGGAGGAGGAATTCAAGGCCCCGATCCGCGACCAGTACGAGCGCGAGGGCAATCCCTATTACGCCGCCGCGCGGTTGTGGGATGACGGGATCATCCTGCCATCGGAGACCCGGCGGGTTCTGGGCCTGGCATTTTCCGCGACGCTGAACGCGCCGTTGGAGGAGACGAAATTCGGCGTGTTCAGGATGTGAGGATTTCCTATGCAAGTGTCAGATTGGTTGCCTTATGTCACCACTATATCCGTGGTTGCTTCAGGCTTGTTTGCAATTATCAAATGGGCCGACCAAAGAAACCGCGAGCTGATAGAACGGCGATTTGAACAGTATTGGAAGCTCATTGAGTTCAGCAACGAAAGTGTATTTCTGGGCACTGCTTTTGTTGAAACGTTTCCCGGAGTACCGCAGTGAAACAATTGAGTTTTTGAACGATTCACGAAAGTTGGGTGAGCTCTGGTTCCAACAAAATTCAAAGCAGATAGATGAGGTGCTAAATTTTCTTTCGAAAACGAAATAATTTCATTTGGATGTGTTGATTGTTCACGCCGCGCTCTTGCGCTTTGGCTGAATCTTCCGCAATGCCGCCGCAGCCGCATCCTGCGCGTGTTCCAGATCGTATTGCGTCTGCAAGTTCATCCAGAATTCCGCGCTGGTGGCGAAATAGCGCGCCAGCCGCAGAGCGGTGTCGGCGGTGACCGGCGTTTCCTCGCGCGCAAGGCGCTCGATGCGGGTGCGCGGCACGCCGGCCGGCCGTGGTCAACGGCGTGCGCGGTTATCGCTGCGGCAACGTCGTCTACCGGCGCACCGTGCAGGCCGGCCGCACGGTCTATGTCGTGGTGCCGTAAGCCGCGCCGTTTCACGCGCTCGTGAAAAGTGAGGTTTCAGGGTGTTAACCGGCACGTCCTAGCGTGCGCCGGGAGCCCGCATGATCACTGTGGTTAACGGATTCTTTTGCGAGAATGGCTGCGACGCCGCCAAGGCGAAGCGCGGCGTGGATCCGCATCCCAGGATCGATCCGGAAACCGGCCAGCCGGAAAAGAAAGGCGCGCTGCAAAAGTCGCGCGATCCGGAGGCCGTGACTTTTGGAGGCGCTCTCAGCGATCTCAATGCCACGCAGCGCGTGACCGGCGTGGTGGCGACCGACACGGAGCAGGCTGTCAGCGGGCGGCTGCGCGCCCCCGTCGTTGATCTGCTGGCCTAGTCGGCGGCCGCGATTGCCGGCTGGCTGCGCGTGCATCCGCTATTTCGTCGGCAAGCTACGCGTATAGGCGAGGATGTCGATCGCATCCTTGAATGGAAAGCCGCGCAGATTGATCATCGCCGCGCCTGGATGCCCGTTGCGGATCTTGTGCAGCACCTCATGCGGGAAGGTGTTGGCCTCGGTGCCGATATAGGCCGGCTCCTGCGCCGTGCCCCAATTGAGCAGGCGGCCGTCGAAGCCGTGGCAGGCGGCGCAAATGGTATGAAACAGGCCGGCGCCGCGGGTCCTGTCGCCTTTCACGTTGCCGGTTTTCAGATCGATGAAGCGGTCGGCATTGTCCTGGCCGCGGCTGACGAAAATCGCCAGGCGTCGCAATTCCTCGTCCTTGATCATCTCGGGTGTATAGCCATGCGGCGCGGCGCGCAGCAGCGACATGATGCGGGTGATATCGCGGCCTGCGGCCGTGCGGATGCCCTTGATGCCGGTAAAACGCTCGCCGCTGCCGTACAAGCCGTCCTTGCCGTTATAGTCCCAGCCGTGACATTCGACGCAGCGCCACGTGTTCGCGCCCGCGCGCTGGCCGCTCTTGGGATAGGCGGGGTGGCTGCCATCCGGCTTTTTGCGGCCGAGTGCCTCCCACCAATTGTCATAGATGCGCCCGCCGGCGGAACGCAGCCAGATTTCGGTCGGCTGGGGCGGTGCGCGATGGATGAAATCGTCCAGCGTACTGTGATCTGACGCCGGCGCGGTGTCCTTGCGCGCTTCCTGCGCATCCACGGCGGAGACCGCCGACAGGAGAAATACCGTGGCGAACAGTCGGACGAGTCGGTGGGGCGTCATGGCTGCGAAAACCTTACCTGGCTTTGACGTCGCTCTGGCGGGTACATACATATGCAATAATTTGAATGCGTTTGTCTATCCTTGGCCTATGTCATCCGCGCGCGACTGCATTGCGAAACACTCGGTGGATCATCATGCGCTGCCAATGAGGATTCCCGCCGCAAACACCAGCGCGCCGCCGAGCACCACCTGGAACGCGGCGCGGAAGAACGGCGTCTCCATGTAGCGGTTCTGGATCCAGACAATCGCCCAGAGCTCGAAGAACACCACGATGAAGGCGATCGTGGTCGCGGTCCAAAAATGCGGAATGAGATAGGGCAGGGCGTGGCCGAGACCGCCGATCGCGGTCATCACGCCGGACGAAATACCGCGTTTGACCGGCGAGCCGCGCCCGGACAGCGAGCCGTCGTCGGAGGCGGCTTCGGTGAAGCCCATGGAGATGCCGGCCCCGACCGAGGCGGCGAGCCCGACCAGAAAGGTCTGGAAGGTGTCGCCGGTGGCAAATGCCGCGGCGAAGATCGGCGCCAGTGTGGAGACCGAGCCGTCCATCAGCCCGGCGAGTCCCGGCTGCACCCAGGTCAGCACGAATTGCCGGTGGGCCACGCGATCTTCCTCGCTGCGCGTGTCCTCGGGCAGATATTTCTGTTCCAGCCTGTCGGCGGTCTTGAGATGAACCGCTTCCGCCGCCGCCAGGTCGCCGAGCAGCTTGCGGGTGGCGGCGTCGGTCGTGCGCTGCGCGGCATTCAGATAGAAATTGCGCGCATCGTCCTCCATCAGCGCGACCTCGTCGCGGATGCGTTCCAGTCCGAGATTCTCGATCAGCCAGACCGGCCGGCGTGAATAGAAGCCCGCCACATGCTCGCGCCGGATCAGCGGAATGGTCTCGCCAAAACGCCGCCGGAACAGCTCGATCAGGCTGCGCCGGTGCTGATCCTCCTGCTTGGCCATGTCCTCGAAAATCTGCGCCGATTGCGGATAATCCGCGCGCAGCTTCTGCGCATAGGTCAGGTAGATGCGGGAATCGTCCTCCTCCGAGGAGATCGCCAGCGCCAGAATTTCCTGTTCGCTCAGGTCGGAAAAGCGGCGGCGGCTGGCAATGCCGGGAATCATGCGGTCTCTCTCTGCCGTGGCGGACGCGGCATGTCCCTGCGGTCGCGTCCTCGCGTGGCGTTTTATAGCATGGCCCCGACAAGGCGCGAAGATCGGCGCAGAGGAAAGGCTGTCTGAAGTGCGCGGCGGCGCGTAAGATCGCCCGACTCGCGCAACGGAGACGGGATGCGAAGCTGCACGGTCCGGCTATTGGCGCTCTGGAGCGCGATGCTTGCTGCCATCGCGGCATCGGATGTGCGCGCGCAGGGTTCTTTCTATGATCCCGCGGCGATGGAAATTCCCGGCAAGCCGGGGACGCTGATCCGCTCGGAAGTGCTGACGGCCGGCCCCTGGGGCTCGACCGCCTATCGCGTGCTTTATCGGTCCACCAATCCGAAGGGTGAGCCGATCGCGGTCTCGGGCGTGATCGTGGTGCCGCTGCAGCCGGGGCCGCGCAGCGGACGCGACATCGTGGCCTGGGCGCATCCGACCAGCGGGGTGGCGCGCCGCTGTGCGCCGTCGCTGCGGCCGACGGTCCTGCAGCGCATCCAGGGCCTCTCCGACATGATCGGGCGCGGCTATATCGTCACCGCCACCGACTATCCCGGCCTCGGCACCGCCGGCGTGCATCCCTACATGGTTGGCGAAAGCGAAGGCCGCGCGGTGCTGGATTCGGTGCGCGCCGCGCGGGCGCTGTCGCGCGCCAATGCCGGCGCGCGTTACGCGGTCTGGGGACATTCGCAGGGTGGACATGCGGCGCTGTTCGCCGGCGAGATGGCGCGCCGCTACATGCCCGATCTGCAGCTCACCGGCGTTGCGACGGCGGCGCCGGCGACCGAGATCGGCGCACTGATGCGCGCGGACCTCACCGAACAATCCGGCAAGGTGCTCACAAGTTTTGCGCTGTGGTCGTGGTCGCAGATCTATAACGTGCCGCTCGAGCCAGTGCTGCAGGACCGCGTCCGGCTGGTGTTCAACCGGATCGTCGGCGAGTGCAACGAGTCGCTGCGGGAAGATCTCGGGCTGTGGCTGTCGGAACAGCCGTTCGAGCGCGAAGGCTTTCTGAAGGTCGATGTCACCGCCATCGAGCCGTGGCGCGATCTGATCGCCCGCAATACCCCCGGCCAGGCGCTGGCGGGGGCGCCGCTCTTCATCGCGCAGGGCGAAGCCGACACCACGGTGCGGCCCAAAATCACCGAGGATTTTGCCGCCCGGCTCTGCGCCCGCCGCACGCCGCTGCGGCTTGTCTGGATGCCGGGAGTCGATCATGCCAGTGCCGCCGTGCAGAGCGCGGGCGCCGCGGTGGCGTGGATCGCCGGGCGCTTCAAGGGTGACCCGCCGCCGGACGATTGTCCGCGCCGGTGACGCGGCCAGCGCGGCGCAGGGCGGCCCCGTTAACGGCAAGAGATTCGCAGGGAATCAGATGCGTTGATAGAATATGCCATTGTTTGTGCATTGATCCGCGAGTCCTGCCGGTTTCGATCGCGTCGTTGCGTTCTCTCTGGATTTGCAAAACACCGAGGATTGTCATGCGAGGTCTCATCGCTTTGATCGGGCTGCTGTTGCTGCCGTTCGCGGCTGCGGCCGCCGATCTGCGGATGCCGGTCAAGGCGCAACCCATTGTGGCGCCGATCCCGTCCTGGGCCGGCGCCTATCTCGGCCTGCATGCCGGTTACACCATCGCATCGGCCGAGGGCGACTATACCGGCGTGCCGCCCCCTCCGCCGATGTCGTTCTACACTTTCGACCTCAAGCCCAGCGGCGCCGCGCTCGGCGGCCAGTTCGGCTATAACGCACAATACGGGGCATGGCTGTTCGGCGTCGAAGGCGACCTGAGCTGGATCGTCAGCGGCAGCGATCTGATCTGGGACCCCGCCGGGTCTCCTCGCTTCGATGAGATCGAGCTGTTCTGGACCGCGCATGCGCGCGGCCGCATTGGCTATGTCGCGGGCGGCAGCATGATCTACCTCGCTGGCGGTGCTGCATTTGCCGGCGTGCGCGCCACGCATCAGGGACCGGTGGGAGCAAGCAGCGCCACCTGGTTCGACAGCCGCACGCTCACCGGCTTCAGCCTTGGCGGCGGGTTCGAGACATTCTTTGCGCCCAATTGGATCTTCCGCGCCGAATATCTCTACGATCGTTTCGGCAATGAGCGTTATGACTGGGCGCCCGACAGCCGCTATTCCAACTCCGATCTGACGCTGAACACGGTTCGGCTGGGCGTCATCTACCGGCCCTAGGCGGGCGCCGCTGCGATGGCCTTCACAACGACCGGCGCCGCCGAGATACGGCTGTAGAGTTGCGCGCGCCGGCGCAGCGGCCACCAGTCGTACAGGTAGATTTCGATCGGCCGCCAGTTCGCGACCCAGCCGACCAGGATGAAGCTCTCCTCGACGATCCGCGAGGTGGTCGGGTTGGTGATCAGTGGCGCGACCATCTGGCTGGCCATCAGGCAAGCGATCAGCACGGCAATGCCGATGCCAAGCGAATGCCGGCCGATGCGGAACAGCTCGCGCAAGTCGCGCTGGATCATGCGGGCGCGATAATCGAAATAATAGGCGAAGGCTTCGGGAATATGCGCCGCCTCGGGTTTGGCCGCTTCCGCGGCGGGGAGATGCACGGTGATGCCGAACGGAGCGCCGCGTGGCAATTCGCGCACCCAGCCCACGATGAATTCCTCGGCGTCGCGGTCCAGGTCTTTTTCGTGAAACGGCGAGGGGTCGAAGGAATTGAACAACTGGCCGATGGTGCGCAGGCGGATGGCAATGTCCGCGATGCCGTTTTCCGGGGCCGCTATTTCCTGACTCATAAGGACATTGTGCACCCTCCGACCGTGTCATCAAACTGAAATGCTCCTGCCGTTAGGTTGTCGCAACGCGACTCGGATGACCAACGGAGCCTGGATTGAGCGCCACCCTGGATGCCACCGCCAGCGCCCGCCTGAAACAGGCCGTCGGCTGCAAGCCCGCAATTTCGCGGCAAGGCCTGTCGGCGAAAGGACTGCTTGATCGTCTGTTCGCCTTCGCCTTCCGCGGGCTTGTCTATCCGCAGATCTGGGAAGACCCCGAGATCGACATGGAGGCGCTGGCGATCACGCCGCAATGTCACGTCGTGGCGATCGCCTCCGGCGGCTGCAATATCCTCTCCTATCTCACCGCCGATCCGGCGCGGATCACCGCGCTCGATCTCAACACCGCCCATGTCGCGCTCAACCGGCTGAAGATTACGGCGGCGCGTTCGCTGCCGTCCTGGGACGAGTTCTTCCGCTTCTTCGGTGCCGCCGATGAGGAGCGGAATGTGGATGTGTACCGTCAATTCATCCGCGCGCGGCTCGACCCGGCGACGCGCGCCTACTGGGAGTCCCGCCGCTATGGTGGCTTTGGTCCCAGGCGCATTTCGCTGTTTACGCGCAATATCTATCGCTATGGCCTGCTGGGCCGCTGCATCGGTCTTGGCCATGCCGTGGCGCGCGCCTATGGCGTGGAGCCGCGCGATTTTCTGCGCGCGCGCTCGCTGATCGAACAGCGCCGCTTTTTCGAAATGCGGCTGGCGCCATTGTTCGAGCGGCGCTTCATGCGCTGGGTGTTGTCACGCCGGATGTCGCTGTTCGGGCTGGGCATTCCGCCGGCGCAATACGCCTCGCTGGCCCTGGCCGGGGGCGGCGACATGGCCAGTGTCGTGCGTGAACGGCTGCGCCACCTGACCTGCGATTTCAGCATCGAGCACAACTACTTCTCCTGGCAGGCTTTCGGCCGCTCCTATGGCGAGGGGCCGGTGCCGCCCTATCTGCGCTACGAGCATTTCGATCTCTTGCGCGCGCGCGTCGGACGGATCGAGGTGCTCAACCGCTCTTTCACCGAATATCTGGAAGGCCGTTCGGACCGTTCGCTCGACCGCTATGTACTGCTTGATGCGCAGGACTGGATGACCGACGACCAGCTCAACTCGCTTTGGCGCGAGATCACTCGCACCGCGCGGCCCGGCGCACGGGTGATTTTCCGCACCGCCGATCTGCCGAGCCTGCTGCCCGGGCGCATCGATCCGGCCGTGCTCTCGCGCTGGCGTTATGAAGCGGACAAGTCGCAGGACTTCACCTTGCGCGACCGCTCGGCGATCTATGGCGGATTCCATCTCTATGTCTTCGCGGGATAGCGGCATGACTGGAGCTTTGGCCGCGGCCGGCGCGATGGACCGAATGTACCGGCACCAGCGCCATATCTACGACGCCACCCGCAAATATTATCTGCTCGGCCGCGATCTGCTGATCGATCGCCTGCGGCCGCAGCCCGGAGATGCGGTGCTGGAAATCGGCTGCGGCACCGGCCGCAATCTGATCCGGGCGGCGCGGCAATATCCGCAGGCGCGGTTCTTTGGCATCGACATTTCCGGCGAGATGCTGGCGACCGCGCGCGGCCGGATCGCGCAGGCCGGTTTGTCGGCGCAGGTGCAGGTGGCGCAGGCCGATGCAACCTCGTTCGAGACCGAAAAGCTGTTCGGGCGCGCTCTCTTCCAGCGCGTGTTCATGTCCTACACGATTTCGATGATCCCGCGCTGGCGTGCCGTTCTGGAGCAATCGACGGCCTCGCTGTCCGACGGTGGTGAATTGCTGGTGATCGATTTTGGCGGGCAGGAGGGATTGCCGGGCTGGTTCCGGCCGGTTCTGCGAAAATGGCTGTCGTTGTTCCACGTCATGCCGCGTGCGGAACTGGAACTGGAAATGACCGTCCTCGCCGACCGCAAGGATGCTTCGCTCACGTTCGAGCGTCCTTATCGCGGCTACGCGCAATATGCGAAACTGAAGATGCCGGGCTGAGGCCGTTCAGAACGCAACGCTCTTGCCGTCTTCGGCGACCTCCAGCTCGACATCGTCAAGATGTCCCAGCATGTCGTCGCTCAGATGGGTGAGGATGACGCGCTTCGCGCCGATCCTGCCGAGATGCTGCCGCAGAGTCGACAGCGACATGTGCGACTTGCGCGGTTTTTCGTACATATAGCACTCGCACACGAACATATCCGCGCCGCGCGCGGCGTCGATCAGCGTGTCCGTCCATGCGGTGTCGCCGGAATAGCAGATCACCTTGCCTTCGGCTTCGATGCGATAGGCAAGACAGGGGCCGGCGCGCTCGTCATGCAGCACCGGAAAGGGCGTCACGCGCAGGCCGCCGACATCGTTGGCTTGTCCGATATTAACTTCCCGCAATTCGAGCGGGAAAGGCAATGTTCGCTCGCCCGGAAAGGCCAGCGCCATGGCGCGCGCATACCAGTCCGGCAGGCCGGGCGGCCCCGCGATCAGCAGCGGCCGGGTGCGTCTCACATTCAACTGCTGGTCGAGGACGAAGAACGGAATTCCGCCGAAATGGTCGGCGTGGAAATGGGTCAGCAGGATCGTGTCGATGGCGGCCCGGTCGATACCGAAGGCCTTCATGGCCACCAGCGAGGAGGCGCCGCAATCGATCAGGCTGTTGGTCCGGGCGCCGGTCAGATGCAGGCAGGTATTGAACCGTCCGCCCGAGCCGAATGCGTCGCCTGATCCCATGAATTGCAATTGCATCGCTGTCCTCCGCCGCGACCGTGCCCGGCGCGGGTATTTTTGACGACCGGTCTTGCCCGGTTCGGGCTGGTTTACCATATGATTTCGCGGCGCCCCGCGGTTTGACGGATTCCAGGTTTCATCGTAAGGGGTGCCGCGCAACCAGGTTTTAGCTGCCTTGCTATGCTCCCGATTTTTGGGCTGCTTCAAGTCATCTCCAAAACTCGGATGTCTACATGCCGTCCTTGCGATGAGCGCAGGGGCGGAACTGCATAGCCAAGGAGGGCCACGATGGCCGTTGGTAAAGTGAAGTTCTTCAACACCCAAAAGGGTTTCGGTTTCATCCAGCCGGATGACGGCTCGCGCGACGTGTTCGTTCACATCAGCGCGGTCGAAAAGGCCGGTCTGGGCACGCTCGAGGAAGGCGAAAAGATTTCCTACGAGCTCGTCACCGAGCGCGGCAAGCAGGCGGCCGGTAATCTCGCCCGCGCCTGAGACCGCAGGAACTTCGTCGATCGACGCCCGGCGCCGCAAGCGCCGGGCGTTTCGATTCAACCGGCCTCGCGGACGTGCTAGGGTTGGATTCGGGCAGGGGGCCTGTACGGGACGACCATGACCCACAAATACGCGATCGGCCAGAATGTCTATTTCGCGGCGGGCTTTCCCCGCACCGGCGCCGACGGGACCTACCGGATCGTGAGCCTGCTGCCGGTCGAGAAGGACGAGCGCCTGCGCTACCGCATCAAGAGCGTTTCGGAAAATTTCGAGCGCGTGGCCGATGAACTGCAACTCAGCATCGACGACTGAGCGGGCGTCTGCCCGCCATCGAGCACCATCGGAACCAGGATAAAAGACCCGAATTTTCATTTTTCAGAGAACGCGATTGATCTTCCGATCGGGCCTGGATGCAGGACGGACGATGCGCGTTCGGCGGCCTGGCCACGTTACACTGGCGCCGTCATCCAGCGCCGCACCCGCACAAAGCCGACATAAAACAGCGCGGCGCCGGCGATCATCCAGCAGATGGTGGGCGCCCATTGCAGCAGGCCGGTCCAGGCCGGATCGCGCTGCAAGCCGGCGGCGATCGCCGCCATGCGTGTGAAGGTGGCAAAGGCCAGCGCCGAAAACAAGATGCCGACCATCTTGCCTTCGGTATTGGCCTTGGCGGCGTCGAAAGCGGCGCAGAACGCGCTCATCAGGATACAGCCCCAGGAGGCGCCGGCGGCCACTTGCGCCACCACCAGCAGGTTCAGTGCCGCGGCGGATTCGGCCACCACGATGGCGAGCGCCCCGATGATGCCGAACACGCCCATCACCGCGAAGCCGCCCCAGCGCTTGACCAGCAATGTGGCGGGGAACATGGCGACATTGAATCCGATCCAGAAGACCGGCATCAGCAAATCGATATCCTGGCTGAACTGCCGGAACAGCGGCGCGGTGTTGATCGCAAAATGCAGCTGGTAGCCGAGCGCCAGCACCACCATCGCGATCGCGAACACCACGGGCGTGACTTCGGCGGGTTTGCGCTCGGGCGGCGTCGCAGAGGGTGCGGGCGGTGCCGCGTCGCGGGCGAGCGCGCGCTCGACATAGACGAGTCCCAGCGTGGCGAGGACGACCGCGATGCTCGCGATCGCAAACGGCCAGCGCGGATCGACCTCCCGCAACGTGATGGCGAGATAGGGCGCAGCCGCGCCGGCCAGTCCGTAGCCGACCATCGCCAGACTGGAGAGATAGGGAATGGCGGGCTTGGCGGCGTATTTGCCGAGCAGCATCAGCGGCGGCGCGCGCAACGCCGAGGATGTGGTCGTCCAGATCACCGTCAGGGTGAAGAACACCGCCACCGAAGCCGGGCTGGCGCCGGACACGAAGGGCAGGGCCACGAAGGCGATGCACGACAGGATCGTGACCGCGGCGACGATGCGCCCCAGCCGTCCGATGGTGCGCGAGACCTTGTCGGCGGCGACGCCGGTGGCGAAATCCGACAGCGTGAAGATCGCCTGGTCCATCATCAGGATCAGGATCACGGCCGAAGGTGGAATGCCGACCTGCGCGGCCAGCCGCGGCAGGTAGATCGCATAGACCGTCCAGGTCAGCGTGAACAGCAGCTGGATCAGTGCCAGATAGAGTCCGGCGGAATGCGGGATCGGCGATCGCGTGCTCATCGTTTCTCCCGCTTGGCGAGGTCGACGCTGTCGTCGGCAATATACAGGTCCTGGCGGCAGGCCACCCGCATCTCGACGCCGAAGATCGCGCGCATGGTGATCAGCGCCACCGCGATCCCGGCCACCAGCGCGAGATAGGCCGGCAGCGCATGCGGCGACATGCTCGGAATGCCATACAGCACGAGCGCGTCGTTGCCGCCGGGCAGGAGCGCGGTGCCAAATCCCATCATCACGCCGCCGAGGATGTTGCGGATCCAGGACAGCCGCGGCCGCCAGTCGATGCGAAAGCTGCGGCGCTGCCAGGTCGAGGACAGCATGCCGAACAGCACCGCGCCGAGCACGATCCAGCGCCCGTGCGGCGGCCAGTCGCGGGTGCCGAGATAGCCCTCGATCACCTGCTGCAAGGTGGTGGTGTAGCCGGGCGATCCGAACAGCAAGAAGATCGTGCCGCTCGACAAGCCGATCAGCATGGCGGCGGTCGACAGCCGGTATTGCTTCGCGAATGCGAGTTGGCGCAGCGAGCGGTTCTTCGGGCGCGTGCGCCACAGGCGCAGCAATTCATAGACCGCCCAAGCCAGCAGAACCGCGCCGATGATCCAGGCATAGGGAAGAATCGCCGGCACCATACCCGGCGTGGACGCCGGACGCGCCAGCACCTGTCCGCTCAGCAGAACGACAAACGCCCCCACTCCCAGCACGAAACCGACGACGGTCAGCAGCATGCCGATCTCGCCGTCCACCATCCGCGCCATGGTGGAATAGGCGCAGGCCCCGTTCACCGCCGCGCCGATCCCGAACAGCAATCCGCCGATGATCGCCATGCCGGTCAGTTGCCAGCCGCCGATGCTGGCGGCGGTCTGCGGCAGCAGGACGAAGACCGGAATGGTGACGGCGAACACCCACAAGGCCGACTTGCCGATCGAGAACATCATGTGGCCGGTGCCGGAATGGGTGTATTCGGCGACCGCGCGCACGGTGCAGACGCTCGCGCGATGCGCCGCGAAACCGAGAATGCCGGCCAGCAGCACGCAAAACAGAAAAGCAATCAGCGGGAGCATTGAAAATTCCAAGCGGCCTGCATGTGATCAGTGGCCCGGAACCGGGCGGGATCGTGGCGGAACTTAGCCGCGAAGAGGGACGCCGCGAAGAGGGACCGGAACGATAACACCGGCTTTTGCGTTGGGCTTCGGTTCTTTCAGAGGAGGCCAATCATGAGGACGTCCATTGCAATGGCTGCGCTTGCCGCGGCGATGTTCACCCTTCCGTCCCTCGCCAACGCGCAGGATGCGGCCGCCGGTGCGGCGACGGGCGCAGCCGTCGGTGCCGGTGTCGGCGCCGTGGTCGGCGGCCCGGTGGGGGCCGCGATCGGCGCGGGTGTCGGCGGAACGGTCGGTGCGGGCGCCGGTGACACCAATCGTGACCGCGTGATCATCGAACAGCGCGAACCGGCTGTGCGGGAGCGCAGCTGCGTCACCAACGCGGCCGGCACGACCATCTGCGAGGAGGTCCGGCGCTAGGCCGCGCTGGACTGACAGCCGGTATGCCGCGTCCCCGGCCTCGGCCGGGGACGTTCTTTCTTACCCCGGACGTTCATGTGAAATCTGAGCGGGCCGCCGCAAAACCCTGATTATTTCTGTTAACGCTCTGATTTTTAAGGAAAAAGGCAGACCGAATGGCGCGGATTTTTCCCCCGGCCGCCATGTCAGGTGCTATAATAATTAAACGCAAAGAACCAAAATCCGGGGCCTCAAACCCCGGGCGCAGTTTGGGCGGGCTGCGTGCGTGACTGGTGGAGAGTAGCGTGCTGAAATCACATAAATATACGCTCGGCCAGACCGTGCGTTACATCGCGGGTCCGCTCAACCGCGGGACCACGGGAACGTTCAAGATCGTCAAGTTGATGCCCCCGGAAGGCGATGAGCATCAATACCGGATCAAGAGCACCGACGAGGCATTCGAGCGCGTGGCGAAGGAAAGCCAGCTCGACCGTTATCGCTGAATCCGCAACGGATCCGCTCAGCTGCGGTCAACCCGCGCCTTCAGATCGGCCCAGCCCGCTTGCGCCTTGATCTTGAAACTGTTCCAGTTGGTTTCCACCACATCCCAGTTCACCATCGTGCGGTTGGTGCTGGCATTGGTGCCGGTTGCGACCGAGGATGTCTGCATCGAGTCATAATAATAAGTGAAAGCCACCGTAAGGATGGCGCCGAAAATCATTCCGAGCAGCAAACGCATGTTCCGTTCTCCCCGTTCAAGCTGACAGTTTGAACGTTTGTCATACCGAATAGTTCCCGCGGAACAGTTCCGCGTGTGAGGAGGCCGCGATGCCGATTTTCGTCACCCAGGGGCGTTACACGCGCGAGGCCATCAAGGGCATGGCGATCAAGCCCGAAGACCGCGCGGAAGCGGTGTCGCGACTGCTGGCGAAAGCGGGCGGGCGTCTCATCGGCCATTATCTGACCTTCGGAGAATACGATTTTCTGGTGATCTGCGAGGTGCCCAGCGAAACACAGATGGCGGCTGTGCTTCTCGCCGCAGGCGGCAGCGGCGGCGTGACCGACCTGCGTACCACTCTCGCCATGACGTCGATCGAAGCCAAAGGCGCTTTTGCGGCGGCGAGCGATCTCGCGCCCGCCTTCCGCTCGCCGGGTGGGACCTGATCGGTAGAATTTCGCCTTGATCCCGCCGGTTTTACAGGCAGGATCGTTTCGCGGAAGGGGCCTGTGCGACGATGCCGGACATTGATCCTGCAACCTGGATGCTGACGATGCCGTGGTGGGCGGCGGCGGTTGCTGCCGGCTGCGCACTGATTCTCTGTGTCTTCGCGTTCATGCGCAACGGCGTCGGACGAACGCTGGCGGCAATCGCCGTGTTCGGCGTTTTGTCCCTTGGGATGGGAATTGTCTGGCAATTCCACGAGCGGCTGGCGGCGCGCGACCGCGCCGACGACCGGCGCGCGCTCGATGTGCGGATCTCCGACCTTGCGCTGCGCGCGATGGCGCCCGGCTCGTCTCTGGCCTGTCTTGCTGCGAGCGCCGGCGATGTAATCGAGACGGCTTGCGAGAAGAGTTTGTTTGCAAGTCCCGAGGCGGTGGCGGCGGCGGTCGCTTATGCCGAGGCACGCGTGACGCTGCTTGCGGACGCCAGCGATTTCGCCGCGCGCGGCAATGATTACGAGCAGGCGCTCTCAATGCTGCGCCGGCCGGTCGAAACCGACCGTTTCGGATTTTTCGCGCATGTCCTGTCGGCGCGCCCCGGCTGCGCCGCCGATAACTGTGACGCAGCGGAATTGCTGCTCCAGGATTCGTCCAGGATTCTCGCCAATCTGAAGAATGGCACGTTCCAGAGTCATGTCGGACGCCATGTGCTTGCGTGGGAGCGGCCCGCCGGCCCCGCCTTGGCCGGCATCGCAACGAGCCCGGTGACACCGGGCCCTACCGCCGCCCACACCGTGGCATCGTCGGCCGATTTCCCGACGGCCTCCTCGATTCCGCCGGTCAGCATCATGAACAATGAGCCGGGCATGCCTGGCCAGAACGGCATGGACAACGATGCCAGGCCGGAGCCGAAGCCGGCTGCACCGGCCCGCAGGACCAGCGCCAAAGGCCCCCCGCGCGCGGCCGCCGCGCCCGGTGCCCCGATCCCGATCGCGCCGCCGCGGCCGGCGGCGGCCAATTCAGCGCCGCCCGCGTCCGCGCAATAGCGACAAATCGACGAGGATAGCCGGCTCGAAGCCATGGCATGTGCCGGCGCGGCGGCTACAATCGCATGGGTAAAGCGGGTCCATGCTCTCCTCCGTCCTGATCGCCAATCGCGGTGAAATTGCCTGCCGCATCGCGCGCACCGCGAAGCGCATGCGCATGCGCACGATCGCGGTCTATTCGGATGCCGACGCCAATGCATTGCATGTGCGTATGTGCGACGAGGCCTATCCGATCGGTCCGGCGCCGGCGCGCGAAAGCTATCTGGTGATCGCCACGCTGATCGAGGCGGCGAAGAAGGCGCGTGCCGACTGCGTTCATCCCGGTTATGGCTTCCTGTCCGAGAATGCGGACTTCGCCGAAGCCTGCGCGCGCGCCGGACTCGTCTTCGTCGGCCCGTCGCCGGACGCGATCCGCGCCATGGGACTGAAGGATCGCGCCAAGGCGCTGATGGAGAAAGCCGGCGTGCCGGTGGTGCCGGGTTATCACGGCGAGCAGCAGGATCCGAAGTTTCTCAAGCGCAAGGCCTACGAGATCGGCTATCCGGTTCTCATCAAGGCGGTGGCCGGCGGCGGCGGCAAGGGCATGCGGCGCGTCGACAAGCACGCCGATTTTGACGACGCGCTGGACGGCGCCATGCGCGAAGCCGGCAGCGCCTTCGGCGACAGCCGCGTGCTGATCGAAAGATATGTCTCCGCACCCCGCCACATCGAAATGCAGGTTTTCGCCGACCGTCAAGGCAACACCATTCATCTCAACGAACGCGACTGTTCGCTGCAGCGGCGCCATCAGAAGGTGATCGAGGAGGCGCCGGCACCCGGCATGACGCCGCAGGTGCGCGACGCGATGGGGCAGGCGGCGGTCGCGGCGGCGAAGGCCGTGGGATATTCCGGCGCAGGAACCGTTGAGTTCATCGTCGACGGAGAGAACGGCCTGCGGCCGGACGGCTTCTGGTTCATGGAAATGAACACGCGCCTGCAGGTCGAGCATCCGGTAACCGAAAGCGTGACCGGGCTCGATCTGGTGGAATGGCAATTCCGGGTTGCGAATGGCGAGACGCTGCCGGCTACCCAGGAGGAGATTGCGCTGCGCGGTCACGCCGTCGAGGCGCGTATCTATGCCGAGGATCCCGAGCGCGGCTTTTTGCCGTCGACCGGAAAGATCGTGGCGCTGGAATTTCCCGAAGACGGCAGCGTGCGCGTGGACAGCGGGATCGAGAGCGGCGGAGAGATCTCGCCTTATTACGATCCGATGATTGCCAAGGTGATCGCGCATGCGCCCACGCGCGAGGCCGCGCTCGAGAAGCTTGCAGGCGCGCTCGATCGCACGACCGTGGCCGGCCCGCGGACCAATGTCGGCTTTCTGGCCGCTCTGTGCCGGGCGCGCGAGTTTCAGAACGGCCGCTTCGATACCGGTTTCATCGACCGCAATCTGACCGCGCTGCTGGCGGGAACGCAGCAATTCGATCACGCCGCGATTGCGCGCGGCGCCATGCATCTGCTGGAGCGCGACCGCAGTCGCCTCGCGGGCCGGCGCGATCCGGAGGCGCCGGATTCGCCCTGGGATGTCGCGGATGCGTTCCAGTTGTCGGGTCCGCGCGTGAGTGCAATATCCCTGGTCGTGGACGGCAAGCCCGCCCGTGCCGAGATTGTCTATTCGCCCGCCGGTCCCGTGCTGACGGTCGAAGGTGTCGCGCCGGATCCGCGCGCCGCGGTGATCGAGACCGGCGAGGCCGTCTATGTCATGCGCCAGAGCCGTCAGACCCTCCTGCGGCTGGGCTATGTCGCAGCGGACGAAGCCGATCAGGGTGAGGGCGGCGGAACGATCAGGGCACCCATGCACGGAAAGGTGCTGGCGCTGCTCGTCGAAACCGGTGCAAGGATTGCCAAGGGCCATCCGGTCGCGATCATCGAGGCGATGAAGATGGAACACACATTGACCGCGCCGTGTGACGGCACGATATCGGATGTCCGGGTGGCCGCCGGCGCGCAGGTGCCCGAAGGCGCGGCGATCGCGGTGATCGCCGCGGATGCGCAGGACTGACGGGTAACGACATGCCGCTTCATCTCATCAAGCTTTGCGTCGGTTGCGACTCCGTCGAGGAGCTCGAAGGCTGGATCGCGCAGCGCCTGAAGGAGCGCAAGACGCGCGGGCAGAAGCTCGAGCACATTCACACCACGCGCATGGTGCCCAAGCGCGCCGAGGAAATTCTCAACGGCGGCTCGCTCTATTGGGTGATCAAGGGCGAACTGATGTGCCGGGAACGCATCATCGACATCCGGCCGTTCCGCGACAGTGACGGCATCGGACGCTGCCGCATTGTGATGGACGGCAAGGTGAAGCTGGTCGCGCCGCGACCCTGGCGGGCCTTTCAGGGCTGGCGCTATCTCGTCGACAAGGACGCGCCGGCCGATCTCGCAAGCGCGGCGCCGGGCGCCGCCGCGATGCCGGAGCCGTTGCGGCGCGAATTGCGCGAACTCGGTTTGCTGTGACGGCGCGTTCGCGCGGCTCGGACAACAAGAAACCACAAGGGACGGACGCGATGATCATCGCAGGACAGGAAGACGTCACCCAGGCGGTGCTGGACGCATTCGAGAACACGCCGGATCCGCGTCTGCGCGAGATCCTCACCGCCTTCGTGCGCCATCTGCACGGCTTTGCGCGCGAGGTGCGGCTGACCGAGGAGGAGTTTCATCAGGCCTGCAATTACGTCGTCCGGATCGGCCAGAAATCGAACGCCTCCCACAACGAAGCCGTGCTGATGGCGGGATCGCTCGGCCTGTCCTCGCTGATCTGCCTCCTGAACAACGGCAACAAGGGCCAGACCGAAACCTCGGCGTCCATGCTGGGGCCGTTCTGGCGGCTGAATTCGCCGCGCACCGCCAACGGTGCGTCGATCGTGCGCTCGCCGACGCCGGGGCCGGAATTGTTCGTCACCGCGCGGGTGCGGGACGGTCAAGGCCAGCCCGTCGCCGGCGCGGAGATCGACGTCTGGCATTCCTCGCCGGAAGGTTTTTACGAGAACCAGCAAGAGAGCCAGGCCGACATGAATCTGCGCGGCAAGTTCGTGAGCGAAGCCGACGGCTCGTTCGGATTCCGCAGCGTGAAGCCTGCCGGCTACCCCATCCCCGTCGACGGCCCGGTCGGCGATCTCGTGCGTGCGGTGCGCCGGCCGCACAATTATAGGCCCGCGCATCTGCATTTCCTGATCTACAAGCCCGGCTTCAAGACCCTGATTTCGCAGATCTACGCCAGCGACGACGATCGCCTTGAGACCGACGTGCAGTTCGGCGTCACCCGGGCGCTGATCGGAAACTACGAGCGTCACGACACGGCCGGACCTGCGCCGGATGTGAAGGCGCCGTGGTATTCGCTCGACTATATGTTTGTGATGGAACCGGGTGAGGCGAAATTGCCGCGCGCGCCGATCGAATAACTTCAAACCGCGATGTTGTCGATCAGCCGCGTCGTGCCGAGCCGCGCGGCGACCAGCAGGCGCAGCGGGCCCTGTCCGGGGTTGGTGACAGGTTCCAGACTGTCGGCGTTGCGCGCTTCCAGATAGTCCAGAACAAAACCGGCCGCGGTCAATGCCTGTCCGCCATCGGCCATCACCCGGTTGAGCGGCTGGCCCTTCTTGATCTTGTCGGCGCAGTCCAGCAGCGTCCGGTGCAGCAGCGGCGCGGTCCGGCGTTCGCCCGGCGCGAGATAGACGTTGCGCGAGGACATGGCGAGGCCGTCCTCCTCGCGTACGGTCGGCACCCCGACGATCTGGACCGGGATGTCGAGATCGGCCGCCATGCGCGTCACGACCTTGAGCTGCTGATAGTCCTTCTCGCCGAAGAAGGCGAAGTCTGGCGCCGTCTGCAGCAGCAGCTTGCTCACGACGGTGGCGACGCCGCCGAAGAAATGCGGGCGGAACGCGTCCTCCAGCCCGGCATAGGCCGGCCCACCGGGCGCGATCCGGGTGGAGAAGCCGTCCGGATACATCTCCGTCTTGTCCGGCGCCCAGACCGCATCGACCTCCAGCCGCTTCAGTCGCGCCAGGTCGTCGTCCATGGTGCGCGGATAGGTTGAAAAATCCTCGGTCGGCGCAAACTGCTGCGGGTTGACGAAGATCGAGACGATGACTCGCGCGGCCTTTTTCTTGGCGGCTTCGACCAGCGACATATGCCCGTCATGCAGCGCCCCCATGGTCGGGACCAGCGCGATCTTGGCGCCGCCTTTCCGATAGGTGCCGACGGCTTTGCGCAGCCCGGCAATTGTCTCGATGACACGCGGCGTGCGAGCCATGGCGGTTCGATTCCTCATAGACCCCGGCAAGGGGACGGACACTATCAAAGCCGTTGCCGCGCCGCCACGCCAGTTAAGGATGAACGGGCAAGTTCGCAGTGTTCTCTTGACCAATCCCCAGCCAAATTGAAGGATGACGGACGTGAGAGGTGCGTCATGTTGGTGCAACCCAACAAAGGACCCAACAGATCCGCCTATGTTGTCGTTGTCGGCAACGAGAAAGGCGGATCGGGCAAGTCCACGACCGCCATCCATGTCGCCATCGCCTTGCTGAAGGCCGGCCAGCGCGTCGCCACCATCGACCTCGACGCCCGCCAGAAAAGCTTCACGCATTACATTGAGAACAGGCGGTCCTGGGCCAGGCGCAACCGCCTGGATCTGGAAATCCCGACCCATTTCTATGTCGACCGCGTCGAAGGCATCCGCGCCGACGAGAACGAGGCGGCCGAGTTCTCCTCGTTCTCGCGCACCATCGCGATGATCGAGCACAGCCACGATTTCGTGGTGGTCGACACGCCGGGAACCGACGCCTATCTGATGCGGCTCGCCCATGCCATGGCCGACACCCTGATCACACCGCTGAATGACAGCTTCGTCGATTTCGACGTGCTGGGAACCGTCGATCCCCAGACCTATGCCCTGACCGGCATCAGCCATTACGCCGAGATGGTGCGCGAGGCCCGCCGCCAGCGCCGCAAGGTCGACCAGGAGGACACCGACTGGATCGTGGTGCGCAACCGCCTGTCGACGCTCGGGTCCCGCAACAAGCGCCTGATCGCCGAGGGTTTGAACGACCTCGGTCTTCAGCTCGGATTCCGCTGCGCCGAAGGTTTTGCCGAGCGGGTGATCTACCGGGAATTCTTCCCGCGCGGGCTGACCGCATTGGACAGCATCAACGAGTCCACCCTCGGCACCCGGCCCAACATGTCGCATGTCACCGCCCGCGAGGAGGTGCAGCGGCTGCTCGCCGCGCTGCGGCTGCCGATCGACGAAAAGGGGCTCCGCCGCGCCGCGGCCCGATCCGAATGGTTTGCGTCTCTCGACAAGCCCCTGGAAATCCACGACTTGCTGGATTGAGCGGGGTGGCCAGCGGATTGTCGCGTCCCCATTGCGCCGGACCCCGCCCGTTGCGACTTATAGGCCGTGGCCCGAGTCGTTCGGGTCGAGGCGGATGACATGAGCAAGAACCGTTCTGATGCCCCGGCACCGGTCAAAGGCAAGGCCGGCCCCGTGCCGGTCTCGCCGCGGTCGGAGATCGATGCCTTTCTGGCGCAGGTGAAAACCCTGTCGCCCAGCGTGGCGCCGGGCCAGCGCGGCCGGCTGATCTTTGCCCTCGACGCCACCATGAGCCGCCAGCCGACCTGGGACAGCGCCTGCCGCCTGCAGGCCGACATGTTCAAGGAAGCTGCCGCCATCGGCGGGCTCGACGTGCAGCTGGTCTATTATCGCGGGCTCACCGAATGCCGCTCCTCGCAATGGGTGTCGCAGCCGGAACGGCTCGCGTCGCTGATGGAGAAGATCGATTGCCGCGGCGGCCATACCCAGATCGGCAAGATCCTCGGCCATGCCCGGCGCGAAGGCGAGGGCCGCAAGGTCCAGGCCGTGGTCTTCGTCGGCGACGCCATGGAAGAGCCGATCGACGATCTCTGCGCGGCGGCGGGAGAACTGGGTCTTCTGGGCGTGCCGGTCTTCATGTTCCAGGAGGGAGCCGAGCCGGTGGCGGAACAGGCCTTCCGGGAAATCGCCCGCCTCAGCCGCGGCGCCTATTGCCGTTTCGCGCCCGGCGCCGCCCATGAGCTTGCGGAATTGCTGCGCGCCGCCGCCGCTTATGCGGCCGGCGGCATGAAGGCGCTGGCCGATCTGTCGGCGCGTAAGAGCGCGGGCGCCCAGATGCTGCTCAGGCAGATGAGCTGACGCATGCCGGGGCTCCTGCTGGGTCTTGTCGCTCTGCTCCTCGGCTTGTGGGCGCTGCACGCCTTCAGCAAGACCGACCCGAAGCGTCTGGTGCCGATCGTGAAGACCAGCGGCGGCATCGGGGCATTGGCCGGGGCGGCGTTCCTGGCCGCGCGCGGCCAGTTCGGTCTGGCGCTGCCGCTTGGCGTTGCGGGCCTGAGCCTTCTCGGCTGGCTGCCGGGGCTGGCCAGTTACAGCCAGCGCACCAAGAAGAGCACCGGCCAGACCTCGCGGGTGCGAGCGGCGTTCATTGAAATGGAGCTCGACCACGACACCGGCACCATGCGGGGGCGTATCCTGGCCGGCCGGCACGAAGGCGTGCCGCTGGACGCGCTCGACGTGGCGACGCTGGTGCCGCTGCTGACCGAATTCGACGAGGAAAGCCAGGCGCTATTGATGGCTTATCTTGATCGCCGGGAGCCCGGATGGCGTGAACACGCAGACGGAGGTGCGTACACGGGGACGGCTGCGCCGCGAGGCGGAAAAATGACCGAAGAGGAGGCCTATCAGATCCTTGGCGTGCAGCCGGGGGCGAGCGCGAAGGATATCAGCCGCGCCCACCGGGCCCTGATGAAGAAACTGCATCCCGACCAGGGGGGGTCGACGTATCTGGCGGCGCGCGTCAATGAAGCTAAGGACATCCTTCTTCGGCGTCATCACACTTAGGTTCCGCTCCGATTCGCGATCTGGCGTCATAGGCGTCAGTTCCTGATAGCCATACATGCGAAATCGTTTTGTTTTAGATAACGGCAGGCGGCTTCCGCCTGGTGCTGCTTGAATCCGGCGAAACGCGCCCGGTAGAGCGTCTTGTCGCCCTTGGTGACGGGCTCGGTGAACGAATCGGCGCTCTCCAGAAGTTTTGCGGCCTTGGTCTTGGCATTGGCCAGCTTCTCGCGCGCCTCGCCCTCGTCCGGAAAGGCGCCGACCTGGATGATCCAGCCGGTGCGCTTGATCTCGCGGGTGGGCGGCGCGGCCTTGGCGGCCGCTGGCGCGGAGGATGTTGTGATGTCGGCAGCGGCCGAGGCGACCGCGACCGGTTTGGCCGCCGCAGCCATGTCCTTTGCCGTTAGCACGCCCAGGACGCCGGGCCGTGCGCCGGGAGGCGGCGGAGGCGGGCTGTCCTCTCGCGCCGGTGCCATCGCGGTGGTGTGACGGACCGGTTGGGCGGTTTCGGCGGCTGGACTGGCCTGGGCGGTGATCGGCTCGGGCGAGAGCAGCGACAAAGGCGCGACCGCCGCAACCTGGGTCGTGCCCGGGCGCATGGTCAGGGTTTTGACCAGACGCGGCTTGATCGGTTCGGTCGAACCGGCTTGCGGCTGCGGCACCAGCGGGATCGGTTTGGCCGCTTCCACCTTGACGGGCTCGATATCCTTGCGCGTGACGGATGCCGCGGGTTCCGGTTTCGGCTCGGCCTTTGCTGTCGGGGCCGCCAGGGCCACACGCACGGGCTTTGCCGGTTCGGCGGCCGCCACTTCGGTCACTTTCGGGGAGGTCCGTTTCACCGACGCCTCGACGATGCGCGCTTCGATCAATTCGCGCATGCGCGCGTCGCGCTGTCCCGCCGACGTGCCGCCCAGCACGACCGCAACGATATGGCGGGGACCGCGCCGCACCGACGTGACAAGATTGAAGCCGGAAGCGCGGATATAGCCGGTCTTGATTCCGTCGACGCCATTCACGCGCCCGAGCAGGCGATTGTGATTGCCCATGCCGCGACCGCGGAAGGTGAAGCTCCGGGTGGAGAAATACTGGTAGTAGCGCGGGAAGCGATCCTGGATCGCGAGGCCGAGCAGCGCCTGGTCGCGCGCGGTGGTGACCTGATCATCGTCCGGAAGGCCCGACGCGTTCTTGTAGACGGTCTTGCTCATGCGCAGGGCGCGCGCCTTGCGCGTCATCTGTTTCGCGAATTCCTCTTCGGAACCTGCCAGCGCCTCGGCGACGACCACCGCGATGTCGTTGGCGGATTTCGTCACCAGCGCCTTGATCGCGTCTTCCGCTGAAATCGTCTGGCCGGGTTTCAGCCCGAGCTTGGAGGGCGCCTGCGCGGCGGCGGCGGCGGACACCTCAAGCTGGCTATCGAGTTTGATCCGGCCGGACTCCAGCCGCTCGAACAGAAGATAGAGGGTCATGATCTTGGTGAGCGAGGCCGGGTGGCGCAGACTGTCGGGGTTGGCGGAATGCAGCAGGTCGCCGGTATTGGCGTCCACCACGATGGCGGCATATTGCGGATTGTGAACGATGCTCGATGTCGCGGAGCCGGAATTGCCGCGTTTCTTGCGCCAGCGCGCATCGGCGGGATCGGTGGCGGCCGTCAGGACGACGAGGGCGGCAAGCAAAGCGGCGAGACCTCCGCGAAGCCTGTGCGAGGCGCCGACCGATACGCAATACATGGTCTCACCCGTCTTCTGTCTTCGTTCAGGCCGGCGCTTCGGCAAGCGCCAACGTCCACCCCGTTCGTGCGCGACACGCGTATCCGGACCGGTGGGTCCCGATGTCCGCGGCGGCACAGTCAAAAACCGTATGGGAACGGAATTGCTAAAAAGTTAATAAAAACCGATGGTTAAGTTTTTGTGCTGCAATGCAAAATTTCTCTTGATTTATTGTGCGATGCAACATAAGTTTTGTAAGACGGTCAGGGTGACCGCCATAGAGGCAACGGCAACGCGGCCCGGGTTGGCCGGACAAAGGGCAGTGTCATGATCAAGAACTTCGATGAAATTCAGCAAATCGGAAAAGAGAATGTCGACGTCGCGATGAAGTCGTTCGGCGCCGCGTCGAAAAACGCGCAGGCGATCGCGGTCGAAATGGCCGACTATTCCAAGAAGGCGTTCGAGGACGGCGCGCAGGCTTTTGAAAAGCTGCTTGGCGCGAAGTCGATCGAAAAGGCGATCGAGTTGCAGCAGAGCTACTTCAAGGACGCCTATGAGGGGTTCGTGACCAAGGCGACCAAGGTCGGCGAATTGTATGCCGATCTCGCCAAGGAAACCTACAAGCCCTACGAAGGCTTCCTCGCCAAGGTGACGCCGGCGAAATAAGCTGCGCCGGTATGGCGTACGAGTTGCGTCAGTCTGATCAGTTTGAAATGAAAAAGCCCGGCCTTTCAGCCGGGCTTTTGTTTAGTCGATAGTTGGCGGGTTACTCGGCCAGCCGCAGGTTGGCCAGGCTGTTGGCGATGGTCGTGAACACGACATTGAGCTGCGAGGCGTCCTGCACGTCGTAATACATCGAAGTGTTGGTCGCGCAGCTTCTCAGCAGATTGGCGTTCCCGTTGATCACGCGGATCGTATAGAGCTTGATGCCGGCGGCCTTGATGTTGGTGCAGGCGAGCTGGGTGCGCGCGTCGATCGAAGACTGCTTCGTCACCTCTTCGTTTTTCTTGTTGTCCCACGCCTCGGTGTTGTCGCCGTCCGTCAGCAGGATCACGACCTTATCGAGATCGCTGTTCGGCGCCAGCGCCTGCGTCAGCGGCACCTGGGTCGTCAGCGAATGCCAGGCCCAGACCAAGCCGATCGTCACATTGGTCATCCCGTTGGGCGACATCGAATCGATCTTGCTGGTCAGGTTGGTCCAGTTCGACGTCAGCGGCATGAGTGTGGTCAGCGATCCGCAATCCGCCGTCGGGAAGAGGCTGTCTGCGACCGATATGTTCGGCACATTGTCGTTGGTGTCGTAGGGGTAGGTGCGGTCGCGGAGGCAGCCTTCCCAGTTGCTGTGGTTCTTGGGAGTCCACTTCTTGTTGTATTTGATGCAGCTATTGTAGGTCTTGTAGTCCTTGTCGCTGCAGCTGCCGTTGGCCTTGTCCCATTCGTCCCAGTCGAACCATTCGTTGTCCTTGTAACTGTTGCCAAGGTTTACGGTCGTATCGAACGGGATGATGGAGATCTTGATGTCGCCCTCGGCCTTGGCGGCGGACTTCAGCGTCGTGATCAGGTTCTTTGCGGCGATCTTGAGCTGCGTCATCTTTCCGCTCGATGACATCGAGCCGGTATTGTCGAGCGCCAGCGCCAGTTCGAGCTTCTTGAATCCCCAGATCGCCTGCGAGTCCGCGCCGAACGAGATGTCCGGCCGCCACATCCCCGTCAGGGTGGTGTCGATTTTCGCGGTGGCGGCGACGGTGAGTTTGAACTTGTTGTTGGCCAGCGGCTCGTAGCTCGCCTTGACGATCTTGAGGTCCTTGGCGTCCGAACGGTTGAAATTGGCCTGGACATACTTGAACGCCGTTCCCGGAAGATCCTGGGTCTTAGCGGCGTCTTTCGACAAGGTCAGGGTGGCCGCGTCCACAGCGGCCTGCAGCGAGGATTTGGCGGAATTGGCGCGGCTGTAATCCACCGCGGCGCCGATCAGGCCGAGCACCGGCAGGCTCGCCAGCGCGAAAGTCATGGCGACGTTGCCGCCTTGCGCCGGACCGAACTCGCGCAGCCGCACGCGGCAGGATGCGAAGAGGGACTTCATGCTCATGGCTGTCACCTGTTACCAATCTTCCGATACAGGTCGTAAACAGCGCGCATGAAATTGCAGTAAAGCTCGATGCAAAAAGACGCTTACCGGCCGTTAAGCATGCGGCTTTGGCCGCGGAGCGTGAACGAAAATGAAACCGGTTGCATAAGGTTCTAACGGTCGCGGTGACATTGCGTTAACGCTGTGCCGGCCGGGGCTATTTCGAGAGCCGCAGATTGGCGAGATTTTGCGCGATCGATTTGAACACCGTGTTCAGTTCGCTCGCGTCCTCCACGTCGTAATACATGTCGGGCTTGGTCGCGCAATTCTTCAGCAGCGACGCGTTGCCGTTGATGACACGCACCGTGTAGATCTTGATGTTGTCGGCCTTGGCGTTGTCGCAGGCTTTCTGTGTGCGGGTATCGATCGACGAGGTTGAGGAGGTCCAGCGGTTCTCGGTATTCTGGCCGTCGGTCAAAAGGATGATCACCTTGTCCAGGTCGGGCTGCGGCGCGGGCGCATTCATCGGCTCGACCGGCGACAGGCTCTGCCAGGCCCACGACATGCCGATGGTGACGTTGGTGTTGCCGGCCGGCGTCATGGCGTCGATCTTGCTGTGCAGGTCGGTCCAGGACTGGCTCAGCGGCATCATCGCGGACGGACAATTCGACGCTTGGTGGGCGCGGAACTTGGTCGCCGCCGACGCGCCCGAAGCCGTGTTCTGCACGTCATGATTCTGGTCGCGGTCCCAGACGCAGCCGTTCCAGTTGCTGCGGTTCTTCGGGGTCCAGACGCCGCCATTGGACAGACACCTGCTCTGGTTCGATCCGGATTTTGTGCAGGTGCCGTTGGCCGCATCCCATTCGGTCCAGTCGATCCAGGCGCTGGCGACATTCTGCGTTCCGACATTGACGTCGGTGGCGAACGGGATGATCGACACCTTGATGTCGCCGGGAACTTTCTCGGCCGCCTGCAGCGTGTTCAGGAGATCGTGCGCGGCGGCTTTCAGTGCCGTCATCTTGCCGTTCGACGACATCGAGCCGGTATTGTCGAGCGCCAGCGCCAGATTGAGTTTCTTGATGCCCCACAGCACTTCGCTGGTGGCGCCCACCGCCATTTGCGACTGACCGAGAAAGCCCGCGAACATCGCCGGCACGGTGGCGCTGGCGGTCAGCTTGAGCGTGAAGCTGCCCTGCTGGGGCGAGGCGAATTCATGTGTGAGGTTGACGTTCTGGGCTTCCGGCCGGTTGAAAAGCGACTGGAAATAGATTGTGGCTTTCTGTCCCAGATCGGCCGAAGGGATATCGGCGGCTTCGCGCGACAGCATCAGGCCGGTCGAATCGAGTGCCGCCTGGATCGCGACCTTGGTCGAATTGGCGCGGCTGTAGTCGATCGCCGCGCCGGTTGCGGCCATCAGCGGCAGCACGGACAGGGCGAGGAAGGGGGCGACACTGCCGTCCCGGTTCCGGACAAAGCGGGACAACAGCATGAGCATGCGGAGGGCTCCGGTACGATGATGCGCAGCGGGAAGACGGATGTGACAGGTCATTGCGGGAATGATGCGCGGCAAGTTTTGACGATTGGTGTCGGTATTTCCGAAAGATTCGGCACGATTTGCCGCGATTTGTCCGCATTTCGGTCTGCCAATCGGCTAAAGAGCCCGCAGAATCACCGCTCGTGGCGGCCCGGCGAGCCGCATAACGGCGTTGAAACAGGCGATCTGGCACACCCCTTGCTCAGTCATTATTATGAAGGCCCTGCAAGTACGGTCCTTCAAATGCCTACAAACTACGGGTCACCGGCGACACAATGAGTCCGACGACGTTTTTGGCTTCAGGGTTGGATTTGGCGGCTGTGGTCCGGCCTGCGGAGGTCCGCATGGCGGGCGACAACCGCAAGGGGCGCGGCGACCCGGGGGCGCCCGGCACCGCCGTCATCACCAAGACCAAGCCGCAGACCAAGCGGCCCAACCTGTACCGCGTGCTGCTCCTGAACGACGATTACACGCCGATGGAATTCGTGGTCCACGTGCTGGAACGGTTCTTCAACAAGGACCGCGAGGCCGCCAACCAGATCATGCTGCATGTGCATCACCACGGCATCGGCGAATGTGGCGTCTATACGTACGAAGTTGCGGAAACAAAAGTGACGCAGGTGATGGACTTTGCCCGCAAACATCACCATCCTTTGCAATGCGTGATGGAAAAGAAGTGAATCGGAGACGGCAGGGGCCCGACAGGCCGGGGGCGGCCAAGACTCAAATCCGGACGTGAGGCCGGGGACTTGAAGGACAGAGAATGCCCAGTTTTTCGCGCAGCCTAGAACAATCGCTCCACCGTGCGCTTGCGCTCGCCAATGAACGCCACCACGAATACGCCACGCTCGAACATCTGCTGCTCGCGCTGATCGACGATTCCGACTCGGCGGCGGTCATGCGCGCCTGCAATGTCGATCTCGACAAGCTGCGCCGCAATCTGGTGGCCTATCTGGAATCCGAACTGGAAAACCTGATCACCGAAGGCTCGGAGGATTCCAAGCCGACCGCCGGCTTCCAGCGCGTGATCCAGCGCGCGGTCATCCATGTGCAGTCGTCGGGGCGTGAGGAAGTCACCGGCGCCAATGTGCTGGTCGCGATCTTCGCCGAGCGCGAGAGCCATGCCGCGTATTTCCTGCAGGAGCAGGACATGACGCGCTACGACGCCGTCAATTACATCAGCCATGGCATCGCCAAGCGGCCGGGCATGTCGGAAGCGCGGCCGGTGCGCGGCGCGGACGAGGAGACCGACGCCAAGGGCGGCGACGAACCCAAGAAGAAGGGCGACGCGCTCGACGCCTATTGCGTCAACCTGAACAGGAAGGCCAAGGACGGCAAGATCGATCCGCTGATCGGCCGCGATCCCGAAATCAGCCGCACCATCCAGGTGCTGTGCCGCCGCCAGAAGAACAATCCGCTCCTGGTCGGCGACGCCGGCGTCGGCAAGACGGCGATCGCCGAGGGACTTGCGCGCCGCATCGTGCACGGCGAGGTGCCGGACGTGCTGAAAAGCTCGACCGTGTTCTCGCTCGACATGGGCACGCTGCTCGCCGGCACGCGCTATCGCGGCGATTTCGAGGAGCGCCTGAAGCAGGTGATCAAGGAGATCGAGGCCACGCCGGGCGCGATCATGTTCATCGACGAGATCCACACCGTGATCGGCGCCGGCGCCACCTCCGGCGGCGCGATGGACGCATCCAACCTGCTCAAGCCGGCGCTGGCGCAAGGCACGCTGCGCTGCATCGGCTCGACCACCTACAAGGAATACCGGCAGTATTTCGAGAAGGACCGCGCGCTGGTGCGCCGCTTCCAGAAGATCGACGTCAACGAACCCTCGGTGCCGGACGCGATCGAGATCCTGAAAGGCCTCAAGCCCTATTTCGAGGATTACCACAAGCTGAAATACACCAACGACGCCATCAAGGCGGCGGTGGAACTGTCGGCGCGCTACATCCATGACCGCAAGCTGCCGGACAAGGCGATCGACGTGATCGACGAGTCGGGCGCTGCGCAGATGCTGCTGCCGGAAAGCCGGCGCAAGCGCACCATCGGCATCAAGGAGATCGAGACCACGATCTCGACCATGGCGCGCATTCCGCCCAAGACGGTGTCGAAGGACGACGCGGCGGTGCTGCAGCATCTGGAGCAGACGCTGAAGACCACGGTCTATGGCCAGGACAAGCCGATCGAGGCGCTCGCGGCCTCGATCAAGCTCGCCCGCGCCGGCTTGCGCGAGCCGGAAAAGCCGATCGGCTGCTACCTGTTCTCGGGCCCGACCGGCGTCGGCAAGACCGAGGTCGCCAAGCAGCTCGCCAAGAGCATGGGCGTGGAGCTGATCCGCTTCGACATGTCGGAATATATGGAGCGGCACACCGTGTCGCGCCTGATCGGCGCGCCTCCGGGTTATGTCGGCTTCGACCAGGGCGGCCTGCTGACCGACGGCGTCGATCAGCATCCGCATTGCGTGCTGCTGCTCGACGAGATCGAGAAGGCGCATCCCGACCTGTACAATGTGCTGTTGCAGATCATGGATCACGGCAAGCTCACCGACCATAACGGCAAGCAGGTGGATTTCCGCAACGTCATCCTGATCATGACGACCAATGCGGGCGCCGCCGATCTCACCAAGGGCACCTACGGCTTCACCCGCAACAAGCGGGAAGGCGACGACATCGAGGCGATCAACCGGCTGTTCGCGCCGGAATTCCGCAACCGGCTCGATTCGATCGTCACCTTCAACCATCTGTCGGAAGAGATCATCTCGCAGGTGGTGGGCAAGTTCGTGCTGCAGCTCGAGGCCCAGCTGGCCGACCGCAACGTCACCATCGAATTGTCCGACGAGGCGTCGCGCTGGCTGATCGTGAACGGCTACGACGAGCTCATGGGCGCGCGGCCGATGGCGCGCGTGATCCAGGAGCACATCAAGAAGCCGCTCGCCGACGAGGTGCTGTTCGGCAAGCTGAAGGACGGCGGCCATGTCCGCGTCATCCTCGTCAAGGAAGAGGACGGCAGGGAAAAACTCGGTTTCGAGTATCTCGACGGCCCGGTCACGCCCAAGCCGGAGAAGATCCCGGTCAAGCGGCCGCGCAGCAGGCGCACGGCGCCGCGCAAGCCGAAACCGTCGGGCCCGAAGGGCGGCGGCTCCGGCCGCGGCTCGGTGCCGAAAGTGCCGCTGGTGAAAGTGTAGCCAGCCGGCAGATTGCCGATTTGTGAAAAAGCCGGGCATCAGGCCCGGCTTTTTTGTTGGCAGGCGGAACCAATGCCCGCGCCACGACTTTTATACCGCGCCAATCGCGACCGGCGTCATCATCGCTGTCTGCGACGCGCATCCGCGGCCGGATCACAAACGAGAGACATCCCATGGGCATCATCTGGACCATCATCATCGGCTTCATCGCCGGCGTCATCGCCAAGCTCGTCACGCCCGGCAATAACGAGCCGTCCGGATTCATCCTCACGACGGTCCTCGGCGTGATCGGCGCGTTCGTCGCCACATTTCTTGGGCAGGCGATCGGCTGGTATCAGCCGGGCGAGGGCGCCGGGCTGATCGGCGCCGTGGTGGGCGCCGTCATCGTGCTGGTGATCTGGGCCATGATGGCGAAAAAGCAGACCCAGCCCTAGACGGCATCTGCGACGGACAACATCTGCAACGGACAGGAGCGCATAATGGCACGCCGCGGATTTCCCTCCATGACGGCACTGCTCGGCCTGCTGGCCGTTGCGGGCTACCAGAACCGCGACAAGATCGCCGAGATGTTGAAAGGCCTGAACCAGGGCGGCGGGACTGCGACCGCCGGAAACAGTCAGGGACAATCAGGCGGTCTCGGCAATCTCGGCGGACTGCTCGGCGGCCTGAGCGCGGGCACGCTGCTCAATGGCGGGCTGAAGGAATTGCTCGACCAGTTCACGCAAACCGGCGAGAGGGACAAGGCCGAATCCTGGATCGGCACCGGTCCCAACAAGGAGGTGGCACCGACCGACCTGAAGAAGGCGCTGAGCCCCGAAGTGCTGCAGGATCTGTCCGAGGCCACCGGACTGAGTGAAGAGGAATTGCTGTCCCGGCTGTCGCGCGAATTGCCGGCGGCGGTCGACAAGTACACGCCCGAGGGCCGCATCGCGAACGCTTAAGTCTTCTTCGGCATCGTCGCGTCGTCGAGTTCGGTCGCGCGCAGATGCGCCGGCCGTTGCGCGAGCCGCGCCCAGTAATCCTCGAACGCCTTGCGCTTCTCGATCGAGCCGAATTGCAGGCCCCAGCTGATATGCGCGCCGACATAGACGTCGGCGGCGGAAAAGCGGTCGCCCGCGATGTAGGGCCGCGCGCTGACCGCGCGTTCGAGCGTGTCCATCACTGCGCCATAGGTGCCGTAGCCGATCATGCCTTCCTTGTCGGCCGGCGGCTTCAGGCCGAGCGCATTATTGCTGACGGCCGCTTCCAGCGGCCCGGCGGCGAAGAACAGCCAGCGGTAATAGTCGCCGCGCTTGTCGGTCGCCGGCGCCAGGCCTGCCGCCGGAAAGACGTCGGCGAGATAGGCGCAGATCGCGGCGCATTCCGTGACCACGGTGTTGCCGTGCGTGATGGCCGGCACCTTGCCCATGGGATTGATCGCGAGATAGGCGGGCGCCTTCATCGTGGTGCCGAAATCCAGCAGCTCGGTGCGGTAGGGCGC
>LNFM01004548.1_pt1 | contig 48393 bp, 54 predicted proteins | sample 596031 | NCBI WGS metagenome assembly LNFM01 (sample SAMN04254537, study PRJNA301005) | activated carbon metagenome | isolation source: dual media filters at the Ann Arbor, Michigan drinking water treatment plant | place: USA: Ann Arbor
GCATCTTCGGGCCGATCAAGGATTACGAGTGCTTGTGCGGCAAGTACAAGCGCATGAAGTACAAGGGCATCATCTGCGAAAAGTGCTCGGTCGAGGTGACGCTCAGCCGCGTGCGGCGCGAGCGCATGGGTCACATCGAACTGGCCGCGCCGGTGGCGCACATCTGGTTCCTGAAGTCGCTGCCGAGCCGCATCGGTATGCTGCTCGACATGACGCTCAAGGATCTCGAGCGCATCCTGTATTTCGAATATTACGTCGTGCTTGAGCCGGGCCTGACCCCGCTGAAGGACCGTCAGCTGCTGTCCGAAGACGAGTATCTCAAGGCGCAGGAGGAGTTCGGCGCCGACAGCTTCACCGCCACCATCGGCGCGGAAGCGATCCGCGAGATGCTCAAGGGCCTCGACCTCGACAAGATGCAGTCCGACCTGCGCGTCGAGCTGGGCGAGACCGACAGCGACATCAAAAAGAAGAAGTACGCCAAGCGGCTCAAGCTGATCGAGGCCTTCATCGCCTCCGGCAACAAGCCGGAATGGATGATCCTGACCGTCGTGCCGGTGATCCCGCCGGACCTGCGTCCGCTGGTGCCGCTCGATGGCGGCCGCTTCGCCACGTCCGATCTGAACGATCTTTACCGCCGCGTCATCAACCGCAACAACCGTCTGAAGCGGCTGATCGAACTGCGCGCGCCGGACATCATCATCCGCAACGAAAAGCGCATGCTGCAGGAAGCTGTGGACGCGCTGTTCGATAACGGCCGCCGCGGCCGCGTCATCACCGGCGCCAACAAGCGTCCGCTGAAGTCGCTGGCCGACATGCTCAAGGGCAAGCAGGGCCGGTTCCGTCAGAACCTGCTCGGCAAGCGCGTCGACTATTCCGGCCGTTCGGTGATCGTGGTCGGTCCGGAGCTGAAGCTGCACCAGTGCGGCCTGCCGAAGAAGATGGCGCTCGAGCTGTTCAAGCCGTTCATCTATTCGCGGCTCGACGCCAAGGGTCTGTCGACCACGGTGAAGCAGGCCAAGAAGCTCGTTGAAAAGGAGAAGCCGGAAGTCTGGGATATCCTGGATGAGGTCATCCGCGAGCATCCGGTGCTCTTGAACCGCGCGCCGACGCTGCATCGTCTGGGCATCCAGGCGTTCGAGCCGGTGCTGATCGAAGGCAAGGCGATCCAGCTTCATCCGCTGGTCTGCGCGGCCTTCAACGCCGACTTCGACGGCGACCAGATGGCCGTGCACGTGCCGCTGTCGCTCGAAGCGCAGCTGGAAGCGCGCGTGCTGATGATGTCGACCAACAACATCCTGCACCCGGCTAACGGTCAGCCGATCATCGTGCCGTCGCAGGACATCGTGCTCGGTCTGTACTATCTGTCGCTGGTTCGTGAAGGCGATGTCGGCGAAGGCAAGTCCTTTGGCGACATGGCGATGATCGAGCATGCCCTGGCCGAGAAGGTCATCAGCCTGCACACCAAGATCCGCTATCGCTGGGAAGGCATCGACGACAAGGGCAAGCCGTACCTGAAATGGTACGACACCACGCCGGGACGCGTCATTCTCGGTAGTGTTCTGCCGCAGAACGTCAAGGCGCCGTTCGACATCGTCAACAAGCTGATGACGAAGCGCGAAGTCTCCGGGATGATCGACACCGTGTACCGCCACTGCGGTCAGAAGGAGACGGTCATCTTCTGCGATCGCATCATGGCGCTCGGCTTCTATCACGCGTTCAAGGCCGGCATTTCGTTCGGCAAGGACGACATGGTGGTGCCGGGGTCGAAGTGGAAGATCGTCGAGACCACGCGCGAACTCGCCAAGGAGTTCGAGCAGCAGTACAACGACGGCCTGATTACGCAGGGCGAGAAGTACAACAAGGTGGTCGATGCCTGGTCGAAGTCGACCGACAAGATCGCCGAAGAGATGATGCGCGAAATTTCGTCCGTGAAGAAGGATACCAGCGGCCGCGATGAGCAGATCAACTCGATTTACATGATGGCGCACTCCGGCGCGCGTGGCTCGCCGGCGCAGATGCGTCAGCTCGCCGGCATGCGCGGTCTGATGGCCAAGCCGTCGGGCGAGATCATCGAAACGCCGATCATCTCGAACTTCAAGGAAGGTCTGTCGGTTCTCGAATACTTCAACTCGACGCACGGCGCCCGCAAGGGTCTGGCCGACACCGCCTTGAAGACGGCGAACTCGGGCTATCTGACGCGGCGTCTGGTCGACGTGGCGCAGGACAGCATCATCACGATCCCGGATTGCGGCTCCAACGGCGGCATCAAGGTGCGGGCTGTTATCGACGCCGGCACCGTTGTGGCGTCGCTGGCGATCCGTATCCTCGGCCGCACCACGGCGGAGGACGTCAAGGACCCGGCCAGCGGCAAGCTGGTCGTCAAGCGCGGCACCCTGCTGACGGAACCGGAGGTCGATCAGATCACCAGCGCCGGCGTGCAGGAGATGAAGATCCGTTCGGTGCTCACCTGTGAGGCCAAGAACGGCGTCTGCGGCGCGTGCTACGGGCGCGATCTGGCGCGCGGCACCCCGGTCAACATGGGCGAGGCGGTCGGCGTGATCGCGGCCCAGTCGATCGGCGAGCCGGGCACTCAGCTCACCATGCGCACGTTCCACATCGGCGGCGCGGCGCAGATCTCCGAGCAGTCGTTCATCGAGTCGAACTTCGACGGCAAGATCAAGATCAAGAGCCGGAACATCGCCAAGAACACCGAAGGCGAATCTGTCGCCATGGTGCGCAACATGGTGGTGGCCGTGGTCGATCCCGACGGCACCGAGCGGGCGCATCACCGTATTCCCTACGGTGCGCGCATGCGCGTTGACGAAGGCGATGACATCAAGCGCGGCCACCGTATCGCCGAGTGGGATCCCTATACCCGGCCGATGCTGACCGAAGTCGATGGCGAAGTCGCCTTCGAGGATCTGGTCGACGGGCTGTCGATGTCGGAACAGCTCGACGAATCGACCGGCATCGCCAAGCGCGTGGTCATCGACTGGCGGACGGGTTCGTCCCGCAACCAGGCCGACCTGCGTCCGGCGATGGTGATCAAGGGCAAGGACGGCAAGATCCTCAAGCTCGCCCGCGGCGGCGAGGCCCGTTATCTGCTCGCGGTCGATGCCGTTATCTCGATCGATCCGGGCGGGACCGTGAAGGCGGGCGACGTCATCGCGCGTATCCCGACCGAAAGCGCCAAGACCCGCGACATCACCGGCGGTCTGCCGCGGGTGGCGGAGCTGTTCGAAGCGCGCAAGCCGAAGGATGCGGCGATCATCGCCGAAATCGGCGGCATCGTGCGGTTCGGCAAGGACTACAAGAACAAGCGCCGGCTCACGATCGAGCCGACCGCCAAGGACGAAGAGGCGCGCGAGTACCTCATCCCCAAGGGCAAGCACATCCATCTGCAGGACGGCGACGTGCTGGAGAAGGGCGATTATATCGTCGAAGGCAATCCCGCCCCGCACGACATTCTCGCCATCAAGGGTGTCGAGGAACTGGCGGCCTACCTGGTCAACGAAATCCAGGAGGTCTACCGGCTGCAGGGCGTTATGATCAACGACAAGCACATCGAGGTGATCGTTCGCCAGATGCTGCAAAAGGTCGAGATCGACGACGCCGGGGAGACGGAACTCCTGGCCAGCGAGCAGATCGACCGGTCGGAGATGGACGAGATCAACGCCCGCGCGGTTGCCGAAGGCAAAAAGCCTGCCTCCGGCCACCCCGTGTTGCTCGGCATCACCAAGGCAAGCTTGCAGACCCGGTCGTTCATTTCGGCGGCTTCGTTCCAGGAGACCACCCGCGTCCTCACCGAAGCTGCGGTTAACGGCAAGGCGGATACGCTGGACGGCCTCAAGGAGAACGTCATCGTCGGCCGCCTGATCCCGGCGGGAACCGGCGCCATGATGAACGAGCTGCGCGAGATCGCCATCAAGCGCGACGCCTTGATCCTGGAAGAGCGGGAAAAGGACGCCGCCAAGGCCGCTGCCGCGGCCGAAGCGATGGCGGCGCCGGCACTGCCGGCCGCCGAGTAGGCCACTGGCCACCCCGAATCGAAAAGGCCGCCTCCGGGCGGCCTTTTCATTGGCGGGGCAGGGTGGCGTACCGGGCCCGGCCGGAGACGCCGGAAACGGCCTAAACATGCGATTTTTCGGCCTTTTTTCGCCTTGACTTGGGTCCCCCCGGCCGATACATACGCGGCACTTAACGGCAGGCGGTGAGCTTCGCCTGCTTCGGAACGGCCGCCCGGCTAAATCTCTGAGAATACTCAAGTTTCTCAAAGACAGGCTGGCGCAATCGCCTCGACGCATGAAGCTCAGACGCTGCCGCTGACAGCCACTGTCAGGTTACAAGGCTAACGGCTGCACGGTCGGACCAACGACTTTGCGGTTGTCAGGACTGGAAAGAGCGCCCCCGCAATTGATGCGGATGGCGCGATTTCGTTTTGCGTGCCGGGTCGGCACGCAACAAGAACGCTTAAGGGGCCGCAAGGTCCGTCAATTCCGGGCGCAAGCCCTTAATTCCGGGCGAATGCCCAACAGGTAACGAAGGCGAACGATGCCGACGATCAACCAGCTGATTGCCAATCCGCGCTCCCCGCTGAAGGTGCGCAACAAGGTGCCGGCGCTGCAGGCCAGCCCGCAGAAGCGCGGCGTTTGCACGCGCGTCTATACGACGACCCCGAAGAAGCCGAACTCGGCGCTGCGTAAGGTCGCCAAGGTGCGCCTGACCAACGGCTTCGAAGTCATCGGTTACATCCCGGGCGAGGGCCACAATCTGCAAGAGCACTCGGTGGTCATGATCCGCGGCGGCCGCGTCAAGGATCTGCCCGGCGTGCGCTACCACATCCTGCGCGGCGTCCTCGATACCCAGGGCGTCAAGAACCGCAAGCAGCGCCGTTCGAAGTACGGCGCCAAGCGTCCGAAATAATCGTTCCAATAACCGGAAGCTGATCCATGTCCCGTCGTCACGCTGCAGAAAAGCGCGAAATTATCCCGGACCCGAAGTTCGGCAATATCGTCGTCAGCAAGTTCATGAACGCGATCATGTACGACGGCAAGAAGTCGGTCGCCGAAGGCATCGTTTACGGTGCGCTGGAGACGATCGAGGGCAAGACCAAGGCCAACCCGCTGACCGTGTTTCAGCAGGCGCTCGATAACGTGATGCCGTCGATCGAAGTGCGGTCGCGCCGCGTCGGTGGCGCCACCTACCAGGTGCCGGTCGAAGTGCGCACCTCGCGCCGTCAGGCGCTCGGCATTCGCTGGATCATCACGGCGGCGCGCGATCGCAACGAGCGCACGATGACGGAGCGGCTGTCGGCCGAACTGCTCGACGCCTCGAACAACCGCGGCAACGCGGTCAAGAAGCGCGAAGACACCCACAAGATGGCGGAAGCCAACCGGGCCTTCTCGCATTACCGCTGGTAGCGGCGAACTTATTCAGGAAGCGGATTAGCTATGCCCCGTCTTAACGCCATTGAGGACTACCGCAACTTCGGCGTCATGGCTCACATTGATGCCGGAAAAACCACGACCACGGAGCGGATCCTCTATTATACCGGCAAGAGCCACAAAATCGGCGAGGTGCACGAAGGCGCCGCGACGATGGACTGGATGGAGCAGGAGCAGGAGCGCGGCATCACCATCACGTCGGCCGCGACGACCGCGTTCTGGAACGGCAAGCGTCTCAACATCATCGACACCCCCGGCCACGTCGACTTCACCATTGAAGTGGAGCGTTCGCTGCGCGTGCTCGACGGCGCCGTCGTCGTGCTCGACGGCAACCAGGGCGTCGAGCCGCAGACCGAGACCGTCTGGCGCCAGGGCGACAAGTACAAAGTGCCGCGCATCGTCTTCGCCAACAAGATGGACAAGATCGGCGCCGACTTCTTCAAGTGCATCGATGACATCAAGACCCGCCTCGGCGCCAAGCCGGTCGCGATCCAGCTGCCGATCGGCGCGGAAAGCGGCTTCAAGGGCGTGATCGACCTCGTCCGCATGAAGGGCGTGGTCTGGGAAGACGAGGCGCTCGGCGCCAACTTCAAGGACATCGATATCCCGGCGGACCTCGCCGACCAGGCGCAGAAGTATCGCGAGCTGCTGGTCGAGGCCGTGTGCGAGCTCGACGACGATGCGGCGACCGCCTACCTCGAAGGCACGATGCCCGACGAGGCGACCATCAAGAAGCTGATCCGCAAGGCCGTCATCTCCGGCGCCTTCTTCCCGGTGATGTGCGGCTCCGCGTTCAAGAACAAGGGCGTGCAGCCGCTGCTCGACGCCGTCGTCGATTATCTGCCGTCGCCGCTGGACGTGCCGCCGATCGTCGGCATCAACCCGGACACTGGCGAAGAAGTCGTTCGCAAGCCCGGCGACAACGAGCCCCTGGCGCTGCTCGGCTTCAAGATCATGGACGACCCCTTCGTCGGCACCATCACCTTCTGCCGCATCTACTCGGGCACGCTCACCAGCGGCACCGGCCTGGTCAACTCGACCAAGGAGCGCAAAGAGCGCATCGGCCGCATGTTGCTGATGCACGCGAACAACCGCGAAGACATCAAGGAAGCCTATGCCGGCGACATCGTCGCGCTGGCCGGCCTCAAGGAAGTCCGCACCGGCGACACGCTGTGCGATCCGAAGTATCCGGTCATCCTTGAAAAGATGGAATTCCCGGAGCCGGTGATCGAAATCGCCATCGAGCCGAAGTCGAAGGCCGACCAGGAAAAGCTCGGCGTCGCGCTGGCCAAGCTGGTGGCGGAAGATCCGTCATTCCGCGTCCACACCGATACCGAGTCGGGTCAGACCATTCTCAAGGGCATGGGCGAACTGCACCTCGACATCAAGGTCGACATCCTCAAGCGCACCTACAAGGTCGACGCCAATATCGGCGCGCCGCAGGTGGCTTACCGTGAGCGCATCACCAAGCCGGTCACGGTCGACTATCAGCACAAGAAGCAGACCGGCGGTACCGGCCAGTTCGCGCAGATCAAGATCAACGTCGAACCGCTTCCGGCGGGCTCGGGCTTTGTGTTCGAGAACGAAGTCGTCGGCGGCGCCGTGCCGAAGGAATTCATCCCGGGTGTCGAGAAGGGCCTTGAGTCCGTGCTCGGCGCCGGCCTGCTGGCCGGCTTCCCGGTGGTCGATCTGAAGGTGACGCTGATCGACGGCCGCTACCACGAAGTGGACTCGTCGGCGCTCGCCTTCGAAATCTGCGCCCGTGGCGCATTGCGCGAGGCGCTGCAGAAGGGTGGCTCGGTGCTGCTCGAGCCGATCATGAAGGTCGAAGTGGTGACCGTGGCCGAATATACCGGCTCGGTGATCGGCGATCTGAACTCGCGGCGCGGCCAGATCCAGGGCCAGGACGTGCGCGGCAACGCCAACGTCATCACCGCCATGGTGCCGCTCGCGAATATGTTCTCGTACGTCAACAACCTGCGCTCCATGTCTCAGGGGCGCGCCACGTTCACCATGCAATTCGATCACTACGAAGAAGTCCCGCGCAACGTCGCGCTCGAGGTTCAGGCGAAGTACGCCTGATCTTCAAACGCGAAATCATTCACCGGCACCGTTAGAGACCCGACAGGGAGAGTTTAGATGGCCAAAGAGAAATTCAACCGCAATAAGCCGCACTGCAACATCGGCACCATCGGTCACGTCGACCATGGCAAGACCTCGCTGACAGCGGCGATCACGAAGGTGCTGGCCGAGACCGGCGGTGCGACCTTTACCGCCTACGATCAGATCGACAAGGCGCCGGAAGAGAAGGCGCGCGGCATCACGATCTCGACCGCGCACGTCGAATACGAGACCACGAACCGGCACTATGCCCACGTCGACTGCCCGGGCCACGCCGACTACGTGAAGAACATGATCACCGGCGCCGCGCAGATGGACGGCGCGATCCTGGTGGTGTCCGCCGCCGACGGTCCGATGCCGCAGACCCGCGAGCACATCCTGCTCGCCCGTCAGGTCGGCGTGCCGGCACTGGTGGTGTTCATGAACAAGGTCGACATGGTCGACGATCCGGAGCTGCTGGAGCTGGTCGAGCTCGAAGTTCGCGAGCTCCTGTCCAAGTACAACTACCCGGGCGACAAGATTCCGATCATCAAGGGCTCGGCGCTGATGGCGCTGAACGACAAGGAGCCGAAGATCGGCCACGACGCCATCCTCGAGCTGATGAAGGCTGTCGACGAGTTCATCCCGCAGCCGGAGCGTCCGATCGATCTGCCGTTCCTGATGCCGGTGGAAGACGTGTTCTCGATCTCGGGCCGCGGCACCGTGTGCACCGGTCGCGTCGAGCGCGGCATCGTCAAGGTCGGCGAGGAAATCGAGATCGTCGGCATCAAGCCGACCGTCAAGACCACCGTCACCGGCGTCGAAATGTTCCGCAAGCTGCTCGATCAGGGCCAGGCCGGCGACAACATCGGCGCGCTGCTGCGCGGCACCAAGCGTGAAGACGTCGAGCGTGGCCAGGTTCTCTGCAAGCCGGGCTCCGTGAAGCCGCACACCAAGTTCAAGGCCGAGGCTTACATCCTCACCAAGGAAGAGGGTGGCCGTCATACGCCGTTCTTCACCAACTATCGTCCGCAGTTCTACTTCCGCACCACCGACGTGACCGGTGTCGTGCACCTGCCGGCCGGTACCGAGATGGTGATGCCTGGCGACAACATTGCGATGGAAGTGCACCTGATCGTGCCGATCGCCATGGAAGAAAAGCTTCGTTTCGCCATTCGCGAAGGCGGCCGTACCGTCGGCGCCGGCGTGGTGGCGAGCATCATCGAGTAACGAATTGCTGGTGTGCCCCGCGCAAGCGGGGCACCCGGTACCCCGCGGGTCGCGGGTAAACGGTCGCTAGCGATTACTGGATCGTCCGCTGTCGCGGCGATGACAGTCGAGAAGAGAAACGAATATGAACGGCCAGAATATCCGGATCCGGCTCAAGGCGTTCGATCACCGCATCCTCGATGCGTCGACGCGCGAGATCGTGAACACCGCCAAGCGCACGGGTGCGCAGGTGCGTGGCCCGATTCCGCTGCCGACCAGGATCGAGAAGTTCACGGTGAACCGCTCGCCCCACGTCGACAAGAAGAGCCGCGAACAGTTCGAAATGCGCACGCACAAGCGCCTTTTGGACATCGTCGACCCGACGCCGCAGACCGTGGACGCGCTGATGAAGCTCGACCTGGCCGCCGGTGTCGACGTCGAGATCAAGCTTTAAGCCGCGAGGACGGGAAAATGCGTTCGGGAGTTGTCGCGCAGAAGATTGGGATGAGCCGGGTGTTCACCGAGTCGGGTGAGCACGTGCCGGTGACCGTGCTGCGCCTATTGCAGTGCACGGTGATCGCTCATCGTACCAAGGACAAGAACGGTTACGTGGCGCTGCAGCTGGGCTCCGGCCCGCGCCGCACCGGTAACATGAGCAAGGCCGACCGCGGCTACTTCGCCAAGGCCAATGTCGAGCCGAAGCGCAAGCTTGCGGAATTCCGTGTCAGCGACGATGCGCTGATCCCGGTCGGCGCCGAGATCACCGCCGATCACTTCGCCACCGGCCAGTTCGTCGACGTCTGCGGCATCTCGATCGGCAAGGGTTTTGCCGGCGGCATGAAGCGCTGGAATTTCGGCGGTCTTCGCGCCTCGCACGGCGTGTCGGTGTCGCACCGTTCGATCGGTTCGACCGGCGGCCGTCAGGATCCGGGCAAGACCTTCAAGAACAAGAAGATGCCCGGTCACATGGGCGTCGATCGCGTCACCACGCTGAACCTCAAGGTCGTGCAGACCGATGTCGAGCGCGGCCTGATCCTGGTCGAGGGCGCCGTTCCCGGCGCCAAGGGCGGCTGGATCACCGTGCGCGATGCGGTCAAGAAGAAGGCGCACAAGGACACGCCGAAGCCCGGCAAGTTCCGCGTCGCCAAGTCCGACGAGGCCGCGCCGGCGCAAGCCCCCGCGGCGGATGCCCCCGAGAAGGAGGGCGCATAACATGGACATGAAGATCACCACGCTGGAAGGCAAGGAAGCCGGTTCGGTCAGCCTGTCGGATGCGATTTTCGGCCTCGAGCCGCGTGTCGACATCGTGCAGCGCTGCGTCAACTGGCAGCTCGCCAAGCGTCAGCGCGGCACGCACAAGACCAAGGATCGCTCCGAGATCTGGCGTACCGGCAAGAAGATGTACGCGCAGAAGGGCACCGGCGGCGCCCGTCACGGTTCGGCCCGCGTGCCGCAGTTCCGCGGCGGCGGTCGTGCCTTCGGTCCGGTCGTGCGCAGCCATGCCATCGGCCTGCCGAAGAAGGTGCGGGCTTTGGCGCTCAAGCATGCGCTCTCGTCCAAGGCCAAGGACGGCGGCATCGTCGTGCTCGACAACGTGGCGCTGAAGGAAGCCAAGACCAAGGCGCTGCTCGCCCAGTTCGGCAAGCTCGGTCTGGCCAACGCGCTGATCATCGACGGCGCCGAGGTGGACGCGAACTTCAGCGCCGCCGCGCGCAATATTCCGAACATCGACGTGCTGCCGATCCAGGGCATCAACGTCTACGACATCATGCGACGCAAGACTTTGGTGCTCACCAAGGCCGCGCTCGATGCGCTGGAGGCGCGTTTCAAATGAGCACCAGCAATCCGCGCCACTACGACGTTATCCTGTCGCCGGTGATCACCGAAAAGGCGACCATGGCGTCCGAGCACAACAAGGTCATGTTCAAGGTGGCGCGCACCGCCACCAAGCCGCAGATCAAGGAAGCGATCGAGAAGCTGTTCGACGTCAAGGTCAAGAACGTCAACACGCTGATCCGCCGCGGCAAGGTCAAGATGTTCAAGAACAAGGTCGGTCAGCAATCCGATGTGAAGCGCGCGATCGTGACCCTCGAAGAGGGCCACCGGATCGACGTGACCACCGGATTGTAAGGGAGCGGTTCGATGGCGTTAAAAACCTACAATCCGACCACACCGAGCCAGCGTCAGCTGGTCAATATCGATCGGTCGTCGCTGTACAAAGGTCCGCCGCTCAAGGCGTTGACCGAAGGTCAGCACTCGACCGGCGGCCGCAACAACAACGGCCGGATCACCTCGCGCTTCCGCGGCGGCGGGCACAAGCAGGCGTATCGCCGGATCGATTTCCGGCGCACCAAGCTTGATATGCCGGCGACCGTCGAGCGTATTGAGTACGATCCGAACCGCACCGCGTTCATCGCGCTGATCAAGTACCAGGACGGCGAGCTCGCCTACATCCTGGCGCCGCAGCGTCTCGGACCTGGCGACAGCGTGATCGCGGCCGAACGCGCCGACGTGAAGCCGGGCAACGCCATGCCGCTCGGCAACATTCCGGTCGGCACCATCGTGCACAACGTCGAGCTGAAGATCGGCAAGGGCGGCCAGATCGCCCGTTCCGCCGGCAGCTACGTCCAGATCGTCGGCCGCGACGGCGATTACGTCATCCTGCGTCTGTCGACCACCGAGCAGCGCCTGGTTCACGGCCGCTGCATGGCGACGGTCGGTGCCGTGTCCAACCCGGACAACATGAACACGACGATCGGCAAGGCCGGCCGTCAGCGCTGGAAGGGCCGTATGCCGCATAACCGCGGCATCACCATGAACCCGGTCGATCACCCGCACGGCGGTCGTACCAAAGGCGGCGGACACTGGGTCACGCCGTGGGGCTTCCCGACCAAGGGCAAGAAGACCCGCAAGAACAAGCGCACCACCCGTTTCATCGTGGTCAGCCGCCACGAGCGCAAGAAGCAGAAGTAGGAATAGAGATATGACGCGTTCTGCATGGAAGGGCCCGTTCGTTGACGGTTATCTGTTGCGCAAGGCGGAAGCCTCGCGCGCGTCCGGCCGTCACGAGGTCATCAAGATCTGGAGCCGCCGCTCGACCATTCTGCCGCAGTTCGTCGGTCTGAACTTCGGGGTCTACAACGGCCAGAAGCACATCCCGGTGACGGTGACCGAAGAGATGGTCGGTCACAAGTTCGGCGAGTTCTCGCCGACCCGCATTTTCTACGGCCATACCGCCGACCGCAAAGCCAAGCGCGCCTAGGTCAAGTTGAGGAATTAGAGAACAGTCATGGGCAAGCCGAAACGCGAGCGGACTCTTCCGGAGAACGAGGCGAAAGCCATCAGCAAGATGCTGCGTATTTCGCCGCAGAAGCTGAACCTGGTTGCGCAGCTGATCCGCGGCAAGAAGGTTGCGAGCGCGCTCGCCGACCTCGAGTTTTCGCGCAAGCGCATCTCCACGGAAGTGCGCAAGTGCCTGGAATCGGCGATCGCCAACGCCGAAAACAATCACGATCTGGACGTCGACGATCTTGTCGTCGCCGAGGCTCATGTCGGCAAGGCGCTGGTCATCAAGCGCTTCAGCCCGCGCGGCCGCGGCCGGGTCGGTCAAATTCTCAAGCCGTTCTCCCACCTGACGATCATCGTTCGCCAGGTTGAAGCGGCCGAAGCGAAAGCCTGAGGAGGATTCTAGTGGGTCAAAAAGTCAATCCGATTGGGCTGCGTCTCGGGATCAACCGCACCTGGGATTCGCGCTGGTTCGCCGGCAAGGCCGAGTACGGCACGCTGCTGCATGAAGACATCAAGATTCGCGCCGAGCTGATGAAGCAGCTCAAGCAGGCGGCGGTCTCGAAGATCATCATCGAGCGCCCGCACAAGAAGTGCCGCGTCACCGTTCATTCGGCCCGTCCGGGCGTGGTGATCGGCAAGAAGGGCGCCGACATCGAGAAGCTGCGCAAGTCGGTCGCCAAGCTGACCGACAGCGACGTGGTCATCAACATCATCGAAATCCGCAAGCCGGAGCTCGACGCGCAGCTGGTCGCCGAGTCGATCTCGCAGCAGCTCGAGCGGCGCGTTGCCTTCCGCCGCGCCATGAAGCGCGCCGTGCAGTCGGCCATGCGCCTGGGCGCCGAAGGCATCCGGATCAACTGCTCGGGCCGCCTCGGCGGCTCGGAAATTGCTCGCATGGAATGGTACCGCGAAGGTCGCGTGCCGCTGCATACCCTGCGTGCCGACGTCGACTACGGCGTCTCGACCGCTTTCACCACCTACGGCACTTGCGGCGTCAAGGTCTGGATCTTCAAGGGTGAAATCCTTGAGCACGATCCGATGGCGCAGGACAAGAAGCTTGCCGAAGGCGACGCCGGCCGCCCGCGCCGCGAAAACGCCTAAGAGGACGCAGAGTTAGTCATGCTGCAGCCAAAGAAAACCAAGTTCCGCAAGGCCTTCAAGGGCCGCATCACCGGCGTAGCCTCGAGCGGCGCCACGCTCGCCTTTGGTCAATACGGCCTCAAGGCGCTCGAGCCGGAGCGCGTTACCGCGCGCCAGATCGAAGCCGCGCGTCGCGCGCTGACTCGCTTCATGAAGCGGGCCGGGCGGGTGTGGATCCGTGTCTTCCCGGACGTCCCGGTGTCGAAGAAGCCGATCGAAGTCCGCATGGGCAAAGGCAAGGGCACGCCCGAGCTTTGGGTCGTGCGCGTCAAGCCAGGCCGCATCCTGTTCGAAGTCGACGGCATTCCGATCGCCGTCGCCAAGGAGGCGCTGACGCTCGCCGCCGCCAAACTGCCGGTCAAGACCCGCTTCATTGAACGTATTGCCGAGTAATGGACATGAAAACCGCAGACGCCAGAGCGCTGACGCTCGACCAGCTGGACGACGAAGTCCTCAAGCTGAAGAAGGAGCAGTTCAACCTGCGCTTCCAGCGCGCCACCGGGCAGCTGGAGAACACCTCGCGCGTGCGCGTCATTCGCCGCGATATCGCCCGTATCAAGACGGTCGCCGCCCAGAAGCGCGCCGCCGACACGCCGAAGATTGTCGCCACCAAGTCGCCCTCCGCCAAGCGCGAGGCGACGCCAAAGGCGAAGTCGCGCGCCAAGGCGAACAAGCCGAACAAGTCCAAGAAGGTGAGGGATTAAGATGCCGAAGCGCACGCTGCAGGGCGTCGTCGTCAGCGACAAGCAGGCCAAGACCGTGGTTGTGCGTGTCGATCGGCGCTTTGCCCACGCCACCATGAAGAAGACCATTCGCCGGTCGAAGAAGTATCACGCCCATGACGAGACCAACGCTTATGCGGTTGGCGACAAGGTGTGGATCGAAGAACGCAGGCCGCTGTCCAAGCTCAAGTGCTGGGAAGTGATCCGCGGCGAGAAGAAGCAGACAGTTCAATAAGCGCAATGTCCTTCAGGTATTTGCGCGTAATTACACTTTGCGCTGAGCGCACAACGAGAATGAGAGCCGCATCATGATCCAGATGCAAACCAACCTCGACGTGGCGGACAATTCCGGCGCGCGCCGTGTCATGTGCATCAAGGTGCTGGGCGGCTCGAAGCGGAAATACGCCACCATCGGCGACGTCATCGTCGTTTCGGTGAAGGAAGCGATCCCGCGCGGCCGCGTCAAAAAAGGCGACGTGATGAAGGCCGTGGTGGTCCGCATCTCCAAGGACATCAAGCGCGCCGACGGTTCGGTCATCCGCTTCGACCGCAACGCCGCCGTGCTGATCAACCCGCAGATGGAGCCGGTCGGCACCCGTATCTTCGGGCCGGTGCCGCGCGAACTGCGCGCCAAGAACCACATGAAGATCATTTCGCTCGCCCCGGAGGTGCTGTGATGGCCGCAAAAATCCGCAAAGGCGACAAGGTGATCGTGCTGACCGGCCGCGACAAGGGTCGCACCGGTGAAGTGATCGAAGTGCGTCCGGCTGAAGACCGCGCTCTGGTGCGCGGCATCAACATGGTCAAGCGCCACCAGCGCCAGACCGCGCAGCAGGAAGGCGGGATCATCTCCAAGGAGGGCGCGATCCACCTGTCCAACCTGGCGCTGGCTGACCCCAACGACAGCAAGCCGACCCGCGTCGGCTTCAAGATTATCGGCGAAGGCGAAGACCGCAAAAAAGTGCGCGTCGCCAAGCGTTCCGGAGCAGAAATCGATGGCTGATACGCAGCAGAATACCGAGCCGAAGAAGGCCAAGAAGCCGCCGGCGGCCAAGGACGACGCGCCGAAGGTCAAGAAGGCCCGCGTGGCGTCGGACTACAAGGCGCGCCTGCGCACTCAGTTCGACGAGGTCATTCGGCCCGAGCTGACCAAGCAGTTCGGCTACAAGAATCACATGCAGGTGCCGATGATCACCAAAGTGGTGCTCAACATGGGCATCGGCGAAGGCGTCGCCGACCGCAAGAAGGTCGACCAAGCCGCGGCCGATCTGTCGCTGATCGCCGGCCAGAAGTGCGTGATCACCAAGTCGCGCAAGTCGATCGCGAACTACAAGCTGCGCGACGGCCAGGCCATCGGCTGTAAGGTCACGCTGCGTAAGACGCGCATGTACGACTTCCTCGACCGTCTGGTGAACATCGCGCTGCCGCGTATCCGCGACTTCCGCGGTCTCAACCCGAAGAGCTTCGATGGCCGCGGCAACTACAGCCTGGGCATCAAGGAATACACCGTGTTCCCGGAAATCGACTTCGACAAGGTCGTCGACACCTGGGGCATGGACATCACCGTTTGCACGACCGCGCGCACCGACGAAGAAGCCCGCGCGCTGCTGGCTGCATTCAACTTCCCGTTCCGGCAGTGAGGGACGTTTCCGTCACCTCAAACGCGGAAATAAGGAGCTAAGGCATGGCGAAGAAGAGTTCGATCGAGAAGAACAATCGGCGGCGGAAGATGACGAAGCAATTCGCCAACCGCCGCAGCAAGCTGAAAGCGATCGCCTACGACAAGACGCTGCCGATGGAAGAGCGCTTCGCCGCCACGCTGAAGCTCGCCGAGCTGCCGCGCAATTCGTCGGCCACCCGGATTCGCAACCGTTGCGAACTGACCGGCAGGCCGCGCGCTTTCTATCGCAAGCACAAGCTGAGCCGTATCGCGCTGCGCGACCTCGGCAACAAGGGCCTGATTCCCGGCCTCGTGAAGTCGAGCTGGTAAGGGGCCCGCCATGGTGAACGATCCGATCGGCGATATGATTACCCGCATCCGCAATGCGCAGATGCGTGCCAAATCCAAGGTTTCGATGCCCGGCTCCAAGCAGCGCGAGCGCGTTGCCGAGGTGCTCAAGACCGAAGGCTATATCCGCGGCTACGCCAGCGTGGCGCATGCCAGCGGCCGCAGCGAGCTCGAGATCGAGCTGAAGTATTTCGACGGCGAGCCCGTCATCCGCGAGATCGCGCGGGTGTCGAAGCCTGGCCGGCGCGTTTACGCCTCGGTCAAGGCGCTGCCGCGCATCAACAATGGCCTCGGTGTCGCCATCCTGTCGACGCCGAAGGGCGTGATGGCTGATCACGCAGCCCGCGACGCCAATGTCGGCGGCGAAATCATCTGCACGGTGTTTTAATGTCGCGAATTGGCAAAAAACCAGTCCTCGTCCCCTCTGGCGTCACCGCCAGCGTGGAAGGCCAGACCGTCAAGGTGAAGGGGCCCAAGGGCGCCATGCAGTTCATTGTCGACGACGATGTCGTCGTGAAAATGGACAAAGGCGGGGTCAAGCTCGATCCCCGCGACGCTTCCAAGCGGGCCCGCTCGCTGTGGGGCACGTCGCGCACGTTGGTGTCGAATCTGATGAACGGCGTTACCAAGGGCTTCGAAGAGAAGCTCGAGATCGTCGGCGTCGGCTATCGCGCCGCGGTCCAGGGCAAGCAGCTCAACCTGCAGCTCGGCTTCAGCCATGACGTCAGCTTCCCGATCCCGGAAGGCATCGCCATCGCCACGCCGAAGCCGACCGAAATCGTCATCACCGGCATCGACAAGCAGAAAGTCGGCCACGTTGCCGCCGAGATCCGCGCTTTCCGCCCGCCTGAGCCCTACAAGGGCAAGGGCGTGAAGTACGCGGGCGAGTACATCTTCCGTAAGGAAGGCAAGAAGAAGTAGAGGGCCAGAGAGCCATGACCAAATTACGAGATCGAACGGCCCGGCGGACGGCCACGGTGCGGCGCAAGGTGAAGCTTGCGGCGGGCACCAGCGGGCGCGCGCGCCTGTCGGTGTTCCGGTCCTCGGAGCACATCTACGCCCAGCTGATCGACGACGAGAAGGGACTGACGCTGGTCTCCGCCTCGACGATCGAAAAGCCGATGCGCGAAGGCAAGAAGACCGGCGCCAACATCGATGCCGCCAAGGCGGTCGGCAAGCTGATTGCCGAACGCGCCAAGGAGAAGGGCATCAAGGACGTCGTGTTCGACCGCGGCGGCTATCTCTACCACGGACGCATCAAGGCGCTGGCCGACGCCGCGCGCGAAGGCGGACTGAACTTCTAATGACGCAATTGCACAGCTCGAACGGATTGGTTTGAAGATGGCACAAGAACCTCGACGAGACCGCCCGCGTGGCGGCCCAGGCGGCCGCGAAGAGCGCGACAGCGAGTTCACCGACAAGTTGGTCCACATCAACCGTGTGGCCAAGGTGGTGAAGGGCGGCAAGCGCTTCGGTTTTGCAGCGCTGGTGGTCATCGGCGACCAGAAGGGCCGCGTCGGCTTCGGTCACGGTAAGGCGCGCGAAGTGCCGGAAGCGATCCGTAAGGCGACGGAAGCCGCCAAGCGCTCGCTCACCCGCGTCGCACTGCGCGAAGGCCGCACGCTGCATCACGACGTGTTCGGCCGCCACGGCGCCGGCAAGGTCTATCTGCGCGCGGCGCCTCCCGGCACCGGCATCATCGCCGGCGGCCCGATGCGTGCGGTGTTCGAAACGCTCGGCATGCAGGACATCGTTGCCAAGTCGATCGGCTCGTCCAACCCGTACAACGTCGTGCGCGCCACGTTCGACGCGCTGAAGCACCAGGATTCGCCGCGCTCGGTTGCGGCCCGCCGCAATCTCAAGGTTTCGGCATTGCAGTCGCGCCGCCGCGAAGGCGGCGATTCCGAACAGGCGGCTGACTAAGGAACGCGATGATGGCCAAGGCACAGAAAACGATGAAGGTCGAGCAGGTCGCCAGCGCGGCGCGCCGTCACCATGACCAGCGCGAGACGCTGATCGGGCTCGGTTTGAACAAGATCGGCCGCTCGCGCGATCTGCCGGATACCCCGGCGACGCGCGGCATGATCAACAAAGTGCGCCATCTGGTGCGCGTGGTTGACGACGCCAAGTAGGACTCAAAGGACCGCTCCAATGAAACTCAACCAGATCGCCGACAATCCGGGCGCCCGCAAGAACCGTATGCGTATCGGTCGCGGCATCGGCTCCGGCATGGGCAAGACCGGCGGCCGCGGCGGCAAGGGCCAGACCGCGCGTTCGGGCGTGCGCATCAAGGGCTTCGAGGGCGGTCAGATGCCGCTGCATCGGCGCCTGCCGAAGCGCGGCTTCCGCAACACCTCGTTCCAGGTCAAGCTCAACGAGATCAACCTCGGCAAGCTGCAGGCGGCGATCGACGCCGGTCTGCTCGACACCAAGGCGCCGATCGACGTGGCGGCCATGGTCAAGGCCGGGCTGATGCGCCGCGCCAAGGGTGGCGTCAAGCTGCTCAGCCATGGCGATTTCAAGGCGAAGGCCGACTTCGCCGTCTATGGCGCGTCGAAGTCCGCGCTCGAAACCATCGAGAAGGCCGGCGGATCGGTCAAGATCCTGAAGCCGAAGGTCGAAGAAGACGACGTGCCGCGCGGCAAGAACAAGCGCAAGGCGATGGAAGCGGCCGGTGCCGACAAGAAGCCCGCCAAGGGCAAGAAGGCTGCGCCGAAGGCCGAAGGCGAAGAATAGACCCGCTCTACCGGTTTGGATGGGCGAGCCTATCTAATGCGGTGCGGGGCAGGGCGCGGCGGCAGGAGTGACTGATGGTTTCGGCGGCAGAACAACTGGCAGCCAATCTCAACTTCGGCGCGCTTGCGAAGTCCGAAGAGCTGAAGAAGCGTATCTGGTTCACCATCGGTGCGCTGCTGGTCTACCGCGTCGGCACCTATATCCCGCTGCCCGGTATCGACCCCGCCGCCTGGGAGCAGATCTTCCGCAGCCAGGCCGGCGGCATTCTCGGCATGTTCAATATGTTCTCCGGTGGTGGCATCAACCGGATGGCCATCTTTGCGCTGAACATCATGCCGTATATTTCGGCCTCGATCATCATTCAGCTGATGACGACCGTATCGCCGCGGCTCGAAGCCCTGAAGAAGGAAGGCGAGTCCGGCCGCAAGGTCATGAACCAGTACACCCGGTATCTGACCGTGGTGCTGGCGACATTCCAGGCTTACGGCATTGCGATCGGTCTTGAGGGCGCGGGCAACGCGGTGACCGAGCCGGGCTGGTTCTTCCGCATCTCGACCACGATTTCGCTGACCGGCGGCACCATGTTCCTGATGTGGCTGGGCGAGCAGATCACGGCCCGTGGCATCGGCAACGGTATTTCGCTGATCATCATGGCCGGCATTGTTGCCGAATTGCCGTCGGCGATTGCGGGCATGCTTGAACTCGGCCGCCAGGGCGCGCTGTCGACTGCGCTCATCCTCGTCATCATCCTGATGTCGGTTGTGGTCATCGCCTTCATCGTCTTCATGGAGCGGGCGCAACGCCGGCTGCTGATCCAGTATCCAAAGCGGCAGGTCGGCAATCGTATGTTCGAGGGCCAGTCCTCGCATCTGCCGCTCAAGCTCAACACCGCCGGCGTGATCCCGCCGATCTTCGCCTCGTCGCTGCTGCTGTTGCCGACCACGGTCGCCAGCTTCAATGCGAGCGGCGGCGGCTCGGGCTGGCTCACCACGGTGACAGCGCTGCTAGGCCATGGCCAGCCGCTGTTCCTGATCTTGTATATTACGCTGATTATCTTCTTTGCCTTCTTCTACACCGCGATCGTGTTCAACCCGACCGAGACCGCGGATAACCTGAAGAAGCACGGCGGCTTCGTACCGGGTATCCGGCCGGGCGAGCGCACCGCCGAATACATCGACTATGTGCTGACGCGAATCACGGTGGTCGGCGCCATCTATCTCGCCATCGTCTGTCTGATTCCCGAGATCCTGATTTCCTACGCCGCCGTGCCGTTTTATTTCGGCGGCACCTCGCTGCTGATCGTGGTCAGCGTGACCATGGATACGGTGGCCCAGGTGCAGGGCTATCTGCTGGCGCATCAATACGAAGGCCTGATCAAGCGTTCGAAGCTGCGGGGGCGGCAGAGATGAGATTGATCCTGCTCGGCCCGCCGGGGGCGGGGAAGGGCACGCAAGCGCAGCGCCTGGTCTCGAAGCACGGCATCGTGCAGCTTTCGACCGGTGACATGTTGCGCGCTGCGGTCAAGGCCGGTTCGCCGGTCGGTCTGCGTGCCAAGGCGATCATGGAGCGCGGCGAGCTGGTGCCGGACGAGGTTGTGGTCGCGATTATCGCCGACCGGATCGGCCAGGCGGACGCCAAAAGCGGCTTTGTGCTGGACGGTTTTCCGCGCACCGGCCCGCAGGCCGAGGCCTTGGACAAGCTTTTGGCCGAGCGTGGCCTCCAGCTGGACGCGGTCATCGAGCTCAAGGTCGATGAAGGCATCCTGCTCAAGCGAATCGAAACCCGGGTGGCGGAAACCGCCGCCCGCGGCGAGACGGTCCGGGCCGACGACAAGCCGGAGGTCCTGAAGGGCCGGCTCGACACGTACCGGACGCAAACGGCTCCCTTGATCGACTATTACGGGAAAAAGGGAACTTTAAAGTCCGTGGACGGCATGGCCCCGATCGACGAGGTCACCGCCGCCCTGGACCGGATCCTCAGCCCTGCCGGAGCTGGCAGCCCGAAAGGCGGAGGTTGACGAAGGCGCGATGAATCCCTTAATAAGCTGCGTATTCAGAAGTTTGACGCGATGCCGGGCCCCAGATAGGCGGGGACAGGTGTCGTGTTACGCTTTGCGCTATCCCCTTCATGGGACACAAGAATTCGGCGCGTCGAACGCGGCCGACCGATAACAGGAGAGCATTCGTGGCTCGTATTGCAGGTGTCAATCTACCTACCAACAAGCGCGTCGTGATCGCGCTTCAGTACATCCATGGCGTCGGCCAGAAGATTGCTGGGGAAATCATGGAAAAGGTTAACCTGCCAGCCGAGCGGCGGGTGTCGCAGCTGACCGACTCCGAGGTCCTGCAAATCCGCGAACTGCTCGACCGCGACTACATGGTTGAAGGCGACCTGCGCCGCGAAGTCACGATGAACATCAAGCGCCTGATGGATCTGGGCTGCTACCGGGGCCTGCGCCACCGCAAGGGCCTGCCGGTCCGCGGCCAGCGTACGCACACCAATGCGCGCACGCGCAAGGGACCTGCCAAGACCATCGCCGGCAAGAAAAAGACCACGACCTGAACGCTTTACCGCATGGACTGGCCTGCTGCGCATTGGGCGCGCCGGCCGCGAAAGGACTTAAGTAATGGGCAAGGAAGCCACCCGCGTCCGCCGGCGCGAACGCAAGAACATCGCCTCCGGCGTGGCGCATGTAAACGCATCGTTCAACAACACCATGGTCACCATCACCGACGCGCAGGGCAACACCATTGCCTGGTCGTCGGCCGGCACCATGGGATTCAAGGGTTCGCGAAAGTCGACGCCCTATGCCGCTCAGATGGCCGCCGAAGACGCCGCCAAGAAGGCGCAGGATCACGGCATGCGCACGCTGGAAGTCGAAGTGTCCGGTCCGGGATCGGGCCGTGAGTCGGCGCTGCGCGCATTGCAGGCAGCCGGCTTCACCGTGACCTCGATCCGCGACGTGACCACGATCCCGCATAACGGTTGCCGGCCGCGCAAGCGCCGTCGCGTATGACATTTCCATCGAGCGGACCGGTTACGGAATCCGCTACCGCTGAACTTCCCCCCACAACGGCGGGTGGGGTGCGCGGGCCCGGCTCGCGCCGCTCAATAGGTGAAGACGTGATCCAAAAGAACTGGCAGGAACTGATCAGGCCGAACAAGCTTCAGGTGACCGCCGGGTCCGACCCCGCACGGATCGCCACGGTCGTCGCGGAGCCGCTGGAGCGCGGCTTTGGCGTGACGCTCGGCAACGCGCTGCGCCGCATTCTGCTGTCGTCGCTGCAGGGCGCTGCGGTGCAGTCGGTGCACATCGACGGCGTGCTGCATGAATTCTCCTCGATCGCCGGCGTGCGCGAGGACGTCACCGACATGGTCCTCAACATCAAGGCGAAGGCCCCAAGCGCATGGTGGTCAAGAAACAGGGTCCCGGCACCGTCACCGCCGGCGACATCCAGACCGTCGGCGATGTCGTCGTGCTCAACCCCGAACTCGTGCTGTGCACGCTGGACGAGGGCGCCGAGATCCGCATGGAATTCACCGTCAACACCGGCAAGGGCTATGTCCCGGCCGAGCGCAACCGTCCGGAAGACGCGCCGATCGGCCTGATCCCGGTCGACTCGCTGTATTCGCCGGTGCGCAAGGTGTCGTACAAGGTCGAGAACACCCGCGAAGGTCAGATCCTCGATTACGACAAGCTGACCATGACCATCGAGACCAACGGCGCGGTCACGCCGGACGATACGCTCGCTTACGCGGCGCGCATCCTCCAGGACCAGCTCAACGTCTTCGTCAACTTCGAAGAGCCGCGCAAGGAACAGGCGACCGAGACCATTCCGGATCTCGCCTTCAACCCGGCGTTCCTCAAGAAGGTCGACGAGCTGGAGCTGTCGGTGCGTTCGGCCAACTGTCTCAAGAACGACAACATCGTCTACATCGGCGATCTCGTTCAGAAGACCGAAGCCGAAATGCTGCGCACGCCGAACTTCGGCCGCAAGTCGCTCAACGAGATCAAGGAAGTCCTGGCGCAGATGGGCCTGCACCTCGGCATGGAAGTGCCGGGCTGGCCGCCGGAAAACATCGAAGAGCTGGCCAAGCGCTTCGAGGATCATTATTAGGAATTCCCGAACCGGGCATAGCGCCCGGTTCGGTTTTTAAAGCCGCCTTCCGCGGCGTGCCGGAATTCTCCGGTGCATACAGGATAGAGGCAGGGAGTTTTCGCGATGCGTCACGGAAAAGTTTATCGCAAGTTGGGTCGTCATTCTTCGCACCGTATGTCGATGTTCGCGAACATGGCTGCCTCGTTGATCAAGCACGAGCAGATCGTTACGACGCTCCCGAAGGCGAAAGAGCTTCGCCCGATCGTCGAGAAGTTGGTGACGCTCGGCAAGAAGGGCGATCTCGCCGCCCGCCGCCAGGCCATTTCTGAACTCGGCGACGTCGCCATGGTCAAGAAGCTGATCGACGTCATCGCGCCGCGCTACAAGGACCGCCAGGGCGGCTACACCCGCATCATGAAGGCCGGCTTCCGTCACGGCGACAACGCCGCGGTGGCCGTCATCGAATTCGTCGATCGCGACGTCGAGGCCAAGGGCAAGGATTCCGGCCCCGTGCAGGCCAAGAAGGCCGACGACGAGAACGCGGCCGCGTAAACGTGGCTTCGCTTCTAAATCATTTAAGGGCGGCGCTTGGCGCCGCCCTTTTGTTTTGTGCGTCCGCTATCGCGCAGGCGACACCGGCGCAGGACGCAGCCCTGATCGATGCCGCCGGGCGTGGCGATAGCGCCGCTGTGGCGCGGCTCATCAAGGAAGGCGCCAGCGTGAAGGCGCGCGACGGGCAGGGCCGCACCGCCTTGCTGGCGGCCACCCACGCCAACCGTGTCGAGGCAGCGCGGCTGCTGATCGCTGCGGGCAGCGACGTCAATGCCAAAGACGCGATTGAGGACAGTCCCTTTCTGTATGCCGGGGCCGAGGGCCGCGATGACATTTTGAAAATGACCCTGGCGGCCGGCGCGGACTTGAAGAGCACTAACCGCTACGGCGGCACCGCGCTGATACCGGCTGCGCATCATGGCCATGTCGAGACCGTGCGTATCCTGCTGGCGACGAAAATCGACAAGGATCACGTCAACAAGCTCGGCTGGACCGCGCTGCTGGAGGCCGTCATCCTCGGCGATGGCGGCCGTGCCCACACGGAAATTGTGCGGCTGCTCGTGGCCAGCGGCGCTAACGTGAACCTGGCCGACCGCGAGGGCGTAACGCCGCTTGCCCACGCCCGCCGCCGTGGCTTTGCCACGATGGCTGCCGAGCTTGAGAAGGCGGGTGGCCGCTAAGTCCCTATTAGGCTTGCCGCCGATTAGTTCCTGCGCAGCTGAACGATAGGCTCTGCCCGCCCGTTGGGTAGTACGTGTCATTCGAAAGCTTCATCACTTCGGCCGCTGATGTGTCGCGGACCATCGGAAGGATTGCGCCATGAAAAAGTTCTTCGTTGCTGCTTGTATTTTCGCTCTGACCGCCGCGTTGGGGGCGTCCGCTGCGTCCGCCCAAGGCAAAAGCGGCGGCCGAGGCGGCGGCCACTCATCCTTTGTCAGTGTGCCTGGTTCGGAGCGCGGCCTCGATCGCGCCGACATAGCCGCCGGCAAACATGGCGCCAAGGGACGAGCTCATGCGCGCACGCGCGGTTCGCATGCGAGGGGCTTCTGCCCGCCGGGGCAGGCCAAAAAGGTCGGCAAGGGCAGCCGGTTCGCCTGCTGATTTACCGCTGCTCGCGATCGATTGATCATCAAGAAAGCCCGGACCCAGGTCCGGGCTTTCTCATTTGGCGGCGGGCCGCTGAAACCTTTGTTGGAAATGCTCAAAACTGTGTTGGCCGTCACATCGGACCGGCGGTATCATGATATCCAAACGGCCGATCGAAACAGCCGTAAGGGGAGACTTCCGATGATCCGCACCGGGCTTTTGGTGGTAGCGCTTTGCGTGCCGGGATTGACCGGGGCGGCGCAGGCACAGGCGCAGTCGCCGCAGGTCGAGCGCGGCAGCTATCTCGTCAACACCGTGATGACCTGCCAGAACTGCCACACGCCGATGGGCCCGAACGGCCCGGATTTCAGCAAGGCCTTGTCCGGCGGCATCACCTTCGACGAACCGCCGTTCAAGGTGACCGGCTCGAACATCACGCAGGACAAGGAAACCGGCATCGGCGCGTGGACCGACGCCGAGATCAAGACGCTGCTGCGCACCGGCAAGCGGCCGAACGGCGTTCAGATCGCCGAAATCATGCCGACAGCGTTCTACGGCATCGTCACCGAGAGCGATATGGATGCGATCGTCGCCTATTTGCGCACGGTGAAGCCGGTCAAAAACAAGGTGCCGGATCCGATCTACAAGATCGCGCTGCCGCACCATGCGTTTCCCGGTTCTGAAAAGCCCTACACCGAAGCGATGCTGAAGGACAAGGTGAAGAACGGCTTCTATCTCGTGACCATCGGCCACTGCATGGAATGCCACACGCCGTTTGGCGCCAAGGGCAAGGACTTCGTCGGCGATCTCGGCAAAGGCGGCATGGAATTCCCCGGTCCGTGGGGCAAATCGGTGTCGCGCAACATCACCCCGCACAAGACCAAGGGTATCGGCGACTGGAGCGATGCCGAGATCAAGCGCGCCATCACCGACGGCGTGTCCAAGGACGGTTCAAAGCTCAAGCCGCCGATGGGCTATCCGTATTACGCGCGCATGACGGCCGACGATCTCGACGCGATGGTGGCCTATCTGCGCACGGTGCCGGTGAAGGAGTAGCAGGCGGAAGCCACAAACTTCGTTCATTCCCGCGAAAGCGGGAATCCAGTTCTTTGCAGCTTAGAGGACTGGATCCCCGCCATAGGCGTACTGAAGGAACGCCGTTCTTCAAACGGCTATGCGCGGGGACGAACGGATAGGTGCTACCACCCCTCCAGCACCACCTTGCCAATCGTGGTGCCGCTTTCGATCTGGGCATGCGCCTTTTTCAGGTTGGCGGCGTTGATCGGCGACAGCGCCGTCGCCGCCGTGGTGACGATGAGGCCGCCGTCGATCATCGCCGTAATCTCGTTGAGCAGTTTGTGCTGCGCGATCATGTCCGGCGTCGAGAACATCGGGCGCACGAACATGAACTCCCAATGGATCGACACCGATTTGCGCTTGAGCGCCATGGCGTCGAGCGTCTTCGGATCGTCGATCAGGCCGAACTTGCCCTGCGGCGCGATGATGTCGAAGATTGCCGGATAATGCTGTTCGGTGCCGGTCATACTGGCGATCAGCGCGACTTGCGCGTGGCCGATGGCCTTGAGTTGCTCGGCCATCGGCTTGGTGTGATCGATGACGTGATCGGCGCCTAATTTCCTGCACCAGGCCGCGCTCTCCGGCCGCGACGCGGTGGCGATCACGGTCAGAGCGGTCAGCCGCTTCGCCAATTGGATCATCATCGAGCCGACGCCGCCGGCGCCGCCAATGACGAGGAGGGCGCGGCCGTCCGGGGTCTTGCCGGGCGCGACGCCGAAGCGGTCGAACAGCAATTCCCAGGCGGTGATGCCGGTCAGCGGCAGCGCCGCGGCTTGCGCGAAATCCAGCGACTTCGGCTTGAAGCCGGCGATGCGCTCGTCGACCAGATGGAATTCCGAATTGGTGCCGGGCCGCGCGATCGAGCCGGCGTAGAACACTTCATCGCCAACCTTGAACAAGGTCACGCCGGGCCCGACTGCCTCGACCACGCCTGAAGCGTCATAGCCGAGCACCTTGGCCGGTTCGCCGGGGCCGGGCGCAGCGCGCATGCGCACCTTGGTATCGACCGGATTGACCGACACGGCCTTGACCGCGACGCGCAGGTCGCGGCCCGTGGGGGCCGGGTCGTCGGCGGTGATGTCGATGAGCGCGTCCTGCTCGCCGATAGTCAGGGATTTGAAATAGCCGACGGCCTTCATGGGCGCGCTCCGCGTTAAGGTTGGACGCCCCTCATGCCGTGCCTCCGCGGCGCTGGCAAGGACGCAAAAAGGGGCCGAAAAGCCGCTGATACCGCCGGGGACGCCTTCAATCCGCCCCGGCGCGGGCCTATATCGGTATGGCGACGCTGGAGAGGAATCGACATGGATTTGAAGGTCCGTTTTGCCCTGTTCGGAGTGCTTGCCGCCGCTTTGCTGCCAATCGCGGCGCAGGCGCAAGGCCCGGCACTCGAGCGCCGTGTGCCCAATGCCGCCGAGCTGCGGCTGTCTTATGCGCCCGTCGTGCAGCGGGTCGCGCCGGCCGTGGTCAATGTCTATGCCGCCAAGACGGTGCAGACGCGCAACCCGCTGTTTGAGGATCCGATCTTCCGACGCTTCTTTGGCGTGCCGGGCGACGCCGGCAACCAGACGCAGCGTTCGCTCGGCTCCGGCGTCATCGTCGATGCATCGGGCCTGATCGTAACCAACGTCCACGTCATCGAGGGCGCCGACGAGATCAAGGTGTCGCTCGCCGACAAGCGCGAGTTCGAAGCCACGGTCGTCTTGAAAGACCCGCGCACCGATCTGGCGGTGCTGCGCGTCAAGACCTCGACCGAGAAGTTTCCGGTGCTCGACTTCGCCAATTCCGACACGCTGGAAGTCGGCGATGTCGTGCTCGCCATCGGCAATCCGTTCGGCGTCGGGCAGACCGTGACGCATGGCATCATTTCGGCGCTGGCGCGCACGCAGGTCGGTGTGTCCGACTATCAGTTCTTTATTCAGACCGATGCCGCCATTAATCCCGGCAATTCCGGCGGCGCATTGGTCGATCTCACCGGAAAGCTGGTCGGCATCAATACCGCGATCTTCTCACGCTCCGGCGGCTCGCAAGGCGTCGGCTTTGCCATTCCCGCCAACATGGTGCGCGTTGTCGTCACCTCGGCCAAGACTGGTGGCAGCGCGGTGAAGCGGCCGTGGCTGGGCGCCAAGCTGCAAGCCGTCACCGCCGACATTGCCGACAGCATGAGCCTGAAGCGGCCGGCCGGCGCGTTGATATCAAGCGTCACGCCGAACGGACCGGCGGCGCGCGGCGGCCTCAAGCCCGGCGATCTCATTGTCTCGGTGGACGGGCAGGCGGTCGATGACACCAACGCCTTCGATTATCGTTTCGCCACCAGGCCGCTCGGCGGCAGCGCCAGGCTCGGCATCGTCCGCGCCGGGCAGGAACTGGCCGCCACTGTCGCGCTGCAAACCGCGCCGGACCTGCCGCGCGAGGAAATCACCATTCGTTCGCGCTCGCCGTTCTCCGGCGTGAAGGTTGCCAATCTGTCGCCGGCTCTGGCCGACGAGTTGCAGATCCAGAACATCGACAGCGGCGTCGTCGTGCTCGATGTCGATAACGGTTCCTACGCCAGCAATCTCGGTTTCCAGCGCGGCGACGTGATCGAGGAGGTCAATGGCCGGCGCATCACCGTAACCAAGGAACTGGATGCCGCCGCCAAAACGCCGAGCGGCGCCTGGCGCATCATCATCGTACGGCGCGGCCAGAAAATTTCCGCGGTGTTCGGCGGATGACCGCGCGCCCCCAATCCGGGCCCAATCTGTTCGCCGCCGCCGGCCTCGACAAGGATGCGCCGCGGCCGCTCGCCGACAAATTGCGGCCGTCGAAGCTCGACGAAGTCGTCGGCCAGGATCATCTGCTCGGCCCCGACGGCGTATTGACCCGCATGCTGTCGACGCGCTCGCTCGGCTCGCTCATCTTCTGGGGCCCGCCCGGTACCGGCAAGACCACGGTGGCGCGGCTGTTGGCCGACGCGACCGAACTGCATTTCGAGCAGATCTCGGCGGTGTTCTCCGGCGTCGCCGACCTCAAGAAAGTGTTCGACGCCGCGAGGCTGCGCCGCGAAAGCGGCAAGGGCACGCTCTTGTTCGTCGATGAGGTGCATCGCTTCAACCGCGCGCAACAGGATTCGTTCTTGCCGGTGATGGAAGACGGCACCATCGTGCTGGTCGGCGCAACAACCGAAAATCCGTCGTTCGAACTCAACGCCGCGCTTCTGTCGCGTGCCCGCGTGCTGGTGTTCAAGTCGCTCGATGCCGCCGCGATCGAAAAGCTGCTCACCCGTGCTGAAGAACTCGAAGGCAAAAAGCTGCCGCTCGATGACGGCGCGCGCACCGCGCTCGCCAGCATGGCCGATGGCGACGGCCGCGCCTCGCTGACGCTCGCCGAGGAAGTCTGGCGCTCGGCCCGTCCTGGTGAAATCTTCGATCAGGCCAAATTGCAGGAGATCGTGCAGCGCCGCGCGCCGATCTATGACAAGGCGCAGGACGGTCATTACAACCTCATCTCGGCTTTGCATAAATCGGTGCGCGGCTCCGATCCCGACGCGGCGTTGTATTATCTCGCCCGCATGCTGGATGCCGGCGAGCCTCCGCTCTACATTTGCCGCCGCGTCGTGCGCATGGCGATTGAGGATATCGGGCTGGCCGATCCGCAGGCGCTCGTCATCGCCAATGCCGCCAAGGAAGCTTACGATTTCCTCGGCTCACCCGAAGGCGAACTGGCCATCGCGCAAGCGGTGCTCTATGTCGCCACCGCGCCGAAATCGAATGCCGGATACGCCGCCTATGGCGCGGCCAAGGCGGTCGCCAAATCCGCCGGCTCGCTGGTGCCGCCGAAACACATTCTCAATGCGCCAACCAATCTGATGAAGTCGGAAGGCTATGGCCGCGGCTACACTTATGACCACGACACCGAGGAAGCTTTTTCCGGCCAGAACTATTTTCCCGATGCGCTGCCGCGCCAGCAGTTCTACAATCCGCCGGAACGCGGATTCGAACGCGAGATCAGGAAGCGTCTGGAATATTGGGCGAAATTGCGCCGCGATAAGCAGCCGTAAAATCATCGCTGCGCGCTGCCCGGCGGCGATCGCGCATGCAGCCCGATATTGGCAGATCTTAAAGCGGGCACTATAATAAATTGCAACCGGGAGATTGCATCCGCTGGAGGCGCGCCCATGAACGGCCTCGTGACATTCCTGCAGGGTTTGAAAACGCCCGCGACCATCATCGCAGCGATCGTTATTGTCAGCATATGGAAATTCTGGACGAGCGCTTCCGAACAGCCGCCGGCGCCGACACCGGCCAGCGTGCAGGCGCAGCAGACCGAACGGGCGATCCAACGGGCAATGGCGACGCCCGCGCCGACGCCACGGCCGACCGCAACGCCATTGCCCGCGGGCTGGCCAAAGATCATCGTGGCAAGACGCTGGTCTTCGGTCGACAGGGTCCTAGGCGAGGTGCGGTACGAGGCCTGGGCGGTGCCGCAATACGAGAACTATCGTCAGTTTTCGGATAATACGGCCTCTGAATCGGTGAGCGCTATTCAGGGACGCTTCAACACGCCCGACGAGATCGTCAGATTTGCCATTAAGAATGGGATTGTCGTAAGCGGATACACGGCGCGGCAAGGATCGGCGATTGTGCCGCAGCGCCGCTAGGCAAAAGCTGCACTATGAAACTCCTGACCCTTTGCGCCGCATTGTGGATAGCTGCCTTGACCGCTTCTTTGGCGCCGCCTGCGCAGGCCGCGCAATCGCTCACCGGCCGCTGGGCCGCCAATCCGGCCGCTTGCGACGGCGGCTTTTTCGCGCAGCCCCCGCTGGTCGTTACGAGCTACGCCGTGCGCTGGCAGGGCGATAGTTGCCGCATCGGCCGCATGTATAAAGCCGGGGAGGCAGTCTACATACAGGCTCTGTGCTGGAGCGCCGACGGCGAGCGTTCGGTGCCGGTGTCGCTGCATCCGCGGGGTGGAAAACTCAGTCTGACCTGGGACCGGACGCCGAGGGGCGAGCTGCAGCGCTGTCATTAACGCAAATTGCGCTCCGGCGCGCCAAATAGCGGCAGCACACCCGAAAAACGCCTTAAACCGGCGGCCTGTGCTACAGACGAGATTGAGCGCCGCGATGTGCGAAAACCCTGTTTGGAGCTAGTTTGATGAGAGGCGGCAGAGAAGGCCCTCGGCCCGGCGGCGGCAAATCGTCGGTCGGCCGTTCGCCAGGTGGCAAGCGGACGCCCGCAGGCCGTGGCGGCCGTCAAGACCGTCAAAGAGACCGCAGCGACCGACCGGGCGGGAAATTCGGCGGTAAGACCGACGGCAAAAGCCGCGACATGCGCGGCGACTTCAAGAACAAGCGCTCGGGCGGCAAATCATCCGGAGCCAAATTCGCCAGCAAGTCCGGCGGCAAGCCGGGCGCGCGCCTTGAAGCGCCATCCGAAGGCCGCCCCAATCGCCGCTTCGATGCCAAGTTCGACGTCAAGCCGGGGCCGCGCGCTGCGGCACAGCCGGGGGCACGGCCCGGCGCGCGCTCGCGCAGCCGCCCGGATGCGCCGGCCGGTGCGATCCGCAACGAGAAGGGCCGCGCTTTCCCGGCCCGTCCGCCGCGCGACAATTCATTCTCGACCAAAGCCGCCATGGTGGCGTCGGCGCCCGCGCCGAAGCCGAAGGCCGTCCCCAACCCGGCGAATTATTCTGCCGGCGTGCAGACCATCTTCGTCACGCCGGATGAAGACGGCATGCGCGTCGACCGTTTCTTCGAGGCGCGCTTTCCCGGTCTGTCGTTCAGTCACATCCAGCGCATCGTCCGCAAGGGCGAGGTGCGCGTGAATAGCCGCCGCACCGAACCGAAGAGCCGTCTCGTCGCCGGACAGGCCGTGCGCATTCCGCCGCTGCAGCTCGAAGCGCCGAAGGTGCGCGAAGAAGCGCCGCAGGCGATGAAGGACCGCGAGTTCCTGCGCTCGATCACGTTGTCGGAAGACGACGATGTGCTGGTGTTGAACAAGCCGGCCGGTCTTGCCGTGCAGGGCGGCTCGGGCGTGAAGGAAAACGTCGACGACATGCTCGAGTCGTTGCGCGCGCCCCATGCCGACGCGCAGCGTCCGCGCCTGGTGCACCGTCTCGACAAGGACACCGCCGGCTGTCTGCTCGTCGCGAAAACGCGTTTCGCCGCCGCCGCGCTCGCAAAAACTTTCCGCACCCGCGCCGCGCGCAAGATCTATTGGGCTTTGGTCGCTGGCGTGCCGAAGCCGAAGCAGGGCCGCGTTTCGACCTATCTCGCCAAATACGAAGACGAGGAAGATTCATACATGCGCATCGCCGCGCATGGCGAGAAGGATGCCGTGCACGCCGTGACCTATTACGCCGTGGTCGAAACCGCGGCGCAGAAGCTCGCCTGGATTTCGCTGAAGCCGGTCACCGGCCGCACCCACCAGTTGCGTGCGCACATGGCGCATGTCGGCAATCCGATCATCGGCGATCCGAAATACTTCAACATCGAAAACTGGGAACTGCCCGGCGGCATTCAGAACCGGCTGCATCTTCTGGCGCGGCGCATCGTCGTGCCGCATCCGCGCGGCGGCACCATCGACATTTCGGCGCCGCTGCCGCCGCATATGCAGCAGTCGTGGAACCTGCTCGGCTTCGACATCGGCCGCTACGACCCGATCGTCGATGCGCCGGAAGAGGACTAGCCAACGAGGCTTTGCATCCCCATTTTAAAGGGATGCAGCGGGCGTTTCTCTTGAGCTTGTTGGCCGTCGCGGCTTTCGTGTCAGCGCCGCCCTTGCACGCGCAGACGGTCGACGATCCTTACAGCATCATGCGGCCGGAGCCGGGCGCACGGCAGCCGAAAGCGTCCGAACCCTGGTTGCCGCCGAAGTACAAATCGCCGCGCGGCACGCAGCAGCAGGTCAAGCGCCCGCGCACCGCGCCGCCCCTGGTGCAGGCCTATCCGCAGTCGCCGCCGCCGATCTATGTGCCGGAAACCGGCCGCCTGTTGCCCAACTTGCCGGCGCTTCCGGGGGCAGGGCCGGGCGGCCGTGAAACCGGACAAGACCGCGCGCTGCGTTGCCAGCATCAAGCCGGCGTTTACGGCGACGCCACGGGCAATCGCGAGGCCTATGTCGGCGGGTGTATTAATCAGTAGCGACCCGTCATTCCGGGGCGGCCGAAGGCCGGAACCCGGAATCCAGAGTTGGATGCGAAGCTATAGTGTGTGGCTCTGGATTCCGGGTTCGCACTTTCAGTGCGCCCCGGAATGACAGAAAATCAAATCTCCTCCATGACCTGCGCGTAGGAGATCACCGCGAACAAGGCCGTGCCGCCGATCATGTTGCCGATCAAGACCGGGATCATGAACTGCACGATCACCTGCCACCACTGCCATTCGCCGTTCAGCATCAGCATGAAGGCGTCCATGCTGCCGGTGACGATATGGGTGAAGCCGCCGATCGCGATCAGGTAGGTCATCAAGGTGATGACGGCGAATTTCGCGGTCTCGGCGGCCGGGATCATCCACACCATCGCCGCGATCAGGAAGCCGGAACTGATGCCGGCAAGCAGCATTTCGAACCAGTGCAATTCTTTCAGATGACGGCTGACCTCGAGCATGCCGGCGAGCAATTCCGGCTTCAGCACCGGCGTGAAAGTGCAAAACGCCGACGCCATCAACGTGCCGGTCAGGTTGGCGGCGAGCACGATCGCCCACAGCCGGCAGACGCGCCAGAAATTCCGCCACGACGTGTCTTTGAGAAACGGCAGCACCACCGTGATCGTGCTCTCGGTGAACAATTGCTGGCTGCCGAGCACCACCATGAGGAAGCCGACGCTGTAGCCGAGCCCGACGACCAGCGGACGCCATTCGGTGTCCGGCAGATGCGTCAGCAGCACCGCCTGCGCCAAAAGCGAAAAGCTGATCGACAGCCCGGCCGCGACGCCTGACCACCACAGCGACGTCGCGGGCCGCTGCATTTCCTCTTCGCCGAGCCGCCGCACCACCTCGTAGATGACCGGCGTGCGCGGCATCGACATTTCCTCGACGTCGTTGACCTCGCGGTTGCTGATGCCGTGCCGGGGATGCCTGGCCGTGTCGCGCTTCTTGCCGGCGGTCGAGGAGCCGTTTTTCGCCATGGTCAAAACCTGTGCGGGAGCGAAGGTCTCTCGGCAACGCCCGGCCTATCCGCCGGTTCCCGGTCTGGAACTACGGGATAGTGTATCGCCTCGCGGCACGTCGCGCCCTGTCCGCCAGAACCATTAACCTTCTGAGATGACGTGAGCAATTTCCCGGCTCGGCAAAAGCCCGGCCGGGTTCCCGCTAGGACTTTGTCAACCGCTGGCCTTCTATATGGAACCCAGGGAGTAGGGGTTCATTGACTGACACGCGCAGCAACGCCGCAAAAATAGGCTTAGGCGCCGAGCCGGAATTGACGCCGGTCGCGGTGACCCGATGGAGCGCGCGCCTCGTCGATCCGCAAGTTGAGCAGGACTACCTCCTTCACCGTTTCGCCGACGACCGCCGCCGTGTCCTGTTACTGACCGGGCTGGTTGCGCTGGCGAGCATCCTGAACTTTCTGGTGAGTTATCTCACCAATGCACCGTCGTTTGAGGCGACGATGATCCCGACTATCGCCGGCATCGTCATGCCGATCGTCGGCTTCTGCATCGCGCTGCGCCTGCGCTCGCCGCACGTGTTGCAGACCTTGATGATGGTGGCGATCGTGGTCGGCACGCTGACGCGCCTGAGCATGCTGACGTTGCGGCCCGATACCGCGGACATGTGGACGACCTTGATGGTCGGCATCGTCTTCGTCATCTACCTCTATCTGCCGATCAGACTGGCCGGCTCGGTGGCGGTCGCCGCTTTGTTTTCCTGCGTCGCGCCGTTCTGGTGGCTGCAAGTGCTCGGCGACGTGCTGCCGCCGGATGTGTTCTACCGCGGTCTGGTCTGGGTACTTCTCGCCAATGCGCTGGGCTTCACCGCCGCCAATTCGTTGCAGCGCAGCCAGCGCATGCAGTATGCGCAAGGCCTGGTGATGCGCCATCTGTTATCGACCGACGCGATGACCGGCATCGCCAACCGCCGCCGCTTCGATGCCGCGCTCGCGCGCGAATGGCGGCGCTGCCGCCGCGCCGGCGCGCCTTTGTCGCTGCTGATGATCGATGTCGATCACTTCAAGGCCTATAACGATTATTGCGGCCATCCGCAGGGCGATGCCTGCCTGCGCGAACTGGCGCAAGTTCTGGTCGAAGCCATCGGCCGGCCGGGCGACATCGTCGCCCGATACGGCGGCGAGGAATTCGCCGTGCTGATGCCGGAAGTCGGCGCCGCCGGCGCGCTGGCGGTGGCCAACAAGCTGACGGCGGCCTTGCGCCAGGCCGATATCGCGCATCCGCGTTCGCCGGCGGGTCCGCGCCTGACCATCAGTATCGGCGCGGCGACCGCCAAGAATCTGACTGGCGAACCGGCGAGCCTGGTCGAGTTCGCCGACCGGCTGCTCTATGCCGCCAAGGCCGCCGGCCGCAATCAGGTGGCCGTCGGCCAGTTGACGCCGGCCGGCACTATCCGCGCGGCGTAATCCAATTTACCGCATGCTGGCATTGAACTTGTCGAGCGCGGCCTGGCCGGGGCACAGCTCTTTTTCGTTCAGCGCGTTGAGCGGCGTATCGACCGTGTCGAGACTGCTGTGCAAATCGTCGGCGTCCTTTTCCACGTAGAGCAGCCCGGTGACGATTTGGCCCCGGGCGGCGTGCTGTTGCAGGAAGCCCTGCGCGGCGGCGCGGTCGTGCACCTGATAATCGGCGTCGAGCTTGCGCAGCGCGATGGTCGAGCCGTCATGCTGCTCGACGATCTCGACCGTGCCGGGATCATATTTCACTTCGATCGGCATGCGGCTTGAAATCACATCGAGCCGGTTGACCGCTTCGTTGTGCTCGCGCACGAAGTCGAAGCTCTTGGTCGAGCCGGCGTGATTGTTGAACGCCACGCACGGCGAGATGATGTCGATGAAGGCCGCGCCCTTGTGCGCGATGGCCGCCTTGATGATCGGCACCAATTGCTGCTTGTCGCCGGAGAAGGAGCGGGCGACGAAGGATGCGCCGAGTTGCAGCGCGATGGCCGCGAGGTCAATGGAATTGTCGGTATTGACGACGCCGCGCTTGGACTTCGAGCCGCGGTCGGCGGTGGCCGAAAATTGTCCCTTGGTCAGGCCGTAGACGCCATTGTTCTCGACGATATAGGTCATGTTGACGCCGCGCCGCAGCGCATGGGCGAACTGGCCGAAGCCGATCGAGGCTGAATCGCCGTCGCCGGAGACGCCGAGATAGATGAGATCGCGGTTGGCGAGGTTGGCGCCCGTGACCACCGACGGCATGCGGCCGTGTACCGAATTGAAGCCGTGCGAATTGCCGAGGAAATAGGTCGGCGTCTTCGACGAGCAGCCGATTCCGGAAATCTTGGCGACGCGGTGCGGTTCGATCGACAATTCGAAACAAGCCTGAATGATCGCCGCCGTGATCGAGTCGTGGCCGCAGCCGGCGCACAACGTCGACACCGTGCCTTCGTAATCGCGGTGGGTGTAGCCGAGTTCGTTCTTCGGCAGGTTGGGATGATGGAATTTCGGCTTGGCGAGATAGGTCATGAATTCACCTTCATCGGCGTCACCTTCAACTGGTCGAGATGGTCGCCAATCGCCTTGGCGATGAAGCGGGCCGTGATCGGCGTGCCGTCATAGTGCAGGATCGGCACCAGCCGCACCGGATCTATGCCGCATTCATTGACGATCAGCGAGCGCAGTTGCGCGTCGCGATTCTGCTCGACGACGAAAACGAAATCGTGGTCGGCGACGAAACTGTTGACCGACGAATGGAACGGGAAGGCGCGCACGCGCATGCGGTCGATGGCGTGTCCGCGGCCCTCGATCATGTGAATGGCTTCGTCCATGGCCGGCGCGGTCGAGCCGACATAAATCACGCCGTATTTGGTGGCCTTGGCCGAATTGGCCTGCAACGGCCGCGGCACCATGTCCTTGGCGGTGTCGAACTTGCGCACCAGCCGCTGCATGTTGTCGACGTAAGGCGCGCCTTCCTCGGTGTATTTGGCGTAGCGGTCGCGCGACGTGCCGCGCGTAAAGAACGAGCCCTTGGTCGGATGCGTACCCGGATAAGTGCGGTACGGAATGCCGTCGCCATCGACATCGAGATAGCGGCCGAAATCGCGGCCGGCATCCAGTTCCTCGGCCGTCATCACCTTGCCGCGGTCGAATTTCTTGCTGTCATCCCAGGTCAGCGGCCGCGACAGATGATGGTTCATGCCGATATCGAGATCGAGCATGACGAAGACCGGCGTTTGCAGGCGGTCGGCGAGATCGAAGGCGACCGCGCCGAACTCGAACGACTCCGCCGGATTTTCCGGGAACAGCAGCACATGCTTGGTGTCGCCATGCGAGGCATAAGCGCACGAAATGATGTCGCACTGCTGGGTGCGCGTCGGCATGCCGGTCGATGGGCCGGCGCGCTGCACGTCGAAAATCACGGCCGGGATTTCGGCGAAATAGGCCAGCCCAATGAACTCCTGCATCAGCGAAATGCCCGGACCCGAAGTCGCGGTGAAAGCGCGCGCGCCGTTCCACGATGCGCCGATCACCATGCCGATCGAGGACAGTTCGTCCTCGGCCTGCACGATGGCGTACTTCGCCTTCTTGGTTTCCGGATCGACGCGCAGTTTCTCGCAATGCTTGGTGAAGGCGTCCGCCAGGCCGGACGAAGGCGTGATCGGATACCAGGCGCACACCGTGGCGCCGCCATAGACCGCGCCCAAAGCCGCGGCGTTGTTGCCCTCGATGAAAATGCGGTCGCCGACCTTATCGGCCTTGCGCACGCGCAAGCCGATCGGGCAGGCGAGGTTGAGCACCGCGTAGTCGCGGCCGATATGCAGCGCCTTGACGTTCGGCTCGATCAGCTTCGGCTTGCTCTTGTATTGCTCGCCGATCAGTTGCTCGACCGCTTTCAGGTCCATGTCGAGCAGCGCCGACAGCGCACCGATATAGATGATGTTCTTGAACAGCTGGCGCTGGCGCGGATCGGTATATTCGCGGTTGCAGATCGCGGTCAGCGGCATGCCGATGACGTTGATGTCGGGGCGGAACTTGGAGGCCGGCAGTTCCTTGGTCGAATCGTAGAACACATAGCCGCCGGGCTCGATGCCGGCGATGTCCTTGTCGAAGGTCTGCGGGTTCATCGCCACCATCATGTCGATGCCGCCGCGCGCGCCGAGATGGCCGGCTTCGGTGACGCGCACCTCGTACCAGGTCGGCAGGCCTTGAATGTTCGACGGGAAGATGTTGCGCGGCGCTACCGGTACGCCCATGCGGATGATGGCGCGGGCGAACATCTCGTTGGCGCTCGCCGAACCGGAGCCGTTGACGTTGGCGAAGCGGATGACGAAGTCGTTTACGCGGCTGATCGGCGAGGGGGTCGGCATGAGCTTCCTGCGTGTGTCATTTCCAGCAAATACTTCTGCATGTCCCAGGCGCCGGTCGGACAGCGTTCGGCGCACAGTCCGCAATGCAGACAGACGTCTTCATCCTTGATCATGGCGCGGCCGGTCTTGAGGCCGTCCTGAACGTATAAATCCTGCGTGAGATTGAGGGCCGGCGCGGTCAGCCGCGTCCGCAGTTCGGCTTCCTCGCCGTTCTGCGTGAAGGTGATGCAGTCCATCGGGCAGATATCGACGCAGGCATCGCACTCGATGCACAAAGGCGCGTTGAACACGGTCTGTACGTCGCAATTCAGGCAACGCCCGGCCTCTTTCAGCGCCAGTTCGACGTCGAAGCCCAGTTCGACCTCGGACTTGATGTCCTTCAGCGCGATGCCGAGATCGCGGTGCGGCACCTTGTAGCGCTTGTCGAGATCGATCTGGTTGTCATAGGACCATTCGTGAATGCCCATCTTCTGGCTCATCACCTCCACCGCCGGCATCGGGCGGTCGGCGATGTCCTCGCCATTGAGCATCTTGTCGATCGAGACCGCGGCCTCGTGGCCATGCGCCACCGCCCAGATGATGTTCTTCGGGCCGAAGGCGGCGTCGCCGCCGAAGAAGACTTTGCGGTTGCTCGACTGGAACGTCACCTTGTCGACCTTCGGCATGTTCCATTCGTCGAAATCGATGCCGGCGTCGCGCTCGATCCACGGAAAGGCATTCTCCTGGCCGACAGCGACCAGCACGTCGTCGCAGGGGAAGTGCTGGTCCGGCTCACCGGCATTGACCAGCTTGCGGCGGCCCTTGGCGTCGAACTCGGCCTTCACCTTTTCGAACACGACGCCGGTGAGCTTGCCGTTGTCATGGGTGAATTCCTTCGGCACCAGAAAATTATGGATCGGAATGCCTTCGTGCTGGGCGTCTTCCTTTTCCCAAGGCGACGCCTTCATCTCGTCGAAGCCGGAGCGCACGACAACCTGCACCTCTTCGCCGCCGAGACGGCGCGATGAACGGCAGCAGTCCATCGCCGTGTTGCCGCCGCCGAGCACGATGACGCGGCGGCCGATCTTGGTAATATGGCCGAACGACACCGACGACAGCCAGTCGATGCCGATATGGATATTGGCGGCGGCCTCCTTGCGGCCGGGCAAATCGAGGTCGCGGCCGCGCGGCGCACCGGTGCCGACGAAGATCGCGTCCCAGTCTTGCGCCAGCAAAGCCTTCATCGAGTCAATGCGCTGGCCGCCGCGAAAATCGACGCCGAGATCGAGCACGTAATTGGTTTCTTCGTCGATGACGCTATCGGGCAGGCGGAATTTCGGAATCTGCGTGCGGATCATGCCGCCGACTTTCTTGTCGGCATCGAACACGGTGACGCTATAGCCGAGCGGCGCGAGATCGCGCGCCACGGTCAGCGACGCCGGCCCGCCGCCGACCAAAGCGATGCGCTTGCCGTTGCGGTGTTGCGGCGGCTTCGGCATGCGCGCGGTGACGTCTTCCTTGAAATCGGCGGCGACGCGCTTCAGGCGGCAGATCGCCACCGGCTCTTCCTCGACGCGTACGCGGCGGCATGCCGGCTCGCACGGACGGTCGCAGGTGCGGCCGAGAATTCCCGGGAATACATTCGACTTCCAGTTCACCATGTAGGCGTCGCCGTATCGTCCGGCGGCGATCATGCGGATGTATTCGGGAACGGGTGTGTGCGCCGGACAGGCGTACTGGCAGTCGACAACTTTGTGGAAATACTGCGGGTCGGAAATATCGGTATTCTTCATTGCTTCCTCAAAACGCGGCCGGGCGTGATCTCTGTACGCACGGTTCGCGCTGCTTCCCTTGGGTCGTGCCTTGTATCCGGCTCGATTCCGACGTCGATACTATTGATTAGAATGTCTTTAGGCTACTTATCCTTGAGTTCGATCAAGGCTTTTTGAGGCTCGCGTCTGTTGCGGCGCACAACGGTGCTTGCTAGAGGCTTGCGCATTATGAAACTCATCCTTTTCGATGTCGACGGAACCTTGATGGACAGCCAGCACATGATCTGTGCGGCGATGGATATGGCCTGGCGCGGGCAGGGGCTGCCCTGTCCGCCGCCGGAAGCCGTGCGCGCCATCATCGGCCTGTCGCTGGCCAACGCGATGGAGACGCTGGCGGCCGGCCGCGACCATCCGATCGACGCCTTGGTGACGGGCTATAAAGATGCCTTCTTGACCATGCGGCAGGCCGGCATCTGGAAGGCGCCGTTGTATCCGGGCGCGCGTGCGGCAATCGACCGCTTGCGCCTGCGCGACGATTGCGTGCTCGGCGTCGCCACTGGCAAGTCGCGGCGCGGCGTGGCGGCGATGGTCGAGACCCACGGCCTCGAAGGCGTGTTCGCCACGGTGCAAACCGCCGACACCGCGCCGTCCAAGCCTGATCCCGGCATGGTGCTTCACGCCATGCGCGAGACCGGCATCGCCGCGGAAAACTCCGTCGTCATCGGCGACACCGTGTTCGACATGGAAATGGCGAAGAACGCCGGCGCGTCCGCTATCGGCGTGGCGTGGGGCTATCATCCGGTCGCCGATCTGCATGAGGCCGGCGCGCGATCGGTGATCGATGACTTCGCCGCGCTCGATGCGGCGCTGCTCGCGCTGTGGCCTTCAAGCGAGAAGGCTTCCGCGCATGCGTGAGTTCATGGAAGAGATTTTCATCAACCAGCCGCTCGACCCGATGGTGTCGGCGCGGCAGGGCGCGCGCGCGTCCTTGCGCAAGCGTTTCTATAAGCAGGCGCAGGTTGGTGAGAAAACCGCCGACGGTTTCCCGTTGCTGCTCGACGGCAAGCAGGTGATGACGCCGGCGCGCAAGGCGCTGGTCGTGCCGGTGCGTGAACTGGGCGAAGCGATTGCGAAAGAATGGCAAGCGCAGGTCGAGGTCATCGATCCCTTCGCCATGCCGCTGACGCGGCTCGCCAATGTCGTCATCGACGGCGTTGCGGCGAAGCCTGAGCCGATCATTGCCGAGATCGTGCAATATCTCGGCTCCGATCTGGTCTGTTATCGCGCCGATACGCCGGCAGGTCTGGTCGACATGCAGAAGGCCGAATGGGACCCGGTGCTGGCCTGGGCGCGTGACGCGCTCGGCGCGCGCTTCATTCAGATCGAAGGCGTGGTCTTTGCCGCGCAGCCGGAAGAGGCGATAGCCGCCGCGTCAGCGAGCATTCCAAAAGATGTGTGGCGGCTCGGCGCGGTGGCCTCGATCATGACCTTGACCGGCTCGGCCTTGATCGCGCTCGCCGTTGACGCCGGCGCGTTTGATCCCGCCGCCGCCTGGAAAGCGGCGCATGCCGACGAGGATTACCAGATGGCGCAGTGGGGCCTCGACGACATGGCGCTGATTCGCCGCGAAAACCGCTTCGCCGAATACATGGCGGCGGCGACGGTGCTGAAGCTGGTACGGTGAGCGTCGCTACTTTTCCCGGGCGCGGCGCATAACGAAGTTGTGCGCCGCAGACCCGGGATCGTTACGGCCTCTGACTCTGGAACGGCCGGCTCGGCGTCGCATCACTCGCTCACGCTCGTGCTGCGACTTGTCCGGGGCAGGCAGGCCTAATGCCCGCTGGGCTCACCCCGTCGCGCCGTCTCGAACAAGAACCACGCCCGCTTTTCGGCGGCGTCGATGAAATTCTCCAACAGGCTCGCCGAGGCGACATCGTCATGCTCGTCGCACACTTCATGCGCCGCGCGCATCGCCTTGATCGTGTGCAGCGTGTCCGTGTGCAACTCGATGAGCATGTCGTCGGGCGACACGTATTCGGCGTCGTTGTCGGCAATCGTCTGCTTTTTGCCGATATCGCCGATCGAGCGCAATGTATTGCCGCCGATCTTGCGCACGCGCTCGGCAATCTCGTCGGTCGAGGCGAGCAGTTCGGCCGCCTGTTCGTCGAACATCAAATGGTAGTCGCGGAAATGCGGCCCGCTGACGTGCCAGTGGAAATTCTTGGTCTTCATGTAGAGCGCGAAGGTGTCGGCCATGATCGCGTTCAACGCGTCGGCGACGGCCTTGGTCGCGTTGCTCTTGAGATCGATCGGCGTTTTCAGCCGCGGCGCGGGCTTGGTAGCCATTTGAAATGTCCTTTTCGGCAATGGAGAGCCCCCGGCCGGATAATAGGCCGGAACAAAAAAAGTTCCATTGCCGGCGAAGGAAAGGCCTATTTCAGCTTCTCGCTGACGGCAGCCGCCATGCGGGCGAAAACCGAGCCCCAGCTTTGCGTCCCGTCCTGCCGGAAGACGCGCAAGCCCGGATACCACGGACTGTCGTCGCGCTGGAGCATCCAGCGCCAGTCGGCGATCGCCGGTACGGCGGTAAACACCGGTCTACCCAGGGCGCCGGCGAGATGCACAACCGGCGTATCGGGGCCGATTACCAGATCGAGCTGGCTGATGACCGCGGCGGTGTCGAGAAAGAAGTCGCTGTCCGCGTTCGTGTCGGCGTCGATGGTTCTGATCTTGTCGCGAAAGGCGACGCCGCGGATGTCCTGGACCGGCTGGCCCTTCTGCAAGGCAATGAGTTCGACGCCGGGCAGCGCCGCGATATCCTTGAACGCGGTCAGCGGAATGTTGCTGTGCGGATTGTCGGTGCCGTCCCAGACGATGCCGATCCTGAACGGCGCTTCGCCGAGCTTGTCGGCAAAGGCCGCGACGCGTGCCGGGTCGGCCGAGAGGTAAGGCTCGCGCGGCAAGGTCTCCGGCGTGGTCATCAGCACCGCCGGTACGCTCGCGAGCGGCAGCCAGCGCAGCGGCCGCTTGCTCTCCAGATCGGCCACGTTGCTGACGACCGTGACGCCTTTCAGCGTCGATAGAAGCGGCGCCATGCTCTTGTGCGCCAGCACGACGACGTCGTGCCCCTGCGCCGCCAGCATCGGCGCAAAGCGCGCGAACTGGATGACGTCGGCGAAATCCTGATCGGCGACCAGCACCAGACGCTCGCCGGCGCGCGGCGCCGTGCCGTCCCAGCGCGTGTCGGGCAAAGGCGGCTTGTAATCGGGCCCGGTCAACTCGAAGCGATGCTCGAGATCGGCGAAGCCCGGCGGCCAGTCGCCGCGCATCAGCTTGATCCGCCCGCGCGCCACATAGGCTTCGTGCAGGCTGCGCTTGAGCTTGATCGCGCGCGTATAGGACGCCACCGCCTCGTCGAGCCCGGCCGGATCGCCACGGCCGCCCGCCAGCTCGAGCAAAGCCATCTCGCACAAAACGCTGCCGCGGTTGGCATGGACCTCGGCGACGTCCGGCGACAGCGCGATGGCGCGGTCGAAATCCTTCAGCGCGTCGTCGCGCCGGCCGGCCGATTGCAGCAGGCCGCCGCGGTTGATCAATTCGAGCGGAGAGTCCGGGGCAAGCTCCAGCGCCTTATCGAAGCTCTTGAGCGCTTCGGCGGGGAGGCCGGCGTCGATCATGATATTGGCGCGGTTGGCGTGGGCGGCGGCGAGCTTGGGGTCGAGCGCGATCGCCTGGTCGAGCGCCTTGACCGCTTCCAGCGGCTGGCCGAGCCGGTCCAGCGCTTGGCCGAGCAGATTGAGCATGCGCGCCTCGGGCGGCACCAGGCTCAAGGCCCGGCGCACCAGATCGACGCCCTGCTTGAACTGGCCTTCCTGGCAGGCAACCACCGCGACGTAATAGAGCGCGTCGGCGTTCTTCGGGTCCTTTTGCAGGACCTCGCCGTAGCGCTCCATGGCCTGCGGGATCTGGCCCTGCCGGTGGTGAAAAAGCCCCTGTTGCAGGAGCTGGGCCATGGTCTTGTGGTCGGTCGTCGGGTCGGTCATGGGGGGCTTGTAAGCAGGGTTTTGGGGGATGCCAAGTCTTCCTCAACCCTGCCCTTCACCCCCAACATATGCCTTTTGCAGCGCACCAAACTGGGCCAAACTGCCGGAACGGGGTTTCAAAGGGCTAAAAGACACCATGAAGGACATTCTCGACCGGCTGGAAGAACGGCGCGACGAGGCCCGCTTGGGCGGTGGGCAAAAGCGCATCGAGGCCCAGCACAAACGCGGCAAGTTGACCGCCCGCGAGCGTATCGAACTCCTGCTCGACAAGGGCTCGTTCGAGGAGTTCGACATGTTCGTCGAGCACCGCTCCTCCGACTTCGGCATGGAGAAGACGAAATTCCCCGGCGACGGCGTCGTGACCGGCTGGGGCACCGTCAACGGCCGCACCGTCTACCTGTTCTCCAAGGATTTCACCGTGTTCGGCGGCTCGCTGTCGGAGGCGCATGCGCAGAAAATCGTCAAGGTGCAGGACATGGCGCTTAAAGCGCGAGCGCCGGTGATCGGCCTGTTCGACGCCGGCGGCGCGCGCATCCAGGAGGGCGTCGCCGCGCTCGGCGGCTATGGCGAGGTATTCAAGCGTAACGTCCTGTCCTCCGGCGTCATCCCGCAGATTTCCATCATCATGGGACCCTGCGCCGGCGGCGACGTCTATTCGCCGGCGATGACCGACTTCATCTTCATGGTGCGCGATACGTCCTACATGTTCGTCACCGGCCCCGACGTGGTGAAGACCGTGACCAATGAAGTGGTGACGGCCGAGGAACTCGGCGGCGCCTCGATCCACACCACAAAGTCCGGCGTCGCCGACGGTTCGTTCGAAAACGACGTCGAATGTCTGTTGCAGATGCGCCGGCTGATCGACTTCCTGCCGGCGAATTTCGAAGCCGGCCCGCCGTCATGGCCGACGCTCGACGATGCCGACCGCATCGACGAGTCGCTCGACACGCTCATCCCCGACAATCCGAACAAGCCCTATGACATCAAGGAACTGATCCAGAAGGTCGTGGACGAGGGCGACTTCTTCGAGATCTCCACCGCCTATGCAAAAAACATCGTCACCGGCTTCGGCCGCATCGCCGGCTCCACCGTCGGTTTCGTCGCCAATCAGCCGATGGTGCTGGCCGGCGTGCTCGACAGCGATGCGTCCCGGAAGGCCGCGCGCTTCGTGCGCTTCTGCGATGCCTTCAACATTCCGATCGTCACCTTCGTCGACGTGCCCGGATTCCTGCCCGGCACCGACCAGGAATATGGCGGCCTCATCAAGCACGGCGCGAAACTTTTGTTCGCCTACAGCCAGTGCACCGTGCCGCTCGTCACCGTCATCACGCGAAAAGCCTTCGGCGGCGCCTACGACGTGATGGCGTCGAAGCACATCGGCGGCGACGTCAACTACGCCTGGCCGACGGCGCAGATCGCGGTGATGGGCGCCAAGGGCGCGGTCGAGATCATCTTCCGCGCTGACATCGGCGACAAGGATAAGATCGCGGCGCGCACCAAGGAATACGAGGACCGCTTTCTGTCGCCCTTCGTCGCCGCCGAGCGCGGCTATATCGACGACGTCATCATGCCGCACTCGACGCGCCGCCGCATCGCCCGCGCGCTGGCCATGCTGAAGAACAAGCACGTCGAGCAGCCGCGCCGGAAGCACGATAATTTGCCGGTGTGAGGCAGACGACCCCTCTTGCCGGATTCTACTTTCGCGCGCAGTCTTGGCCCCATAAGCCGCCACAAGGCGGCATCAGGGGGAGACACATGGCCATGCTCACAGCAGGAGTCCGTTTACTCGCCGCCGCCGCCACCGCCGCGCTGATATTCACCGCTCCGGCGCAGGCGCAATACCCGGAACGCAACATCACGCTGATCGTGCCTTATGGCCCCGGCGGCGGCACCGACATCACCGCGCGCATGCTGGCGCGCGATCTTGAAGCCGCGCTCGGCAGACCGGTGACGGTGGAGAACCGCGCCGGCGGCGGCGGCTGGGTCGGCTGGGGTGCTTTGGCGCTTGCCAAGCCGGACGGCTACACGATCGGCTATCTCAACGTGCCGAGCATGTATGCCGGCTATCTCGACAAGCAGTACAAGCGCACCGAAACGCTCGACAGCTTCACGCCGCTGATGAACCACGTGCTCGACTATAATGTCTGGGCGGTGAAGGCGGACTCGCCGTTCAAGAGCGTGAAGGACGTGGTCGAGGCGGCGAAGAAGGCGCCGGACACGCTCACCGTGTCGGCCTTCGGCGCCGGCTCCGACGATCATCTCGCCATTCTGTCGATGGAGACCGAGAACAAGATCAAGATGATCACCGTGCATCACAAGAGCACGGCCGAGGCCAAGACCCAGGCGCTCGGCGGCCACATCCATGTGCTGGGCGCCAATATCAGCGAAGTGGCGGAGGAGGCCAAAGCAGGCACCATCCGCATTCTCGGCGTCATGTCGCCGGAGCGTTCGCGCTTCCTGCCGGACGCCCCGACCTTCAAGGAGCAGGGCTTCAATCAGAACTGGTCGGTGTCGCGCGGCATCGCTGCGCCTGCGGGCTTGCCGAAGGATGTCGAGGCGAAGCTGGTCGCGGCGCTGGAGAAGACTTTGTCGTCGAAGGAGCACCAGGACAAGGCGGCGTCACTCAGCCTCGAACCGCGCGTCATCAAGGGCGCCGACTATGTGAAGTTCCTGAAGGACAATGAGGGTTCGACCAAGACGCTGATGGGGTGGTGACCTTCTTCACCTTTCCCTTGTGGGGCGGGGTGGGGGTCATCGCCGTATCTTGTCATGCGCGGGCAGCCGGGACCGGCCTCTGGCCGGCCCGGCCGTGACAATTTTGGCGTCGCCGGACTGCCTCATAAATTGCCGGGTCAAGCCCGGCAATGACAGAATGCGAGCCTTGTCGTTCCATCGCAGGAGCAGCCAATGCCCGTCAACGACCGCCCCATCGTCACGCGCAAGAACGAGGGCTCGACCAACACCGGCCAGTCCGGCGGCCTGCGGCTGATGACCGGTGTCGGGCCGCAGAACACGCCGGCGACCAAATTATGGTTCGGCAAGGCGTCGAACCCGCCGGGCTTCCGCTCGCTGCCGCATCATCATGGCGAGGCCGAGACCGGCGCCTATGTGTTGTCCGGCCGCGCCCGCATCTTCTGGGGGACCGACTATCGGGAGTTCGTCGATCTGTCCGAAGGCGACTTCATGTTCGTGCCGCCCTTTATCCATCACCTTGAATGCAACATGAGCACGACCGAGGAATTGTGGTGGCTGGCCTGCCGCACGCCGGAGAACATCGTCGTCAATCTGCCGGACATCGACGACGCGATGCTGCAGGGGTATCGAAGGGTGGTGTGATCGCGCTCGGTGCGCGCCGAAGCGCGCACTCTTCTTTACCCTCCCCCTTGTGGGGCGGGGCGCCCGTCGCGCAGCGAAAACGAGCGGGGTGGGGGTAATTGCGTCGCGACGCGAGGGCCGAACCACACTCCATTCGTTCCCGCGAAAGCGGGAATCCAGTTCTTTGGCCAAGCGCTGGGTCCCCGCTTTCGCGGGGACGAACGGAGAAACGCGATAGCCGGGCCGTCGCCCTTCGAGGCTCGGCCTAACGGCCTCGCACCTCAGGGTGACGGCGTGGGGCGGTGCCACTTAGCGCGTCATGGCCGGGCTTGTCCCGGCCTAACAGTAAGTGCCACCCGTGCACCTGAATGCGCAAGAACAAGAACGTCGAGGTGCTAAGGGAAAGGACGATAGGCTGATGTCCCGCGATGAGCGATGAATTCAAGAACGAAGACCTCAATGATATCTGGCCAAATTTGAGGGGCGCGCAAGACTATTGGTACTGGCGCGATAAGCCAATTATGGAAGCCGCAGCGGCGGCGAGCGTTCTTCCGCTAGCTGGAATTACAATTGATCAACTTCGTTCTCGTGAGCCTGGTAAGGACCCGCCGGACTGTGAAGGGAATTTTAAAGGGGAGCGCTGCGGAATTGAGGTAAGTGAGCTGGTGCACGAAAAGACTCTGAAGTCGACGATCAAAGGTAAACCGCAATATTTCAACTGGTGTCGTGAGGCGCTGATTGCCGCGATCCAAACCAGAATTTCACGCAAAGATCGCCGTGAACTGGTGAAGGGAGGGCCATACCAAAAGTATATTCTAATACTGATCACGGATGAGTTTATGCTTGGAAGATCGTTAGTAGAAGAGTTTTTAAAAGGTGCAGTCTTTGAAGCTGAGATGATCACAGATGTCGTTCTGGCCTTGGGATACGATCCTTCTATTAAAGAGTGCCCGGTATTCTCGCTACCTCTTCGAAGCCCGCGGGGCGATTAGGGAAACTTAATCCGCAACTGCAGCTTACCCGCGCAATACGTCTCGTATTGAACATCGCGCCTAAATCTCCTTCCTTCCCCTAAATCTCCCAAACCTCTTCCTCCCCTCACTCCCAAACAACACCACCTCATAGACATCGCTCGCGCCGGGCACGTCCATGCCCGGCGAACTCTGCGGCATGCCGGGAACGCTCAGGCCAATCGCGCGCGGCTTCTCGGCGAGCAGCTTGCGGATCGACGGGTAGGGCACATGGCCTTCGATGACATAACCGCCGATCTCTGCGGTGTGACATGAGGCCAGATCGTCCGGCACGCCGAGGCGCTTCCTGACCTTGTCCAACTCTTTGGTCTCGGTCACCTCGACGGTCATGCCGGCCTTG
>LNFM01002012.1_pt1 | contig 48387 bp, 47 predicted proteins | sample 596031 | NCBI WGS metagenome assembly LNFM01 (sample SAMN04254537, study PRJNA301005) | activated carbon metagenome | isolation source: dual media filters at the Ann Arbor, Michigan drinking water treatment plant | place: USA: Ann Arbor
CGATGTGTTGTTGGTGCCAGCGTTCTCCCAGGTGTTGCCTCGCGACACCAGCCTCGCCACCCGGCTCTCCCGCAACATCGAGTTGAACCTGCCACTGGTGTCCGCCGCGATGGACACGGTGACCGAAGCTCGCCTGGCCATTGCGATTGCGCAAGAGGGCGGCATGGGCATCGTGCACAAGAACCTCAGCGTGAAGCAGCAGGCCGCCGAGGTGGCGCGGGTCAAGCGGTACGAGTCGGGTATCTTGCGTGACCCGATCACCATCACCCCCGACACCCCGGTCCGCCAGGTGGTCGAACTGTCCCGCCAGCATGGCGTGTCAGGTTTCCCAGTGCTCGAGGGATCGCGGGTGGTCGGCATCGTGACCAATCGCGACCTGCGATTCGAGACCCGCCTGGAAGCGCCTGTGCGCGACATCATGACGCCGCGCGAGCGCCTGGTCACCGTCGACGAGCGCGCCACGCTGGAAGATGGCAAGGCACTGATGCACCTGCACAAGCTCGAACGCGTGCTGGTGGTCAACGCGGCGGGTGAGCTGCGTGGCCTGATGACGGTCAAGGACATCACCAAGCAAACCAGCTTTCCGAATGCGGCGCGCGATGCGCAAGGCAAGCTGCGCGTGGGGGCCGCGGTCGGGGTGGGCGAGGGCACCGAAGAGCGCGTCGACGCGCTGGTGCGCGCCGGCGTGGATGCGATCGTGGTGGACACCGCGCATGGCCACAGCGCTGGCGTGATCGAACGCGTGCGCTGGGTCAAGCAGAACTACCCAAATGTCGACGTGATCGGCGGCAACATCGCGACCGGCGCGGCGGCGCTGGCGCTGGTCGAGGCAGGTGCCGACGGCGTCAAGGTGGGCATCGGTCCAGGCTCGATCTGCACGACACGCATCGTCGCGGGCGTTGGCGTGCCGCAGATCACCGCGATCGACAACGTCGCGAAGGCGCTCTCGGGCAGCGGCGTACCGCTGATTGCAGACGGCGGCATCCGCTACTCGGGCGACATTGCCAAGGCGCTGGCGGCAGGCGCGCACTCGGTGATGATGGGCGGTGTGTTTGCAGGCACCGAAGAGGCGCCCGGCGAGATCGTGCTGTTCCAGGGAAGAAGTTATAAAAGTTACAGAGGCATGGGCAGCATCGGCGCGATGCAGCAGGGCAGCGCGGACCGCTACTTCCAGGACAGCACCGGCGCGAATCCGAACGCCGACAAGTTGGTGCCCGAAGGCATTGAGGGTCGTGTGCCCTACAAGGGTTCGATGATCAGCATCGTGTTCCAAATGGCCGGGGGTATTCGTGCGGCCATGGGGTATTGCGGCTGCGCCAGCATCGAGGCGATGCGCAACAAGGCCGAGTTCGTCGAGATCACCAGTGCTGGCATCCGCGAGAGCCACGTCCACGACGTGCAGATCACGAAGGAAGCGCCGAACTACCGCATGGAATGACGACGCCTGTGACAGACGACGCTGGGGCGGCGCCGCCGGCCGACACCCTGAAGTCTCCCGGGCCCAAAGCGCCGCGCGACAAGCGCGAGGCAGCCATGCCGTTCATCCTGATCGCGGTGCTGATCGACATGATTTCGATCGGCATCATCGTGCCGGTGATCCCGGAGCTGGTCGGCAGCCTCACGGGCTCGCAGGCCGATCACGCGTTCTGGCTGGGGGTGGTCAGCTTCGCCTTCGGCATTGCCAACTTCTTTGGTGCGCCGATCCTGGGGGGCCTGTCCGACCGCTACGGTCGACGACCCGTGCTCTTGCTGGGTTTCTGCGGGTTGGCGTTCACCTTCTTTGCCACGGCGTTGTCAACGTCGCTGTGGATGCTGATCGTGGTGCGCTTGCTCGGCGGCGGCTTGCAAGCCAACGCGGCGGTGGCTAGCGCCTATGTGGCCGATATCTCGGCGCCCGAGGAGCGGGCCAAGCGCTTCGGCATGCTGGGTGCGATGTTCGGCATCGGCTTCATCATCGGCCCGGCGATGGGTGGGGTGCTGGGTGCCATCGATCTGCACCTGCCGTTTTTTGTGGCCGGCGGGATCGCCCTGATCAACCTGGCTTACGGCTGCTTCGTGTTGCCTGAATCCTTGCCACTGGATCGGCGGCGTGCGTTTTCGTGGAGCTCGGCCAACCCCATCACTTCGCTGAAGGCGCTGGCGAACCTGAAGGGCGTGGGCCGCCTGGTGGGCGTGATCGCCTGTACCGGACTCGCTCAAGGTGTGCTCTACAACAGCTGGGTGCTCTACGCCACCTTCAAGTTCGGCTGGGACACCAGCGCAAACGGCTGGTCGCTGGCGGCCATCGGGGTGGTCTCCGTCTTTGTTCAAGGCTATTTGCTGGGCAAGCTGTTGAAGAAGTTTCCGCCACCCAAGCTCGCGGTCCTGGGCCTGATTTCGTCGATGCTCGCGTATGCGCTGTGGGGCGCAGCGGTGGCCGGCTGGATGATGTACGCGGTGATCTTCGCCAACGTGCTGGGCTTCACCGTCAGCTCGTCGATCCAGAGCATCGTCTCCAGCGCAGCCGACGATCGCAGCCAGGGCCGCACGCTGGGGGCGGTGAGCTCGCTCAACAGCCTGACCGCCGTGATGGGGCCGCTGATCACCACGCCATTGCTGGTGGCCGTTTCGCACCTGCCGCAAGGGCACTGGGCGATTGGTGCGCCGCTGTACTGCGGCTCGCTGCTCCAGGCGATGGCTTTGTACCTGGCCTGGTCGCATTTCCGCCGGATGCGTGCTGCGCCGGCGCAAGCGGCCGTGGCGACACCCGGCACGCCGTGATCACGACTGTGGCCAGCCTCTCCCTTCACAACCCACTGCCATGCACGACAAGATCCTCATCCTCGACTTCGGCTCGCAGGTCACGCAGCTGATCGCGCGCCGCGTGCGTGAAGCGCAGGTCTACTGCGAGATCCATCCCAACGACGTGTCGGATGACTTCATTCGCAGCTTCGGCGCGAAGGGCATCATCCTGTCGGGCAGCCATGCCAGCACCTATGAAGACCACCAGCTGCGCGCACCGGCCGCCGTGTGGGACGCCGGTGTGCCGGTGCTCGGCATCTGTTACGGCATGCAGACGATGGCCGTGCAGCTGGGCGGCACCGTCTCGTGGAGCGATCACCGCGAATTCGGCTACGCCGAAGTGCGCGCTCATGGACACACCCGGCTGTTGACGGACATCGCCGACTTCACCACCTCTGACGGTCACGGCATGCTGAAGGTGTGGATGAGCCACGGCGACAAGGTCACTGCGTTGCCGCCGGGCTTCAAGCTGATGGCCAGCACGCCGAGCTGCCCGATCGCCGGCATGGCCGACGAGGCACGCGGCTACTACGCCTTGCAGTTCCATCCCGAAGTGACGCACACGCTACAGGGCATGGCCATGCTGAGGCGTTTCGTGCGCGACATCGCAGGCTGCGGCGGCGACTGGGTCATGGGCAACTACGTCGACGAAGCCGTGGCGCGCATCCGCGAGCAGGTGGGCGAAGAGGAAGTGATCCTCGGCCTGTCGGGCGGTGTCGACAGCAGCGTGGCCGCGGCGCTGATCCACCGCGCCATCGGTGATCAGCTCACCTGCGTGTTCGTCGACCATGGCCTGTTGCGCCTGAACGAGGGCGCGATGGTGATGGACATGTTCGCTGGCCGGCTGCATGCCAAGGTGATCCATGTGCAGGCGCAGGCGCAGTTTCTGGGCCACTTGAAGGGCGTCACCGACCCCGAGGCCAAGCGCAAAATCATTGGCCGCGAATTCGTGGAGGTGTTCCAGGCCGAGGCCGCGAAGTTGAAGGCCGCCGGGCAGGGCGCCAAAGGCGCGAAGTGGTTGGCCCAAGGCACGATCTACCCCGACGTGGTCGAGAGCGGCGGCACCGCCAGCAAGAAGGCCACGATCAAGAGCCACCACAACGTGGGCGGCCTGCCCGAAACGCTGGGGCTGAAGCTGCTGGAGCCGCTGCGAGAGCTCTTCAAGGACGAAGTGCGCGCGCTCGGTGTGGCGTTGGGTTTGCCGCACGACATGGTCTACCGCCACCCCTTCCCCGGCCCCGGCCTGGGTGTGCGCATCCTCGGCGAGGTGAAGCCGGAGTTCGCGTCGCTGCTGCAGCGTGCCGATGCGATCTTCATCGACGAATTACGTGCCGCCATTGACCCCGCCACCGGCAAGAGCTGGTACGACCTGACCAGCCAGGCCTTCGCCGTCTTCCTTCCGGTCAAGAGCGTGGGCGTGATGGGCGATGGCCGCACCTACGACTATGTGGTGGCGTTGCGTGCGGTGCAGACCAGCGACTTCATGACCGCCGACTGGGCCGAGCTGCCCTATTCATTGTTGAAGAAGGTCAGCAGCCGCATCATCAATGAAGTGCGCGGCATCAACCGCGTGACCTACGACGTCAGCAGCAAGCCCCCGGCAACGATCGAGTGGGAATGAGCCAGACTCGTCCCACGGTGTCTCCGGCCATCCCAGAACAATCCGATTTCGCAGTGGGGACAAGGACTTAGCGTCCAAAGGCGTCCCACCCGATCCAGCGCCGAGCACCTACGCTTGCAGGCCCTCGGCGATACCGTCAGCCCTCATGACGGTATCGCGATCCTGCGACAGGCATTGGATCGGAGATCTCATGGACACCTCGATGGATCAGGCCCGCAGCGGGCCGGCCGGCGCGAAGGCGCGACAAGGCCTAACGGACGCCAAGCTGCGTGACATGCCGCCGCGCGAGCGGGCGTACAAGGTCAGCGACGGCGGCAACGGCCTCTACGTCGTCATCGCGCCCAGTGGCAGCCGATCCTTCCGCTACGACTACCGGCTCGGTGGCCGGCGCGAGACGCTGACCATCGGGCGCCACGAACCGGTGGCGCGTCACGCCCAGCGCTCCCATCTGGCCTACGGCATGGATGTGACGCTGGAGGAGGCGCGGCTGCTTCTGGCCCGGGCCCGTGTCGATGTCAGTTCAGGGCGATCGCCGGCGCGGGCGAAGGTCGAGCAGCGCAGCGAGGTCGCCGATGCCATGAGCTTCGGGCGGTGGGCGACGCGATACTTCGAGTTCAAGTCCGACGCCAAAAGCGGCGCCGAGCGGCTGGCCGACAGCACGCTGTCTCTGCGCCGTTCGATCTACAACCGCATCCTGGCGGGCCCGTTCGGCAAGCTGAACCTCGATGAGATCAAGCCGGTCGCGCTGGGCGAGTTGCTTGATCGCGTGAAGTGCGAACGAGGCCCCGGTCCGGCCGTGCACGCGAGGGAGCTCGTCTTGCAGGTCTATCGGTTCGCCGCCGGCAAAGGCGTCGAGGTCGACAACCCGGCCGAAGCGCTCGCGCGCAAGGCCTATGCGACGTTCGTACCCCGCGAGCGCAACCTCAGCCGCCGCGAGATCAAGGCCTTGCTCGATGGGCTCGAGCAGACCGGTACCGCGCCGACGTTGCGTCTGGCCGTCCGGTTCATGCTGCTGACGGGTGTTCGCAAAGGCGAATTCATCGGCGCCACCTGGTCGGAAGTGGACTGGGAACGGGCGCAGTGGTCGATCCCTGCCGAGCGAATGAAGGCGGGCAAGCCGCACACGGTCTACCTCGCGGAGCAGGCGCTCGATATCCTGACGACGCTCAGAACCTGCTTTCCGTCGAGCAAGTACGTTCACCCGAGCCGCTATGACTCGGCCGAGCCGCTGAGCCAGGCCACGCTGAATCGGACCATCAGCGCGGCCGTGGACCGGATCAACCAGGATCGGGCGCCGGATCAGGAGCCGTTCCTGCCGGTCTCGGTCCACGACCTGCGCCGCACGTTCTCGTCACGGCTCAACGACGCGCTGTTTCCGGAGGCCTTGATCGAAGCCAGCCTGGCCCACCAGAAGAAGGACCAAGTCGCCGCCGCCTACAACCATGCGCGCCTGTCCGCGCCGAGGCGTGTCCTCATGCAGGTGTGGGCTGACATGCTGGACTGCTGGATGCGTGGCGCAACCGCAAGGGAGGCCATCGTACGGGGCAAGGCGAAGATCGATGCGGCTGCGCACGACGCAGAAGGCATGAACTTGTAGGCGACGGCAGGACCGACCCAAATCGCTTCATCGGACTGAACTGACGTGCGCGTTCGTGGACCCAACGTTCGCATCCGCCGAGACCGGCCACTCGGCGAAACGTGCCGTGCCTGAGCGCTGTGCCGACGAACCGAACGGTCTGCGCTGCCTGCACGGCCGATAGCGCCATGATGACTGCATCAGGTTCGGTTGAACGGGAATGCGACCCCGAGCGGCAATGGGTGCCTTCGAGTCGCTGACGTACATGCTGCGTCGAACTCCGCGGAGACTTCTCCTGTCCTGGCCTACCTACGGGTGCACAGTGATCGAACGAGAGTTCAAGTCGTCGACCTCAAGCAGTAGCCTCGTGCGTTCGAAGCGGGCCACGTCCCGCAACGGCTGCGCCGTGAGCGCGCCCTCCAGCGCCCACAGCAGGTTCAAGCTCGGCCGATGGCCAGCCGCCTGAACTTGGACGAACGCGCGCGCCGCACCCAGCTGCTTCAGCCTGCCCACCGTTCGGATGCCGGCCGACCGGAGCATGGCTTCGGACTGTGGGCCCAATCCGGGCAAGCCCCAGGACGCTGCGGGCGGCGGCCGCTTGTCGCGGTCAGGACATCTTCTCGAAGTGGCCTGCATGGAGGGTTTCAGTGGCGATCAACGCCATGATGCCGGCAAGGGACGGTTCGCGCTGGCTGCGCTCCATGGCTGACTTCGCCTCGTCCAGGCTGCTCCATGCGACCACATCGGTCCAGCGGGCCTGACTCGGGTCGTGGTAGCTCTGCCGGGACATGAAGCCTGGCTGCGTCGCGGCCCAGCCACCGAGGGTCTTCATCGCCTCGATCTGGCAACTCGACGAGACGCCGGGTCGGAAGGAGAAGTGCACGATTTCGAAGCACGTACGGGTTGCGTTCAAGGTGAACTCCAAGGGGCCAGGAAGTCTCCATCGTGGGTTCTATATGTGCCAAATCATGGCACCATTGATGCATGGGCACGCCAGCCAGCGAACGCATCCTGAGCTTGCTCGGTGACGGTCAGGTCTGGACCGGTCAGCGTCTGGCGGAACACTCGGGCCTGAGCCTGCGCACCGTGCGGCGGGCGGTGGGCACGCTGCGGGACGAGGGTGTGGCCATCGACACGGATGTCGGCCGCGGCGGTGGCCTGCGCCTGGGTGCGCGGAGCGCACTGCCTCGCGTTCGCTTGTCGCATCGCGAGGCTGTCGGCCTGCTGTTCGCCCTGGCCGTGGCCGAGTCGCTGGGCCTGCCGCTTCTCGGCAGGGACATCGTCGGGCTGCGCACCCGGCTGTCGGCCATGTTCGCGCCACCCGAGCGCGCCGAGGTCCACCGGCTGCGCGGTCGCATCCTGGTCGGGCAGCCTGCCTCCGAAGTGGTTCGAAGCTCTTGGCGAGATCCAGATGCCCGCCAGACCCTGTTGCAGCAGGAGGCTTTCCTCGCCGCGCGGGTGGTGCGGTTCCGCTACCGGTCGCGCGACCAACGCCTCTCGCCGCGTTGCGTGGAGCCGCAGTACCTGCAGCTCAACCACCCGGCCTGGTACCGCTGGGCCTGGACCGCGATGCAGCAGCGGGGCGCACGTTTCGATTGGACGGCATCCAGCAGTTGCAGGTGCTCGACGAGGGATTCGTCACGGTGGCGCCCCAGCGACTGGCGCCCGATGTCGACAGCTGGTTCCGGGCACTCTAGCCGTGCCAGAGTCTGATGAGCCGCCGTCTCTCGATCAGCAGGACGCGGAAGCCGGCGTGACCCTGGTTCCGCAAGTCACGGGGGTTCGCGGATCCACTTCAGCGATCAGGGCCTGTGGAGTCTGTTCACGGGGTCCAGATCGCCACCCCATCGTCGGTCAACAGGGCGGCGCTGCGGCGGTTCATGGAGGCCACCCACTGCTGGATGGGCGAGCGCGCAGCGGGCACGTCGGCGATCGACGCGCTCTGGGTGTCCACGCTGCGTGCACTGCGCCAGTCCTGCATCGAAAGCAGCAGCCAAGGGCCGACGCGCGCAGAAACGTCCAGGTCGCGCGCGCCCAGCCGGTGATTGGTGAACCCCGTCACCACCACCTCGGACACCAACGTGCCGCCCTGATGTCGGTAGCGGTGAAGGACACCGCCGATGTGCGGCGTGTGCACGGTCCAGATCTGCGCATCGTCCGGTCCGACACTCGCAGGTGACAGCCAGCGGTTGCGCGTGCCGATAGCCGGGCCGCTGGCGGCCACTTCGAGTGCCGCGGGATCGCTGCGCGAGGCCGCGACGACCGCGAGTTGAGCGCCTGACGGGCCCGAGCGCACGGTCACCAGCCCGGTGCGACCGTCGGGCAGGCGCCACGGGCGCAGCTGGCGATCCTCGAAGACTTCTGGTGCGCCGAGACGAAGCGATCGCAGGGGGTCGAGGCTGTGGCGCTCCAGCCAGACCACACGGGTGGCTTCGATGCCATCACCCAGTACCGCATGCGGGTAGCGCTGCGCATCGGGGCCGGCGAGCACGGCAATGTGGGCGCCGCCATGGCGGCCGTCGAGATCCACGACCACCGGCTCGGCGTCGGGCAGAACAGGCTCGCGGCTGCGCGCGACGACCTGCCAGCGCCCGCCGGCGCCGGCCTCGAAACGCGCAAGAATGGGGTCGCCCGCCTGTTCGACCACCGCGATCACGGCCAGCGGCAGCATGCACAGGCCCCCATGGGGTGCCAGCTGCGCCTCGGAGCGGGTGGGCCCGGCCTGAGGACTGTGGGTGTCGAGGACCCACAGGCGGCCATCCAGTCCCCGCCCCGCCACGCGACCATGCCCGACCGCAAGCGTGCCCGCCGGATGCAGCCCCTCGGCCACGAGATCGGTGTCACCGCTCTGCCCGATGTGCCAAAGCCGGCCGGCACCGTCCCTGGCCCACCATCCCCCGTCTTCGGCGGGATCCACGCGCCGGACATCGCGCAGCGCCACATCGCGCAGGCGTCCCACGGCCTTGCCGGCGGCTTGGCCGTGCCCCGAACCCAGCGCCATCGCGGCGAGCACACTGACGCGAATCGGACCGAACCGGAGCGCGGTCAGAACGGACAGCGCAGCGCGCAGGACGGATCGCCGCAACGGCTGCCCATCCGGCCGACGCGACGCCCCCGTGTTCACCAGCGAAGCACGCGCGGCCCGAGCACCGCGCCGAGGCATCCCGTCAGGCCGATGCCCAGCGTGTACCAGACCGCGACGAACGCCGGCGAGGCCTCGGGGCATGACAGGGAATAGCCAAAAGCCCCCACCGAGCCGGCAAGCAGCCCTGCTGCAAAGCCCGCCAGGCTCGGCCTCGTCGGTGCCAGGCCGCGCACGGCCCAGAGTGACGCCGCCAGGGCCGGCATGGACAGCGCGAGCACGCTCCACGGACAGGTGGACCAGGATTGGCCGAGCAGGGCATCCAGGCGCGCGTCGGCCGGCGTCGCGAACAGGGACGCGCCACCGACGAGCGCCATCGCCAGCAGCACCCCGGCCGTCGCGCGCCAGGGGCGGGCGGTGGCGGCGGCTGGCCGCGACAGGCGCGCGGTCAGCCAGGCGGCGGCCACCGCCAGCGAAGCGGCATAAGCCATCTTCGTCCAGGGCACCGCGGTGGCGAACATCTGGGCGGGAATGGCGCCGAACCAGGCCACCGCCACCCCGGCGCTGATCAGAAGGCCCGCCACAGCGGCCGGCGACAGGCGACGCGCTGCCAGCGCGCGCGGCGCCGGGCCTGCGTCTCGGGCCAGCATGTCGATGAGCGCGTCCGTCTTCATCGCGACCGCTCCTGCGCGGGCCGGTGAAGGTCAGGGCCGTCCTAGAGTTCCGGCGTGTTCCCCTTCTCCTCGCCGCGTACCAAAGCCGCCAGCCGCTTCAGCCCGCGGTGCACCTGCACCTTGATCGCCGATTCGGAAGCTCCGGTGCGTGCTGCCGCCTCGGCGACCGACAGGCCTTCCAGCTTGGTCAGCTCGGTGGCCTGACGCTGGGCATGCGGCAGCACCTGGAACAGCGTCTCCAGGTCACGCCGTGCGCCGCCGTCGTCGGGCTCGGCCACCAGCAACTGCTCGTCCACGTCGTCGAGGGTGTCGTGCAGGCTGTCGCGCCGGCCGCGCCGGCGCCACAGATCCACCAGCTTGTGGCGCGCGATGGCCACCGCCCACGCGCTGACGGGCAGCGTCGGGTCGTAGGTACCACGTTGCAAATGCAGGGCCAACAGCGTCTCCTGAACCAGGTCCTCCACCTCGTCGGGCAGGCCCGACAGGCGGCGCTTCAAGTAAGCGCGCAGCCGCGATGCCAGCAGCCCCAGGGCTTGCCTGTAGGCCACGTCGTCGCCCGACTGTGCACGCAGCCACAGCGGCTTGAGGGCTGACTCGAAGTCGCCGGGGCTGTCGTCAACAGGCATTTCGCGGCTCAGGGCCCTTTGGTTACAGCGACCGAGGTCGAGTCTGCGGAGATCGGCTGATCTGGTGGCAAAGAAGACGATTGTGCCGTCCAGGTAACCGAAGCCGCGGCGGGTGCGAATGACAGATCGAGTGTCCGCCGCCATGCCACCACCCCAGCGACCCCGCCAGCCACCCCGTTCCCCCGACTCGGAAGCGACACGGCAGGCGCAGGTCGGCAGGCCCGCCCGGAACCCCACGCCTACTTCGTTGGGCGCGTGGTTGGGGCGTGCGCTGGCGCGATTCCTGTCCCGGCGGCACCATGCCCACGGCGTGTCCGTGCCCACCGACCCGGCGCACCTGGCCGCCTGCCTGAAGCCGGGTGACGTGCTGCTGGTCGAAGGCGAGTCCCGGTTCTCGGTCGGCATCAAGTACCTCACGCAATCGACCTGGTCGCATGCCGCGCTGTACGTGGGCGCCACGCTCGGTGACAGGGACCGGCGCTGCGTCGTCGAGGCCGATGTCATCGAGGGCATCCGCGCCGTCGGCCTGGAAGAGTTCGCGGGCCTGCACGTGCGCGTGTGCCGGCCGGTCGGCCTGGGGCCGGATGAGATCGCGGCCGTGGTGGCGCACGCCACGGCGCGATTGGGCCAGCGCTACGACCTCAAGAACATCGTCGACCTCGTGCGCTGGCTGCTGCCCACGCCGCCCGTGCCCACGCGCTGGCGCCGCCGTCTGATCGCGCTGGGCAGCGGCGACCCCACCCGCGCGATCTGCTCCACGCTGGTGGCCGAGGCCTTCCAGTCGGTGCGCTACCCGATCCTGCCGTCCATCGAGCGACGCGATCGCCAGGACCCGCTATGCCCCGGCTGTGTCGACGAGATCCTGCACGTGCGGCACCACAGCCTGTTCGTGCCGCGCGACTTCGATGTCTCGCCCTACTTCCAGGTGATCAAGCCCACGCTCGAGGCCGGCTTCGACCCGCGTGGCGTGCGCTGGGCACAGCAGCCCCAGCAGGAGGCCTTGTGATGCGACGACGTGACATCCTTCGGCTGGCAACCGGTGCCGCTGCTGCGCCGTGGCCCGCATGGGCCCGCACGCTCAACGGCTTCGACCTGAGCGGCGCGCTGGTGCCCGCAGCGGCCATCGAGGCCGGTGGCCCGCCGCGCGACGGCATCCCCGCCATCGATCAGCCCCGCTTCGTGGACGCCGCCCGTTCGGGCCTGGCCGATGCCGACCGCATCCTCGGCCTGGAGCGCAACGGTGTGGCCCGCGCCTACCCGGTGCGCATCCTGAACTGGCACGAGATCGTCAACGACCGCCTCGGCGACGAGCCAGTCGCCGTCACCTACTGCCCGCTGTGCGGCACCGGCATCGCCTTCGATGCCCGTGTGGGCGGGCAGGCCGCGAGCTTCGGCGTTTCGGGCCTGCTCTACAACAGCGACGTGCTTTTGTATGACCGGCGCACCGAATCGCTGTGGTCGCAGATCCTGGGCCGGGCCATCGCCGGGCCGATGAAGGGTACCGCACTGCCTTCGGTACCGATCACCCATACCAGCTGGGCAGCCTGGCGGGTGCGCCACCCGCGCACCGAGGTGCTGTCCACGCAGACCGGCTTCCAGCGCGACTACGGCCGCGACCCTTACGACGGCTACGACAAGGTGCCGCGGCTGATGTTCGACGTGCAGCACCGCGATGCACGGCTGCCCCTGAAGGCCTGGGTGATGGGCCTGGTGATCAACGGCCAGGCCAGGGCCTACCCCTTCGACTGGCTGGCCCAGAAGGCCGACGCCCAGGGGCGTTGGTTCGACCAGCTCGGCGGCCAGCGCATCCGCATCCAGTTCGACCGCCGCTCGCGCAGCGCCGAGGCCTTCGATGCCTCGGGCCGCATGCTCGCTTCCATCACTGCGTTCTGGTTTGCGTGGGTGGCCTTCCACCCGGGCACCGACCTGCCCAAGGAGCCCTGAATTGACCACCCTGACGACCTTGACCACCGATGTGGCCGTCATCGGCGCCGGCACCGCGGGCATGTCGGCCTGGCGCGCGGCCCGGGCGCACACCCCGAACGTGCTGCTGATCGAGCGAGCCCGCTACGGCACCACCTGCGCCCGCGTGGGCTGCATGCCGAGCAAGCTGCTCATCGCGGCGGCTGAGGCCGCCCACGCGATCGAGCATTCCGGCGTCTTCGGCGTGCACGGCGGCGACCTGCGGGTCGACGGCGAGGCGGTGATGGCGCGCGTGCGCGCCGAGCGTGACCGCTTCGTCGGCTTCGTGGTCGATGCGGTGGAGGCTTGGCCGGTTGAACACCGCTTGATGGGCCATGCGCGCTTTGTCGGGCCGCAGGCGCTGGCGGTGCAGACGGCCGAGGGTGGGGTGGCCGTGCAGGCCGGCCGCATCGTCATTGCCACGGGCTCGCGGCCGGCCTTCCCGCCGGCCTGGCGCACCGCGCTGGGCGATCGGCTCATCGTCAACGACGACGTCTTCGATTGGCGCACGCTGCCCGCTTCGGTGGCGGTGGTCGGTGCCGGCGTCATTGGCCTGGAACTGGCGCAGGCGCTGCACCGGCTGGGCGTGCGGGTGCGCCTGTACGGCCGCGGCTCGCGCATCGGGCCGCTGACGGATCCTGCGCTGCAGCGCGTGGCGGGCGAAGTCTTTGCGCGCGCGCTGCCGCTGCAGCTGGACGCCCACCACATGACCGTGAAGCGTGAGGGCGACCAGGTGACCGTGCACACGGTCGACGCCACCGGCCGTGCGCACGAGGAGCGCTTCGACTTCCTGCTCGCGGCCACGGGCCGGCGCGCCAACGTCGACGACCTGGGTCTGGACCTCAGCGGTCTGGCGCGCGACGCTGCCGGGGTGCCGGTGTACGACCGCCGCACCGGCCAGGCCGGCGACAGCCCGGTGTTCATCGCCGGCGACGCCGGAGAAGACCGGCCCTTGCTGCACGAGGCTGCCGACGAAGGCCGCATCGCCGGCGACAACGCCGGCCGCTGGCCCGACGTGCGCGTGCGGCCGCGCCGCGCGCCGTTGGCAGTGGTGTTCAGCGAGCCGCAGATCGCGCTGGCCGGCGCCACCCATGCCGAGCTCGTGGCCTCGGGGCTGCCCTTCGCCACCGGCGAGGTGTCCTTCGACGACCAGGGCCGCAGCCGCGTGATGGCTCGCAACGCCGGCGCCCTGCGCGTGTATGGATCGCCGCAGGACGGACGCTTCCTGGGTGCCGAGATGATCGGCCCTGCCGCCGAGCACATCGGCCACCTGCTGGCCTGGAGCGCGCAGCGCGGCGATACCGTGCAGCGGATGCTGGACAGCCCGTTCTACCACCCGGTGGTGGAGGAGGGCCTGCGCACCGCGCTGCGGCAGTTGCAGCGTGCCTTGCGGATGGGGCCACCGCCGGTGGAGCGTTGCCTCGACTGCGGGCCTGGGGCGTGAGGGCACTCTCATGAAGGCCGTCCAACACGCCACCGCCGCCCGTACGCGCATCTGGCTGGATCTGGCGTCGGGCAGCGGTGCCGATGCACTGCGAGGTGCCTTGATGGCCATGGGCCTGATCCCGCAGCCGCTGCCACTCGATCCCGGCCCACGCCGACAGGCGCTGGCCACGCTGAAGGAAGGTGCGTTGGCCTTCCTGGATGTGTCCGACCCGGCGCTGCACGGCCCGCGGCCGTTTTCGGCCCTGGTGCAGGCCTTGCCCGAGCCGGCAGCGGCCGGGCGGGTCATGCTCAGCCGCGCCCGCTCCGGCCATGTGAGCCCGGCAGACCGCGCGTGGGCCCGGAACCTCGGCTTTGCCGATCTGCTGCCCGACTGGCTCGGTGGCCCGGACCGCCAGGCGCTGCGCGATGTCGTGGCCTGGGTGGCCCGTTCGACCGGTCTGGACGTGCCGGCGCCCCACGAATGGCTGCCGTACACCCGGTTGCTCTCTGGCTCGGGCGCCGAGCAGCCCGCAGCGCGCGCCATCGTCTGGGGGCTGACCGGCGAAGCGCCCGAGGCCTGTACCGCCCGGTTGGCCGCCGAACTGGACATCGCCGACCGGCGCTGGCGTCTGCACGACTACCCCCGCTGCTTCGTCGGCAGCCACGCCGTCGAGCATCTGATGCACCGCTTGCGGCGCCCGCGCGAGGAAGCACTGGTCCTGGGTCAGGCATTGGGTGAGCTGGGCCTGCTCGTGCACGTGATGCAGGAGCACCCGTTCCTCGACCAGGACCTCTACTACCGGCTGGCCTGGTCCGATGTGCTGGACCGCGTGGACGCCGCTGCGCTGTGGCGCAGCGCCGAGCAGGGCCTGCCCGAACTGTCGGCCACACGCAGCCACCACGGCCGCGACTACGCGGACTGTTTCGTGGGCGAGGAGGCCGTCGCCTGGCTGGCCGCGCGGCACGACTTGCACCGCGTGGATGCCTGGCTGGCGCTGCACCGCATGGCGCAGTGGGGGTGGATCGAGCACGTCACCCGGGCGCGCCCCTTCATCGACGGCCACTTCTTCTACCGCTGGCGGGGCGATGCCGAACGTGCCGCCGCCTGAAGCTCCTGTCCGCACCGATCGCCTGACGACGCTGCTGCAGCGCTTTCCGCTGCAGGCCGGCGTCTTCCATGTCGGCGGGCTGTGCGGGGTGCACGACTTCCAGCGCGACACCGGGCGCGGGCATCTGCACCTGGTGCGCCGCGGGCCGGTGCGCCTGATCGGTCTGGGGTCCGGGCCTGTGGACATCGGCCAGCCCACCTTGGTGCTGCTGCCGCGGCCGGAGGCCCATCGCCTGGTGGCCGATGACCGCAACGGCGCCGATGTGGTGTGCGGCACCGTCGTCTTCGGCGCGGCAGGCCGCAACCCGGTGGCCGATGCGCTGCCCGACCTGGTGCAGGTGCCATTGGCGGAGCTGCCGGGGTCGGCGGCGCTGCTGGACCTGCTGTTCGACGAGGCCTTCACCGACCGTTGCGGCCGCCAGGCGGCCGTGGACCGGCTGTGCGAAGTGCTGCTGCTGCGCCTGCTGCGGCACGGCATGGCACAGGGCTGGGCCGCGTCGGGTGCCCTGGCGGGCCTTGGCGACGCGCGCCTGGCGCCGGTGCTGCAGGCGCTGCACGACGCGCCGGCCCGGCCCTGGACGCTGGAGCAGATGGCGGATCTGGCGGCCCTGTCGCGTTCGCGTTTTGCGCAGCGCTTCCACGCGGTGACAGGACAGGCGCCGATGGACTACCTCACCGGCTACCGCATCGCCCTGGCCCAGGGCCTTTTGCGCCAGGGGCGGGCGCACAAAGCCGTGGCAGAGGCGGCGGGTTACGCCAGCACCGCCGCCTTCGGCCGCGCCTTTGTGCGCAGGGTGGGCATCACGCCTTCGGCGTGGCTGGCCGCCCCTGCCGAGGTCGGCACGCTGGGCCTGCAAGACGAGACGATCGATCAACCGACTTGATCGCGAGGCTCCTACGCTTCGGTTCCTCATTTCGAAAGGAACCCGTCATGTCACGCGCCGCCTACCTGCAGCAACTCCGCCCCGTCGACCCGGCCACCGCCACGCCCGCGCAGAAGGAGGTGCTCGACCGCGCCATCAAGGCCGTCGGCTTCCTGCCAAACATGTACGCCAACATGGTCAACGCGCCGGCCGTGCTGAGCACCTACCTGCACGGCTACGGCCTGTTCCGCAGCGAATCGGGCCTGTCGCCCACCGAGCAGGAGGTGGTGTTCCTGGCCGCCAGCCAGGTCAACGGTTGCGACTACTGCACGGCGGCCCATAGCATGATCGCGGACAAGAAGTCGGGCGTGCCGGCCGAGGTGCTGGCCGCCATCCGCCAGGGCAGCCCGATTCCAGATCCCCGCCTGGCCGCGCTGCACGCGCTCACGGTGCAGATGGTCACGACCCAGGGCCGCCCGGCGGCGGACGTGCTGAACGCGTTCTTTGCGGCGGGTTTCGAGGAGCGCCATGTGCTCTACATCGTGCTGGCGCTGGCGGTGAAGACGCTCAGCAACTACAGCAACCACGCCTTCGCCACCGAGGTGGACCCGGTGTTTGCCGCCTATGCGGTCAGGGCGGCGGCCTGAGCCTTGTGGATGGCGGTGCGCTCTCTCAACCAGGTGAGCGCCGCCGCGGCCGGCATGGGCCTGGCGAACAGCCAGCCCTGGCCCAGATCACAACGGGCCTCCTGCAGCACCGCCCGTTCCTCCGGGCGCTCGATGCCCTCGGCCGTGACCTGCAGGCCGAGCCCATGACCCAGCTGCACGATGCTGTGCAGCAAGGCCATGCGCGCCGGCGAGGCGTCGACGTGGTCGACGAAGCTGCGGTCGATCTTCAGTTCCGCGACCGGCAGTCGCTGCAGGTAGGCCAGCGAGGAGTAGCCCGTGCCGAAGTCGTCGATCGACCAGCGCACGCCGGCCTTGCGCAGCGCGTCCATGCGGGGCAGGGCGCGCTCGGCATCGTCCATCAGCCGGCCTTCGGTGATCTCCAGCGTCAGCCGGCCCAAGGGCGCGCCGACGCGCTGCGCCTGGTCGCAGAGCCAGTCTGCGAAGCCGTCGTCCAGCAGGTCTGCGGTACTGACATTGACCGACACCTGCACCCCGAGCGTCTGCACCAAGGGTTGGGCGAGAAAGTGCAGAGCCTGGTCGACCATGCAGCGCGTGATCACGCCCACCAGACCGGCGGCCTCGGCGAAGGGCACGAACTCGGCTGGCGAGACCATGCCCCACTCCGGGTGTTGCCAACGCACCAGGGCCTCGAAGCCGTGGCAGGGTGGTGCGTCCGGATCCGCGCCCGGCGCCGCCAGGGCCACCTTGGGCTGCAGCCACATCTGCAGGCCCGCGCTGGTGGCGGCCTGCCTCAGGCTGCCCAGCAGCACGAGCTGCCGCCGGCGGCGCTGCGGGTCGATGCGATCGAAGCGCCGAACGTCGGCGCGCAGCCGCTTGGCGTCGGACAAGGCCTCTTCGGCTTCCCGCAGCACGCGCGCCAGGTCGACGTCGCTGCCGGCGTCGGGCGCGGCATGAGACCAGCCGCAGCGGAACTGCGGGTCGATGCTCACGTCGACGCACGGCACCGGTGCGGACAGCTGCTCGAGCACGGCGACCCGGACGCGCTCGAGCTCCGCATCGGCGCCGACGGGGCCGAGACGGCCCACGATAGCGAACGTGCCCGCGCCCAGATGGGCGGCGCTCCAGCCGTGGCGGGATGCCGAGTCATGCACGCGTTGGCCCAGTCTCTGCAGCAGCGCGTCGCCCGCAGCAGCGCCAAGCACGTCGTTCACGGCAGCCAGGCGGGCCACGTCGAACAGTAGCGCGGTGTCGATCCGCTGGCCTGCGTCAGGGTGGGGCCGGGCAGCTCCCAGGCCGTCCGTTGGATGGCACTGGCGCAGCAGGCCTGCGCGGTTCGGCAGGTCTGTGATGGCGTCCGTGAACGCCACCGCCTCGATTCTCGCGTTGCGCTCCTCCAGCGCCTGCGCCATCGCGTCGAGTGCCGCGCCGACGCGCTCCACCTCGCGCGGGCCGGCCAGTCCGGCCATGCCGACCCGCGCCTGCAGGTCGCCCGCGGCGAGCCGCCGCGCGGTGTCTGCCAGTCGGGCCATCGGCCGGGCCACGCCGCGGCCGATGCGCCAGGCCAGCAGCGCGGCCGCGGCAAAGGCCAGGAGTGCGACGATCAACAGCTGGGTTTCCGCGGCACTCACGCGGTCGGCCGCCCGCGCCTGCCAGCCGGCCACGGCGCGCTGTTGTGCCTGCGCCAGATCGCCAGCCAGCGTCACAAGGCGGTCGAGCGCGGGCTGCCCCTCGGCAGCAAACAAGGCTGCGGCCTGCGCAAGCTCGCCCGACTCGATCCAGACACCCACCTCAGCGAAGACCTCGCGGTAGCGATGGCGTGCGGCATCGAGCGCCTGTACCAGTGCCAGCGCCTCGGTCTCGGTGATGCGCTGCTTCAGATCGGCCGTCAGGCGGTCCATCGCGCCCGATTCGGCGTCGAGCTGCGGGTAGATGCCTTCGCGCTGGGCGCGCGGCGCCGTGAGCAGCCGCGCCATGGCCGCACCGTGTCCCTGCGCGTGGGTGGCGAGTTCATGCAAGGCCAGCAGGCGCGGCCACTCCTCGCGGGCCACCCGGTCGGCAGCGAGCTGCACAGCCCTCAGATGCCATGCCGACAACGCCACCACCAGGATCATCATGGCCAGCAGCGCTGCGAAGGCGGCCGCCAGCTGTGTCGAGAGGGCTGGAGAGCTGCCGCGCGAGTTGGCCGACGGCGCCGCCGGCGTGGACAAGGTCGGCTGCTCGGACATCCTCGCCGTATCGGCCGCACGGACTCGGTCTTGAGAAGACCGGCACTCGCGCATGTGACACAGTCCATCGGCGCTGGAGTGCCGCGCGTCGCTGCCGAAATGCCTGTGGTTCCCTTCGCCGCACCGCGCCCCGATCTGGCGCGACCGCTGGAGAACGCTCCATGACTCGACACAAGCGTCTCCTGCCGGTGCGGCCCCATGCCTTCATCGTCGACGAGATGAACCCATTCCTGGCGTGTGGCCGCACCCGCGTGAAGTTGTGCTCGCTCGATGAACTCTCCTCGGCGCTGGCTCAGCCCGCCGATGCTGACGTAAACGGCTCGGTGAGCTCCACGGCCGTCTCGTCGAGCATCGGCGCCGAGGCGCGCCAGCGGGCGTCGCGGGCCGTGCGGTCGCTGTGCGCATGAACCCGGTCACCGATGCCCCCAGCGCGACCGCCAGGATGTCCTTCTGGCAGGTTGTGCGCACCCGCGACAACGCCTGGGCTGCCCTGAAAGTCAGCCTGCTGGTCGGTTCGGTGCTCAATCTGCTGAACAATGGGCCGGCGTGGTGGCATGGAGATGGCGTGAGCCTGTGGAGAGTGCTGCTGAACTACGTCGTGCCCTACTGCGTGGCGAGCTACAGCGCCGCCCGCAACCAGATCCGGGCGGCATCGGAACGCCCCGGGGCGGGCCCGTGACCCGGCCTGGTCGCGCGCGGACAGCCTGGGTGCGAGGGTGCTGCGGATCGTTTGCAGCCCTCTGAACCGACTGAATGACGGCTTGGCGCCGTCGACGCTCAGTCGCTCGGGGGCTGCAAAGCGTGACGCGGACGGGATGCCGCCGGGCGCGGCCGCCGCATCAGCCGGTAGGCCGCCGGGATCACGAACAGCGACAGCAGCGGCGCACTGAGCATGCCGCCGATCATCGGCGCGGCGATGCGCTGCATGACCTCGCTGCCGGTGCCCGCGCCCCAGAACAGCGGCAGCAGACCTGCCACGATCACCGCCACCGTCATCGCCTTGGGCCGCACGCGCAGCACCGCGCCTTCGCGGATGGCGTCGAGCAGGTTGTCGTCGCTGTCGCGCCCCGCCTCCATTCGCGCCGCCCAGGCCTGCTTCAGGTACAGCAGCATGATCACGCCGAACTCGGCAGCCACACCGGCCAGGGCGATGAAGCCCACGGCGCTGGCCACCGACAGGTTATGTCCGAGCGCCCACAGGAACCAGACGCCACCGATCAAGGCGAAGGGCAGCGTGGCCATGATCAGCAGTGCCTCGTCGACGCGGCCAAAGCTCATCACCAGCAGCACGAAGATGATCAGCAAGGTGGCCGGCACCACCAGCTTGAGCTGCGCGCTGGCACGCTCCAGGTATTCGAACTGGCCCGACCAGCTCACCGAATAGCCGGGCGGCAATGGCACGCCGTCGGCCACCGCGCGCTGCATGTCGCGCACGGCGCCGCGCAGGTCACGGCCGCGAATGTCGACGTAGACAAAGCCAGCCAGGCGGGCGTTCTCGCTCCGCAGCATGGGCGGGCCGTCGCTGAAGCGCAGCTCGGCCACGTCAGCCAGCACCAGCCGCTGGCCGCGCGGCGTGACGATGGGCAGCGCCTGCAGGCTGGCCATTGAGTCGCGCAGCTCCCGCGGGTAGCGCAGGTTGATCGGATAACGCTGCAGGCCCTCCACCGTCTCGCCGATGTTCATGCCGCCTACCGCGCCGGCCACCACGGCCTGCACGTCGGCGATGTTCAGGCCGTAGCGCGCCGCGGCCTCGCGGCGGATGTCGACGTCGAGGTAGCGCCCACCGGTCAGCCGCTCCGCCAGGGCGCTGCTGACGCCGGGCACGGCCTTGACCGCGCGTTCGATCTGGCCAGTCAACGCGTCGATGGTGGCGAGTTCGGGTCCGGCCACCTTCACGCCGACCGGGCTCTTGATGCCGGTAGCCAGCATGTCGATGCGGTTGCGGATGGGCGGCACCCAGATGTTTGACAGCCCCGGCACGCGCACGATGCGGTCCAGTTCCTCGACCAGTCGCTCGGGCGTCATGCCGGGCCGCCACTCTTCGCGCGGCTTGAACTGGATCGTGGTCTCGAACATCTCCAGCGGCGCCGGATCGGTGGCGGTCTCGGCGCGGCCGGCCTTGCCGTATACGCTCTGCACCTCGGGCAGGGTCTTGATCAGGCGGTCGGTCTGCTGCAGCAGCTCGGCCGCCTTGGCCGCCGACAGGCCCGGCAGCGCGGTGGGCATGTACAGCATGTCGCCTTCGTCCAGCGGCGGCATGAACTCGCCGCCCAGATGCTGCAGCGGCCACAGGCTCGCCGCGAACAGCAGCGCCGCGGCGGCCAGCGTCAGTTTCGGCGCCTTCAGCACGGCCTCCAGCAGCGGCCGGTACAACGCGATCAGGGCGCGGTTCAGCGGGTTGGCCGTCTCGGCCGGGATGCGCCCACGCACCAGGTAGCCCATCAGCACCGGCACCAGCGTCACGGCCAGGCCGGCCGCCGCCGCCATCGCGTAGGTCTTCGTGTAGGCCAGTGGCGCGAACAGCCGCCCCTCCTGCGCCTGCAGCGTGAACACCGGCACGAAGCTCAGCGTGATGATGAGCAGCGAGAAGAACAGCGCCGGCCCGACTTCCACCGCGGCGTCGCCGACGACACGCCAGCGCGCCTCGCCGGCCAGCGTCTGGCCCGGGTGCGCGTGCGCCCAGCGTTCGAGGTGCTTGTGCGCGTTCTCGATCATCACGATGGCGGCATCGACCATGGCGCCGATGGCGATCGCAATGCCGCCCAGCGACATGACGTTGGCGTTGATGCCCTGCTGCTGCATCACGATGAAGGCCATCAGCACGCCCAGCGGCAGCGAGACGATGGCCACCAGCGCGCTGCGCAGGTGGAACAGGAAGGCCAGGCAGACCAGCGCGACGACGAGGAACTCCTCGGCCAGCTTGGTGCCCAGGTTCTGCACGGCACGCTCGATGAGCTGCGAGCGGTCGTACACCGGCACGATCTCCACGCCCGCGGGCAGCCCGCGCTGCAGCTCGGCAAGCCGGGCCTTCACCGCGGCGATGGTCTGCAGCGCGTTCTCGCCCGAGCGCATCACGATCACGCCGCCCGCGGCCTCGCCTTCGCCGTTCAACTCGCCGATGCCGCGCCGCATCTCCGGGCCCAGCTGCACGCGCGCAACGTCGCCCAGCTGCACCGACACCCCGGCATCGGTGGTCAGCAGCGGAATGGCGCGGAAGTCGTCCAGCGTCTGCAGGTAGCCGCTGGCGCGCACCGCCACCTCGGCCTCGCCGATCTCGATCACCGAGCCGCCGGCTTCCTGGTTGCCGCGCGCCACGGCTTCGCTGACCATCGCCTGCGTGATGCGGTAAGCGGCCAGCTTGTCGGGGTCGAGCACGATCTGGTATTGCCGCACCATGCCGCCGATGCTGGCCACCTCGGCCACGCCGGGCACGGTCTTGAGCTCGAAGCGCAGGAACCAGTCCTGCAGCGAGCGCAGCTGCGCCAGGTCGTTGCGGCCGGTCCTGTCGACCAGCGCGTACTGGTAGATCCAGCCCACGCCGGTGGCGTCGGGGCCGAGCGACGACTTCGCGTTCGCCGGCAGCCGCGATTGCACCTGGTTCAGATACTCGAGCACGCGCGAACGCGCCCAGTACAGGTCGACGCCGTCGTCGAAGATCACGTAGACGAAGCTGTCGCCGAACATCGAGAAGCCGCGCACCGCGCGTGCGCCCGGCACCGAGAGCATGGTCGTGGTCATCGGGTAGGTGACCTGGTTCTCGACGATCTGCGGCGCCTGCCCCGGCCAGCTGGTGCGGATGATCACCTGCGTGTCCGAGAGATCGGGCAGCGCATCCAGCGGCGTGCGCAGCAGCGCCACCACGCCCCAGGCGGTGATCAGCACGCTGGCCAGCAGCACCAGGAAGCGGTTGGCGATGCTCCAGCGGATGAGCTGCGCGATCACTTGGCCGCTCCCGGCGCCAGGCGCTGAATGGACGTGATCTGCGGCACGTCGCCGTCCTGCATGCGGAACTCGATCTGCACCCGTTCGCCGGGCTTCAGGTTGCGCGGGCGTTGTTCTGGCAATGGCAGGCGGAAGTCCATCACCATCTGCGGCCACTTCAGCGATGCAATGGGCGGATGGTCCAGCGTGACGGTGTCGCCGTCGACGGCCTCGACCCGGGCGTCGGTGCGGTGCGTGGCTGCGGGCGGCGCTGGGGGCGGCTGCTTTTCGTCCAGCGGCGTTCCCGCCGGCGGTGCCAACCGGGCCACGAGCCCGCGCAGGCTGGCTTCGGAATCGATGAGGAACTGGCCCGAGCGCACCACCTGCTGGCCGGCCTGCAGTCCTTCGACGACCTCGGTCTGGTCGCCCGCCTCGCGCCCGGTCTTCACTTCGACCGGCCGGTAGCGCCCCTCGGCCTCGGCCAGCATCACCAGGCTGCGCCGGCCGGTGTGGATGAGGGCATCGCTGGGCACCAGCAGCGTCTTCGCCCGCGCGGGCGGCTCGAGGCGCAGCTGCACGAACATGCCGGGCACCAGCCGGCCGTCCGGATTGGCCAGTTCCAGCCGCGCCGTGAGCGTTCGTGTGGCCACATCCACGGCCGGCAACACAGCCTGCACGCGGCCTGCGATGGCCACACCGGGTGCGGCCGGGGTGCTGGCCGTGACACGCGCGCCCACCCTCAGCAACGCCGCCTGGCTTTCCGGCACCTGCCCCTCGGCCCACACCGTGCCTGTGCCCTGGAGTCGCACGAGCGGCATGCCCGGCATCACGGTCGCACCTTCGCGCACCATCAGCTCGCTGATCACGCCGGCGATGGGCGCCGTGAGCGTCACGCGCGCGAGCGCGCGGCCCTCGCGCTCGACACGTTCGATCAACGCCTCGTCCATGCCGGCCTGGTGCATGCGCGCGCGCGCCGCGTCGCGCAGCGTGTCCACGCCGGGGCCGGCCATGCGCGTCACGGCCAGGTACTCCTCCTGCGCCGCGACCCAGTCGGGCACGTGCAAGTCCAGCAGCGGCGCACCGGCGGCCACGCGATCGAGCGTGGCGCGCACGTGCAGTTTCTCGACGAAACCCATCGCGCGCGCCGACACCAGCTGCTGCAGCCGCTCGTTCCAGGCCACGCTGCCGGCGGCTGACACCTCGGCGGCCAGCGTGCCCTCGACCACCGGCGCGGTGCGCAGCCCCAGGTTTTGCTGCACGCGCGGGCTGACGATCACGGTGGACGCATCGGCCTCGCTGCCGCCGGCATAGCGCGGCACCAGCATCATGTCCATGAACGGCGACTTGGCCGGGGCGTCGAAGTTGCGGCCCGGCACCATGGGGTCGTGGTAGTTCTGGATGCGCAGGCCGGTGACAGGGTCGAGGTCGCCGGCCTTCAGGCCGTCGCGGATGTGGCGGCGCGTGGCGTCCTCGCCTTGCGGGATGGTCCACTGCGAGGGGTCGGCCGGGGTGGCCGCAGCCAGCGGCGCAGCCCTCATGGCCATGCCCTGCTGCATGCCCAGCCACCAGGCGAGCGTGCCGATGGCAGCGGCAGCGGCCATCGCAGCGGCCACTCCGATCGTGGTCTTGCGCTTCATCGTGCACCTCCAGCGGCGGGGATCAGGAACTCGAGCTGCGCCCACAGCCGCGCTGTCTCGAGCTCGACGTCGATGCGTTCCAGGCGCAGGTCCAGCGCGGCGCGCCGGGCCTCGAGCACGGCGGCCAGTGGCGCGCCGCCGCCGCGGTAGGCGGCCAGTGCGGCGTCGGTGCGCTGCTGCGCCAGCGGCACACGCTCGCCGTCGATCAGTGCCAGCCTGGCCAGGCCGGCACGCCAGCCGTCGATCCAGGCCTCGGCCTGCGCCAGGCGCTCGCGCGCCAGTTCCTCGCGTTCGGCGCGCAGCGCCTCGGCCTGGGCCAGCCGCGCGGCGAGCTCGCGGTCCTGGCGCTGCGGGCGGTCCCAGGGCAGCGGCAGCGAGACGGCGAACGACACCATGTTCGAGTAGCGCTCGCCGCGCTGGCTGAACATCAGTTCGGCGCTCCAGTCGGGCTCGCGCTCGGCGCGCGCCACGGCGGCGTCGGCGGCAGCGGCGGTTTCCCGCGCGCTGAGCTGGGCCAGTTCGGGGTGGTGTGCCAGCCAGTCGCTGACCGGCTGGCCTGCCCGGGCATGCCGGTCCAGCGCCGGGGCCTCGGCGAGTGGCGCGTCCTCTGCGCTGCCGGTCCAGCGGGCCAGGCGTCGTGCGGCGCCGCTGCGCTCGGCGTCTGCGGACAGCAGCGCCTGTTCGAACTGCGCGCGGGCATCGCGCGCGGCCAGCACGTCCGCGCTGCCGCCCCGGCCGCCACGCTGCGCGGCTTCAGCGGCCTGCAGCTGCAGACCAGCCTCGTCGCGCTGCGCCCGCAGCAGGGCCACACGCTGCTCCGCCGCACGGCGCTCGAACCAGGCCATGGCCGTGTCGCGCTGGATCGCTGCCATGCGCAGGGCGTGTTCCGCGCGCGCGACGTCGGCCTCGCGACCGAAGCGTTCCGCCCGCGCCAGGCGCTTGTCATCGCGGGTGAAGGTCTGCATCACCGACACCGAGCGCATCGTCATGAAGTCGCGCGTGGTGCTGAAGCGCTCGGGCCCATCGACGGGCAGGTTGTCGAGCGAGAGGCGCAGCACCGGATCAGGGCGCTGGGCGGCGGCCACGGCCAGCTCCTGCGCTGAACGCGCCGCCGCCTGGGCACCGCGCAGGGATGGCGCGCGCTGCACGGCCGCGTGGACTGCGGCGGGCAGGGCCAGCGGGGCGGGTATCAACGCTGGTGCCGGCCGTGGTTCGGGCGCTGGGTCTGGCGTGGTGGCCTGCGCACGTGCAAGGAGCGGGTGCACCAGCAGTGCTGCCAGTGCGGTGGCGGCGCACGCCGCGTACCAGCCGCTGCGGCCTGCGCGCGGCGCCGTTGGCAAGAAGGAAAACATGGGCGGCACTCCAGCTGGCGCCGCGCCGCGCTGCACTTCAGGACAGCGGGGTGGCGCACGGGTCGATCGCGCCGGCGCCAGGGCGTCGGCTCGCAGGCGCGCCAGGGCGCGCCAGGGCGGATCACCGCAGGGCTGGGGGTCGCCAGGGAGTGGCGACGGGAACCGGATGCATCACGATCGGCTGCGGCCCGGCCACAGTCGATGACACGATGCCAAAACGCAAGGCCAAGGCCGCAGCCATGCCGATGGCCGAGGCGGCGCTGCAGTCGACGCCGGGCTTGCAGAGCTCGCCCGTGGCGGCCCAGGTTTGCGGGTCGTTGCAGCAGTCCGGCAAGTCGGCCGGGTCCAGTTCGCCCGCGGCCAGCATCGCTTCCATCGCCGCTTCCATGGGGCAGGGCGCGGGCTCGGCCGCGTGAGCAGCCACACCTTGCAGGGCCAAGCCGATGCAGAGCAGCAGGAGGGCGATGCGGCGGAACACGCGACGGATGCTAACGGAGCGGCTCGCCCGATGGCGGTCCATCCTGGCGGTCGGCGCCCGAAAGCGGCGAATGTGATCGATCGTCGCTGACGTCTTGGCTGTCGCGGGTTGCGTCACGTTGCCGCCCGCGGCGCAGCATCAGTGGCCCGGCGATGCCGAGCACGATGCCCAGGTAGGCCACCCCACCGTCGGCGCTCAGGGCTGGCAGCCAGGCCAGCAGTACCGAATCGTTGCCGCCGGGAATCGCCACGCTGCCCATGCCCATCAGCGTGCCGCCCGCCAGATGCCGACCCAGGGCGCCCAGGGTCTCGGGGCCGCGCAGCGACCAGGCGCCCGACTGTCTGGCAGCCACCACCATGCCCGCCAGCAGCGCAGCAATCAGCGCCAGCTGCGGGCCAGCAGCCGCCACGGGTTGCCCTGTCGCCTCCAGCCGCAGCAGGTTGGTGTAGGTCCATGCGCCATAGGCTCCGTACATGGCGGCGCCCGCCAGCCCGAACACCCACGCCACCTGCTGCAGCGGCCAGGCGGGCCGGCGCCACCAGGCGAGGGGCAGCGAGTCCCCCAGAACCTGCCGCCGGCATCGGCGTGCGTCTCGCAGCGCCCAGGCCGCCAGGGGCAGCAGCCACCAGGCGCCAGCCGCGTCCCAGCCGGGCCAGGCGTGCGCGCCGTCGGCGTGCGCGAGAAGGCCTGTCGGCCGGGATGGCAATACCTCGAAAGCGAGCCACGCACCGAAGCCGAAGCCGGCCAGCGCCAGCAGCAGCGCCCATTGGCCCTCGGCCAGCCGGACCAAGGTCGACAGCGAGCAGCCCCGGTTCATCGCCGCTCCGAATCCGAACAGCAGACCACCGAGCAGCGCGCCCGCCATGCCCAGCGAAGCGGCAGGCGCGGGCCTGGCGAGTCCGGCGCCCCAGAACACGCCCGTTGCCACCGTGGCCCACAGGCTGGCGCGCAGCAGGGTACCCAGCATGCGGCCATCGCGACACTCCACCCAGTCGGCCACCGCGCGCACGTTGCACAGGCTGGCGCGCTGGGCCGCCCAGCCGGCGCCGAAGGCGATGGGTACAGCCCACAGCAGGTGGATGGGGTGGGTGGACACGACAGCGAGCAGCCCCGTTGGCGCCGGTCAGGCAGCGACCGGCCGGCGCTCAGGGGGCGCCACGATTCCGTCGGCGACCTGCGACGAGATGGTCCAGCGAGAAGACGCCTGGCCCGCGCACCATGAGCCACAGCAGCACCGCCGCCCAAACACCGTGCGTGGGGTAGGCCGCTGGGTAGACGAGCAGCTGGATCACGGCAGTCATCACCAGCAGGCCCAGCGCTGCGAAGCGCGTGCCCAGGCCCAGAAGCAGCAGCAGCGGCAGCAGGTGTTCGCCAAAGGCAGCCAGAACGGCGCCCAGTTCGGGCGACAGCAGCGGCAACTGGTACTCGTCGCGGAACAGGTCTACCGCCGACGACGACAGGCGCGGCAAGCCCAGCTCGAAGGTGCCCGAGACGATGTCGACGGCGAGGCCCTCGATCTTGGTCTGGCCCGACTTCCAGAACACGGCCGCCACGGAGAAGCGGCCCAGCAGGGCGATCGCCGATTCGGGGATGCGGGCCATCAGGCCGTGCGCCTGCGTGATGGCTGCATCCAGCATGGACGTCGGCGCAGGGCCGGTGACGGCGGGCGAGCGGAACGAGGTTTCGGGGGTCATGCGGAGGTCTCCGATGCGGCAGGGGGTTCGCCCACGCCCGCGACGAGGCCGTGCTGCAGCAGCAGCGACAGCACTCGCACGAGGTCGGCCTGGGGGTGAGCGGCTTGTGCAGCGGCAAAGGGCGCGCCGGCGGCCATGGCCGCGACCAGCGCCGCATCGGCATCGGGCAGTTCGATGACCAGGGCGTCGTCGGCGGCGTCGCGGAAGATCAAGGCGGCCTCGGCGTTGTCCATGGGGACTTCGGACAGCCGCGCATCCCGTTCGGCGTCGCCCAACTGGTGCGCCGCCCACAGCGACACGATGGGGTGAGCCGAGCGCACGATGGCCAGCGAGGGATGCAGCACCAAGGCCGCGCGGGCCAGCCGGTCGGGCGCCTCGATCAGGGCCGCGATCACCTGCGCGCCGACCGGCTCGGCATCGGCCGCGTGGAAGGCACACAGCCGCGCCCACTCCAGCCGGGCGATGTCCGACAGGTAGGGCAGCGCCGCGGCGCGCTCGAAGTCGGCGATCCACGCAGGCAACCCGGCGCCGTAGCGGTGCATCAGTGGCGAGGTGGGTGGGTGGTCGACCACGTACAGCCGCGCCATGGCGCCGAAGAACTCGTCGCCGACCAGCTGCTGCACCACCGGGAAGGTGTCCGCCAGCACGGCCACCAGCGAGTGCACGACGTTGTTGCGGTAGACCGCGAAGCGCACCGCCGGGTCGGAGCCGTTCCACGCGTGCAGGCCGGCCGGCGGCGGCAGCGAGGCGTCGAGCAGCGCGGCGGAGAAGGCGTGTGCCGTGGGTGGCGCGGGGCGCATGGCCGTGGTTTCTGCGTGGCGCGTCATGCCGCAACCGGAAGTTCGATGCGCCGGCGGCTCGCCGCACGTTGGAGGTCGAGCCCACGCTGCGCCTCCTCCTCCAGCACGGCCAGTGCCGGCACGTCGTTGTCGCGTTCGATCAGCGTGGTCACGGGCCCGAGCCGGGCAATGGTGCGTTCGTACAGCGACCACACGGCCGCGTCCACCGCGGCGCCATGGTGGTCGATCAGCAGCCGGTCCCCGGCTGAATCGCAGTCCTCGGCGAAGCCGGCCAGATGGATCTCGCTCACGACCCCGGCGGGCACGGCCTCGATCAGCGTGTCGATCAGCGCCCAGGGGTCGCGGCCGTGGTTCACGCCGCTGACGTAGGCGTTGTTCACGTCCAGCAGCAGGCCACAACCCGTGCGCCGCACGATGGCGGCCAGGAAGCCGGCCTCGTCCATCGTGGAGCCGGTGTAGTCGAGGTAGGTGCTGGGGTTCTCCAGCAGCAGCGGGCGCCGCAGCCGCGTCTGCACCTGGTCGATGTGGTCGCACACGCGGTTCAGCGTGGCGGGGTCGTAGGGCAGCGGCAGCAGGTCGTTGAACCAGCGCCCGCCGTGGCTGGACCAGGCCAGGTGCTCGCTGAACCAGCGCGGCTCGAAGCGCCTGAGCAGCAGGTCCAGCCTGTCGAGGTGATCGGCGTCCAGCGGGCTGTCACCGCCGATCGACAGGCCCACGCCGTGGATGGACAGCGGCCAGTGCTCGCGCACCCGTTCCAGCTGCCGCAGCATCGGGCCGCCGTCGACCATGTGGTTCTCGGCATGCACCTCCACAAAGCCGGCGCCGCCGAGGAACGCCCCCGCGCCGCGCGCCAGCAGCGCCGGCACGTGGGCCATCTTGAGGCCCACCCCCGCGAGCAGGGCGGGTGGGCTGGCTGGCGCGGGCACGGTCCCTGCCTTGTCGATCGAGGTTGCGGGCGGCGTGGTCTTGCCGGTGATCAGGCCTTCTTTTCCTTGAACTCCTTGAGCTGGCCGTAGCCGGTCGGCGAGGTCTTGGACGCGGTCTTCTCGCAGGTGCCCTTGGCCACCAGGCTCCAGGCGTTGCCCTGGTAGTCGACCTTCGAGGTGCCGGCGCAGGTGGTGCCGGGGCCGGCGGCGCAGTCGTTCTTGCCCTTCAGCGCAACGCCGAAGCACTTTTCCTTGTCGGCGGGCTGGGCGTGGGCCGGTGCCTGGGCCAGGGTGAGCGCGGCGCCGACGGCGAATGCAAGGGCGGCGGCTTGGGAGGTGGTGGGCTTGGACAGGGACATGGGGACACTCCTGATTGGATGAGGGCGGGTTGCGGACACCGACGACGCGAGACGCCGTTCGGTGGGACGCCGCGGCCCCGTTGAGGGTTTCGAAGCCAGTGGCTTGCTCCACCCAGCGATTCGCCGGCATCGGTTCCGCGGTTACGGGAACACTGCTCAGGGTTTGTACCGGGGTCGGTGCGACGGGCCGGCCGCGTGTCGGGTGCTGTAACCGTTCGGCGTGGAGCGCCGAATAGCCAGCGTCGTCACACATCTCGCCCTTGTCGCCCATGCACGCCACGCTGCCCTTGCTTGCCGCCACCGACTTTCCACCCATCCGGCGCCGGTCGCTCGACACCCTGCAAGTCAACCTGGGCTACAAGTGCAACCAGAGCTGCTTGCACTGCCACGTGGCGGCGAGCCCACAGCGCACCGAGATGATGGACGGCGAGACCATCGCGCTGGTGCTGGAGGTGCTGCGCGCACGCCGGGTCTCGACGCTGGACCTGACCGGCGGCGCGCCCGAGCTGAACGAGCACTTCCGCGACCTCGTGCGCCAGGCCCGGGCGCTGGGCGTGCGCGTCATCGACCGCTGCAACCTGACCATCCTTTCCGAGCCGGGCCAGGAAGGGCTGGCGGCGTTCCTGGCCGAGCAGGGCGTGGAGATCACCGCGTCGTTGCCGTGCTACTCGCCGGCCAACGTAGATCGCCAGCGCGGCGACGGTGTGTTCGAACGCAGCATCGCCGGCCTGCGCCAGCTCAACGCCCTGGGCTATGGCGACGCCAGCCGCGGCCTGGTGCTCAACCTGGTCTACAACCCGCAGGGCGCCGTGCTGCCACCGCCGCAAGGCCCGCTGGAGGCCGACTACAAGCGCGAACTGCTGCTGCACTTCGGCATCCGCTTCGACCACCTTTTCGCGTTGACCAACATGCCCATCCAGCGCTTCGGCAGCACGCTGGTGAGCAAGGGCACCTTCGGCAGCTACATGCAGCTGCTGCGCGGCAGCTACCGCGCCGAGAACCTCGACACCGTGATGTGCCGCAGCCTGCTCAGCGTGGACTGGCAAGGCTTCCTCTACGACTGCGATTTCAATCAGATGCTCGGCCTGCGTGCCCACGTGGGCGAGCAGCCGCGGCCGCATCTGCGTGATCTGCTGCAGCACGACCCGGCCGGCACCGACATCCGCATCGCCGACCACTGCTACGGCTGCACGGCCGGGCAGGGCAGCAGCTGCGGCGGGGCGCTGGAGGCCGCGTCGTCCACGGCGACCCCGGCGGGTTCGACGGCACAGGCCGCAGGGGTGCTGTGATGGCGCGCCCCCACAAGATCTGGCTGTGGACCGGCGCAGCCGTCCTGGCGCTGCTCGCGCTGTGGGCCTGGCAGCAGTACGACGTGGGCGCGCTGCTGACGCTGGACAACCTGAAGGCCAGCCGCGATGCCCTGCAGGCGCGTGTGCAGGCCGCGCCGCTGGCCACGGCCGGGCTGTTCTTCGTCGTCTATGTGGCCGCTGCGGCGCTGTCGATCCCGGGCGCGCTGATCCTCACGCTGGCCGCCGGCGCCATGTTCGGCCTTGGCTGGGGCCTGCTGCTGGTGAGCTTTGCGTCCAGCCTCGGCGCGTTGCTGGCCTTCCTGGCGGCGCGCTACCTGCTGCGCGACACCATCCAGGCCCGTTTCGGCAAGGCGCTGGCGCCCATCAACGACGGCGTGAAGAAGGACGGCACCTTCTACCTGCTGACGCTGCGGCTCGTGCCGGTGTTCCCGTTCTGGCTGATCAATCTGCTGATGGGCCTCACGGCCATGGGCGCCGGCCGCTTCTACGCCGTCAGCCAGATCGGCATGCTCGCCGGCACCGCGGTGTACGTGAACGCGGGCACGCAGTTGGCCGCCATCCAGTCGCCGGGCGACATCCTCTCGCCAGGGCTGCTGGGCAGCTTCGTGCTGCTGGGCCTGTTCCCGCTGCTGGCCAAGGCCGGTGTGGGCTGGCTGGAGCGGCGCAAGGTCTATGCGAAGTGGACACAGCCGCGCACTTTCGATCGCAACCTGGTGGTCATCGGCGCGGGGGCGGGGGGGCTGGTGTCGGCCTACATCGCTGCGGCGGTCAAGGCCAAGGTCACGCTGATCGAAGGCCACAAGATGGGCGGCGACTGCCTGAACTTCGGCTGCGTGCCGAGCAAGGCGCTGATCCGCTCGGCCAAGATGGCCAAGCAACTGAAGAAGGCGCACGAGCTCGGCGTGGCCGACGCCGCCGGGCGGGTGGACTTCGCCGCGGTGATGAAGCGCGTGCACGGTGTCATTGCCGACATCGAACCGCACGATTCGGTGGAGCGCTACACCGGCCTGGGCGTGGAGGTGCTGCAGGGCCATGCCCGCATCACCAGCCCGTGGACGGTGGAGGTGACCTTGGCCGATGGTGGCAAGCAGACGCTGACCACGAAGAACATCGTCATCGCCGCCGGTGCCAGCCCCTTCGTGCCGCCGATCCCGGGGCTCAAGGAAGCCGGCTTCCTGACCAGCGACACGGTGTGGGGGCTGACCGAATGCCCCAAGCGCCTGGTGGTGCTGGGCGGCGGCCCCATCGGCAGTGAACTGGCGCAGAGTTTTGCCCGCCTGGGCAGCGCCGTCACGCAGGTGGAGATGGCGCCACGCATCATGGTGCGCGAAGACCCGGAGGTGTCGGAACTGGTGACCGCGTCGCTTCGCGCCGACGGTGTGAACGTGCTCACCGGGCACCAGGCGGTGCGGATCGAGGTGCTCGACGGCCAGAAGCGCCTGATCGCTAAACACGGCGAGCGCGAGGTGGTGATTCCCTTCGACGAATTGCTGTGCGCCGTGGGCCGCAGCCCGCGCGTCACCGGCTACGGTCTGGAGGAACTGGGCATCCCGCTCACGCCGCGCAAGACTGTTCAGACCAACGCCTACCTGCAGACCTTGTACCCCAACATCTATGCCGTGGGCGACGTGGCCGGGCCCTTCCAGTTCACGCACACCGCCGCCCACCAGGCCTGGTATGCAGCAGTCAACGCGCTGTTCGGCCGCTTCCGCAGGTTCAAGTCCGACTACCGCGTGATCCCGTGGGCCACCTTCACCGACCCCGAGGTGGCGCGCGTGGGCTTGAGCGAGACCGAGGCGAAGGAGCAGGGCATCGCAGTCGAGGTGACGAAGTACGGCATCGACGACCTCGACCGCGCCATCGCCGACGGCACCGCGCACGGCTTCGTCAAGGTGCTCACCGTGCCGGGCAAGGACAAGATCCTGGGTGTGACCATCGTCGGCGAACACGCCGGCGACCTGCTGGCCGAGTACGTGCTGGCCATGAAGCATGGCCTGGGGCTGAACAAGATCCTCGGCACCATCCACACCTACCCTACGCTGGCCGAGGCCAACAAGTACGTGGCCGGCGAGTGGAAGCGCGCGCATGCGCCGCAGAAGCTGCTGCAGTGGGTGGGCCGTTACCACGCCTGGGAGCGTGCATGACGACGCTGTCTCGACGCCACTGGCTGGGTCTGGCGCTGGCCGCCTCGGCCGGCCCGGCACTGCAATCTGCCCATGCCCAGGCACCGGGTTTCGACCACAGCCACTCGACCTTCACCACCCTGCTGCGCAAGCATGTCCGCCTGGTGCGCGGTGGGCAGACCACGCAGGTGGCCTATGCCGGCTTTGCGGCCGACCGCACGGCCTTGAAGGCTTACCTCGACAGCCTGTCGGCGGTGGCGCCCGCCACCTTTGCCGGCTGGCCCAAGGCCGAGCGCCAGGCCTTCCTGATCAACGCCTACAACGCCTTCACCGTCGAGCTGATCCTGACGAAGTACCCCGACCTGAAGTCGATCAAGGACCTCGGCAGCCTGCTCAGCAGCCCCTGGAAGCCGAAGTGGATCTCGTTGCTGGGCGGCAAGGTCTCGCTCGACGACATCGAACACGCGATGCTGCGCAAGCGTGGTGACTACGACGACCCGCGTGTGCACTTCGCGGTCAACTGCGCCAGCATCGGCTGCCCGGCACTGCGCGAAGAAGCCTTCGTGGCGGCGCGGCTGGATGCGCAGATGGACGAGCAGACGCTGCGCTTCATGAGCGACCGCACGCGCAACCGCTTCAACGCGCAGCGCGGGCGGCTGGAGCTGTCGAAGATCTTCGACTGGTACGGCGAGGACTTCCGGCTCGGCCACCGGGGCATCGCGTCGCTGCCAGCCTTCGCCGCGCGCTATGCCGAGCAGCTGGCCGATGCGCCAGCCGACCGTGAACGCGTCCGCGGCGCCAAGCTGGACATCGCCTTCACCGACTACGACTGGGCGCTGAACGACGCACGATGAAGCCCGTCTTGTCCATTGTCATGCCCGCCTTGAACGAGGCTGGCGGCATCGAGGCCACGCTGGCTGCGCTGCAGCCCTTGCGTGCGCGCGGCGTCGAGATCGTGCTGGCGGACGGCGGGAGCACCGATGGCACGGCGCATCTTGCGGCCCCTTGGGTGGACGCTGTGGCGACATCTCCGCGCGGGCGGGCCGTGCAGATGAACGCCGGTGCTGCGCTTGCCCGTGCCGACGCACTGCTGTTTCTGCACGCCGACACCCGGCTGCCGCCGCTGGCCGACGTTCTGGTATTGCAGGCTCTGGCGGGCGGCGCCGACTGGGGCCGCTTCGATGTGCGCATCGCGGGCCGGCCCTTGATGTTGCACGTGGTGGCGACCTTGATGAACCTGCGCTCGCGGCTGAGCGGCATCGCCACCGGCGACCAGGCGATCTTCGTCACCCGTGCCGCGTTTGACAGGGTGGGTGGCTTCCCGGTGCAGCCGCTGATGGAGGACATCGAACTCTCACGCCGCCTGAAGCGCATGAGCCGTCCAGCCTGCCTGCGCGCGCGTGTCTGCACCTCGGGCCGGCGCTGGGAACAGCGCGGGGTCTGGCGCACCATCCTGCTGATGTGGCGGCTGCGCTGCCGCTACTGGCGGGGCGAGTCGGCGGCACGGCTGGCGGAGGCGTACCGGTGAGCACCACCATCATCGTGTTCGCCAAGGCGCCCGTGCCCGGCCTGGCGAAGACCCGTCTGGCGCCCGCGCTGGGCGCCGCAGGGGCAGCAGCGCTCGCCGAGCGCATGCTGCACCATGCCCTGGCCCAGGCCGTGGCGGCGGATGTCGGGCCTGTCGAGCTTTGCGCTGCCCCGGATGCCTCGCACCCCGCGCTGCAGGCCGCCGCAGCCGAGGTCGGCGCCGGCCTGACCGAGCAGGGCACCGGCGATCTCGGCCTGCGCATGCACCGCGCGTTGGCGCGCAGCCTGACGCGCCATGGCCGCGCGCTGTTGATCGGCACCGACGCGCCCGCGCTGAGTGCCCTCGTGCTGCGCCAGGCCTCGTCGGCCCTGCTGGACCACGATGCGGTGTTCGTGCCGGCCCAGGACGGCGGCTACGCCCTGGTGGGCCAGCGCCGGGCCGATCCGCGCTGGTTCTCGGACATGGCCTGGAGCCACAACCGCGTGATGGAAGAGACACGCCAGAGGCTGCGCGCGGCAGGCGTGCGCTGGGCGGAGCTGCCCCCGGTAGCCGACATCGACGAGCCGGGCGACCTGGTGCACCTGCCGCCAGGCTGGCTCGATAACCTGGACAACGCAAGCCGGACGTGGGAGCAGCAGCCATGAAGCGGCTGGTGCTGGCTGGAGCCGGCCATGCCCACGCCCTGGTGCTGCGCGCACTGGTGCAGCAGCCGATGCCCGGCGTCGAGGTGGTGGTGGTCTCGCCGCAGCCGCTGGCACCGTACTCGGGCATGGTGCCGGGCTGGCTCGCCGGGCACTATCGGTTCGACGAGATTGCGATTCACTTTCCGCCACTGGCCATGGCGGCCGGTGCGCGCTGGTGCCAGGGCGAGATCGATACGCTGGATCCCGCACGCCGGCAAGTGCGTCTGGCGGACGGCAGCACGCTGGACTACGACGTGCTGTCGCTGAACGTCGGTTCGACACTGCAGCCGCCGCCGGCCGAACATGCGCAGCTGCTGCCGCTGCGCCCGCTGGCGGCGCTGCATCGGCGCTACGAGGCCTTGCTCGAGCGCTGGGCCTGCGAGCCAGCCGGGCGGCCCTTCGTCGTCACCGCGGTGGGCGGCGGTGCGGCCGGTTTCGAGGCCCTGCTCGCGGTGCTGGCCCGGCTGCGGGCCCTGCGTCCGGAGTGTGTCGTGCATGGCGGCCTGGTGACCCGAGGGACGCGCCTGCTGCCCGGCCTGGCGCCGGCTGCACGCCGGGCTGCGCAGCGTGCGCTGGACCGCGCCGGGGTGACCGTGCAGTTCGGCAGCGGGTGGTGCAGCTCAGTCGACCGCAGCAGCGATGTCGTGATCTGGGCCACCGGCGCCGAGGCGCACGGATGGCAGAGGGACCCCGCGCGACGGGGCTCGCTGGCCGTCGACGACCAGGGCTTCGTGCGCATCGACGAGCAGCTGCGCTCGGTCTCCCACCCGCAGGTGTTTGCCACGGGCGACTGCGCCAGCTGGGCCGGCCTGGCCTTGCCCAAGGCCGGCGTGCATGCGGTGCGCATGGCACCGGTGCTGGCGAGCAACCTGCGCGCGGCGCTGAGGGTGCCGGCAGCCGCACGCGACCTCAGGGCGCCCCGGCCGCAGCGTCACTTCCTGGCCTTGCTGGCCACGGGTGATGGGCGCGCCATCGCCGCCCGCGGGCCCTTCGGTGCCGAAGGCGCCTGGGCCTGGCGCTGGAAAGACCGCATCGACCGCCGCTTCCTGCAGCAGTTCATCGCCACGCAGGGGGCTTCCCAGCCTGCACCCATCCCCCCACATTTGGCCGAGGTGTCGGCCCGTCACTCAGGAGAATCCTCATGAACTTGACCCGTCGGCACGCGGCCACCCTGGCGCTCGGAGGCCTGTTGAGCCTTCCCGGGCTGGCCCTCGCACAGGGCGCTGCGCAGGGCGCGCCACTGAAGTTCGGTGTCGGCATGTTCCAGCCCGACCGCGAGAAGAACGACGCCACCTACCGCCCGCTGGCCGCACACTTGGCGCAGCGCCTGGGGCGGCCGGTCGAACTGCGCACGGTCGACAGCTGGGAGGGCCTGGCCAAGAGCCTGGCCAACGGCGAGACCGATCTCGCCTTGATGGGGCCGTGGGGCTACGTGCTGGCGAACCACTTTGCCGATGCGCAGGTGGTCTCGACCATCCTGTATCAGGGCAAGCCGGAGTACTTCGCGATGATCGTGACGCACCCGGACTCGGGGCTGACCAGCATCGACGACCTGCTTGGGCCCAAGGGCCGGGGCCGCAGCTTCGCCTTCGGCGACAAGGGCTCGACCTCGGGCTACCTCATACCGTTCTTCGAGTTCCAGAAGCGCGGCATCGACCCCGAGAAGCACTTCTCCCGCGTGCTCTACACCAAGCACCAGGCCATCCAGACGCAGGTGACGGCCGGGCAGCTCGACGCCGGCGCCGACTTCAACCGCAACCGCGATGTGATGATCTCGCAGGGGCTGATCGCGGCCGCGCGCAGCAAGGTCATCTGGCAGTCGGCACCCTTGCCCAACGATGCCTTCGCGGTGAGCGCATCACTCGCCAAGGATGCCGCCTTCGTGAGGCGCCTGCAGGACGCGCTGGCCGAGGTCGGCCCGCTGCTGGCCGGGCAGCCGAACCTGCTGCCGGCCAACTACACCGGCTTCGTCGCCCGCGACAACGCGTTCTACAAGCCCATCCGCGATGCCGGGCTGGCCACCGGCAAGCTGGGCGCCCGATGACCGGGCTGGTGCAGCGCCCGCCTGCCGGCCCGCTGCGCTGGCGGCTGCCCAGCGGCCGGGCGGGCTTTGCCACGCTGGTGGCGGTCTACGCGGTGCTGCTGGGGTTGTGCCTGGCCACGCTGGTGGCCGAGGGCGACCTCAGCTTCGGCCGCAACCCCTGGGACAACCTGCTCAAGACGGTGGGCGACTTCGCGCGGCCGAGCTTCCTCGACGTGTGGTTCGGCCCCGAGCGCCTGGAGTACCGCAGCGACGACGGCACCGTGCTGCGGGTGGAGAACCGCCGCGGGGTCGAGGCCGGCTTCCTGGCGGCCGTGGCGCGCGCCACGTGGGTGACCTTCCAGATCGCGACGCTGGGCTCCTTGCTGGCGGCGCTGATGGCGCTGCCGCTGGCCATGCTGGTGGCGCGCAACCTGCGTGCGCCCAGGCCCTTGGCCTGGGCAGCCAAGGGCGTGCTCGACGTCTCGCGCGCCGTGCACACGCTGGTCTTCGGCCTCATCCTGGTGGGCATCGTGGGCCTGGGGCCGACGGCCGGCGTGCTGGCGATTGCGCTGCACTCGATGGGCACCTACGGCAAGCTGTTCGCCGAGAGCATCGAGTCGCTGGACATGGCGGCGGTGGACGCCGTGCGCGCCACCGGTGCGGGCGAGGCCCAGGTCTTCTTCCACGGTGTGTGGCCCTCGGTGCTGCCACAGTTCGTGAGCCACCACCTGTACGTGTGGGAGTTCAACATCCGCGACTCCACCATCCTGGGCCTCATCGGCGCCGGCGGGCTGGGCCTGCTGATCAGCGAGGCCGTGAGCCTGTTCCAGTGGAGCCGGCTGGCGACGCTGCTGATCGTCGTGGTGGCCCTGGTGATGGTGTTCGATGGGCTGTCGCGGCGCATCCGCGAGGCCTTGCTGTGATGCCGGCGGTCCGTCTCGAGGACGTGCGCGTGGCCGTGGGCCAGCGCGTGCTGCTGGAGGTGCCGCAGCTGGCCATCGCGCCGGGCGAGCGCGTGGCCGTGGTCGGCCCCAACGGTGCCGGCAAGAGCACGCTGCTGAAGCTGATCGGTGGTCTGACGCGGCCCACGCAGGGCCGGGTGCAGGTGCTCGGGCTCGAACGGCAGCGCATCGGCACGCGGGAGCGCCGCGCCCTGCGCCGCGACACCGGCCTGCTGATGCAGGGCCTGCACCTGGTGCCGCGGCTGAGCGCGCGCGAGAACGTGCTCGTGGGCGCACTGGCCCGCCTGCGCGGGGCGGACGCGCTGCGCAGCTGGTGCCGCTGGTACCCCGGGGCACTCGTGGCCGAAGCCGATGCCGCCCTGGCCGCGCTGGGCCTGGCCGACCGGGCGCACACCCGTGCCGACCGCCTGTCTGGCGGCGAACGGCAGAAGGTGGCCCTCGCCCGCGTGCAGTTGCAGCGCCCGCGCCTGCTGCTGGCCGACGAGCCCACCTCGGCGCTGGACCCGGCCGCCACGCGCGAGGTCTGCCTGGCGCTCCGGGCCGTGGCCGACGAGCCGGGGCGCACCCTGCTCACCGTCGTGCACGATCTCGAGCTGCTGCCCCTGCTGGCCACCCGCGTCATCGGCATCGCCGACGGCCGGGTGCGCTGGGATCGGCCGATCTCCGAGGTGACGCCGGCGCTGCTGCAGGCACTCTACGAACGGCGTGCCGACGACCCGGCGCCGATCCCGACGCCGCAGCCTACCCACGTGTTCAAGCTGGCACGCGCCTGATCGGCGCGCTGCCTGTGCAGCCCCACAGACCACCCCAGGAGAAGACCATGACCCTCTCGACACGACTCGCCCTCACGCTCGGTGCCTTGCTGCTCGGCGGTTGCGGCGCCATGGGCGGCCACCATGGCGCCGGAAGCCACAGCGGCCACGGCGGCAACCAGGCCACCGCCACGCACGGCCTGACGGCGCTCAAGAGCCCGCACACGCCGGCCGAGACGATGAACCGCCTGGAAGCCGAGGTGAAGAAGCGCAACCTCGCGGTGGTGGCCCGCATCGACCATGCCGCCGCGGCGCAGCGCATCGGCCAGACGCTGCGGCCGACCGAGCTGCTGATCTTCGGCAACCCGCAGGCCGGCACGCCGCTGATGCTGTGTGCCCAGCTCACCGGCATCGACCTGCCGATGAAGGCCCTGGTGTGGGCCGATGCCGCCGGCCAGACCTGGCTGGGCTACAACGACCCGCAGTGGCTGATGCACCGGCACGGCCAGCGCGATTGCCCGCCCGCTGAAACCGTGGGCAAGGCACTGGCCGGCATCGCCGCGGCCGTGGTGGCGCCGTGATCGCCACCGACGAAGCCCCGTCGTCGGTCGATGCGTCGCCGGGGCGCAGCTGCCCGCTGCACTACCGCTACCGGCCCGAGGTCTTCGCGGCGGCCGCGCCCGAGCCCCTGCAGTCGCTCGAGGTGTTGTACGTCGTGGGTGGCCTGTACGGCAACGAGCTGGCGCTGGCGCGCGTGCTGGAACTGTTCGACCGTGAACGCGGGCGCAAGCGCCTGGTCTTCAATGGCGACTTCCACTGGTTCGATGCCGACCCGGCGGTCTTCTCGCGTGTGCAGCGCGGGGTGCTGGCGCACGAGGCCCTGCGCGGCAATGTCGAGACCGAGCTGGCAGACCCGGTCGCGGACGCCGACGCCGGCTGCGGCTGCGCCTACCCGGCCTGGGTGGGCGACGGCGTGGTCGAGCGCTCCAACCGCATCCTGGCCCGCCTGCGCCAGGCAGCCACGGCCGATCAGCAGGCCGAGCTGGCGGCGCTGCCGATGTGGCGTCGCGCGGATGTGGGGCCGCTGCGCCTGGGCATCGTGCACGGGGACGCCACCTCGCTGGCCGGCTGGGGCTTCGCGCAGGAGCACCTTCGGGACGCGGCCCACCGCGACGAGGTGGGCCGGTGGTTCGATGGCGCCGGCGTCGACGCCTTCGCCTGCACGCACACCTGCCTGCCGGTCTTCCAGGCCCTGAAGGCTGCGCGTACCGCGGCGCACCGCTGGGTGTTCAACAACGGAGCGGCCGGCATGCCCAATTTCGCCGGAGACCCCGCAGGCCTGCTGACCCGCGTGGCATTGACACCCTACCCGGGGCCCGAGCGTCGGTTCGGCGTCGTCGCTGCCTCGGGCGCCGTGCATGTCGACGCGATCGGCATCGACATCGATGCCCGCGCCTGGCAGGAACGCTTCTGCCGGGACTGGCCGCAAGGCAGCGATGCCCACGCCTCCTACTTCGAGCGCATCGTCCAAGGGCCGGCCTACGAAGTCCACGAGGCGGTTCGCACCGATGCCCGGAGCTCGACGCCGTGACGCCCCAGCAGGTCCCCGAGCGCTTCGAGCGTGTCATGGGTTGCACGGCGCAGGAGCTGAGGGCATGGCTGCCTGTCGCGCTTCCCCAGGCAGAGCTGGAGGTCGAGTCGTCTGCGCCTCAGGCGCAGGCGCGCTTCGGCGACGGCGCACTGACCATCACCTGGCAGTCCCTCTCACCCCGTCGCATCGCGTTGCTGGAGATTCCGCAGCTCGGCGTCACCTTCCAGTACGTCGGGCTGGGCGACGACCGGCGGCGCGAGATCCAGCGACGCTTCGATCTGGCCACGCAGCGAGGCGGCGGCTGATCGACAGCCGTCCCGCATTCATTGACCCACGAGGACACGTCCCATGCTCGCCATCATCGGAGGCACCGGCCTGTACGACATCCCCGGCCTGCAGGTGGCGGAACGCCTGTCGGGCCACACGCCTTTCGGCGCACCCTCGGGCGACATCGTCCGCGGCCGCCTGCACGACCACGAGGTGCTGTTCATCGCCCGCCACGGGGCGGGCCACCGCCTGTTGCCGCACGAGGTGAACTACCGCGCGAACGTGTTCGCCCTAAAGCGTGCGGGTGCCACGATGCTGCTGGGCTTCTCTGCCGTCGGCAGTCTCGCGATCGAGGTGGCTCCTGGCACCCTGGCCATGCCCGGGCAGTACATCGACTGGACGCGCGGCGGCCGCGAGCGCACCTTCTTCGGCGCCGGGGTGGCGGCTCACGTCTCCACCGCCCGACCGGTCAGTGCGGCGCTGGTCGCAGCGGTGCAAGCCGCGGCGCAGAGGGTCGGGGCACCCCTGATCGCCGGTCTCACCTACGCCTGTGTCGAAGGTCCTCGCCTGGGAACCCAGGCCGAGAGCCACATGCTGCGGCAACTGGGCTGCCAGCTGGTCGGCATGACGAACGTGCCCGAGGCTTTCCTGGCGCGCGAGGCGCAGATGGCCTACGCCACCGTGGGGCTGGTCACCGACTACGACTGCTGGCTCGACGACCCGACCCAGCACGTCAGCGTCGGAGCGATCTTCGAGCGCTACGGCCAGACCTTGGCCATGGCCCGCAGCGTGCTCGACGCGCTGTTGAGCGCCCCATTGCCCGAGCCCGAGGCGGAGAGCCGCCACGCTCTGGCCGGCGCGCTGCTGACGCCGGATGCGACGCTCGACGTCGGCCAGCGTGCCTGGCTTGCGGTGCTGCGGGCCTGAGCGTGGCCATCGACGCCACCCGTCGACGCTTCAAGGTCTCCCGGCGGTGGCGCGGAGTTGCCCTTCTGGCTGGGCTGGCGCCGGGTGCGATCTGGGCCGCCGGGCTCTCGCCCCTGGAGGGTCCGCTCGGTGGCGCACCAAAAGCGCCGTGGCGCTTCGCAGGGCTCCCGGGCCAGACGCTTCCGGTCACGCGCTTCCTGCTGGAGCGACAGGACGGCCAGACCGTCCTGCGTGTCCAGACCTCGGCCTCGTACGGCAACCTGCTTCACCCGCTGGCCGACATGCCCGCGGGGCGGCTGACATGGCGCTGGCGGGTGGACACGCCGCTGACGTCCGCCAATCTGCGCAGCCGCCAGGGCGATGACGTCGCGTTGAAGGTCTGCGCGCTGTTCGACATGCCCCAGGCGGCCGTGCCCTTCGTGGAGCGACAACTGCTGCGCCTGGCCGAAAGCCGCACCGGTGAGTCGCTGCCCACCGCCACGCTGTGCTACGCCTGGGATCCCAGCTGGCCCGAGGGCAGCTTGGTTCCCAACGCCTACAGCCGCCGCGTCCGCTACGTCACGCTGGGCACGACGCCCCGCGCGTGGCAGGCGGTGAGTCGGGACCTGGCGGCCGACTTCATCCTGGCCTTCGGCGACGAGACGACGACCGTGCCCAGGCTGCGTGCCGTGGCCGTGGGTGCCGATGCGGACAACACCGGCGGCGACAGCCTGGCCTTCATCGCCGATCTCGCCTGGTCACCGGAACCGGTACGCTGAAGGCCCCACACACGAGGACGACCATGAGCTACTTCCGCAGCCTGCCCCAGGATGCAGGCGTCCGGCACATCCTGGGTCTCAACCCCAGGGCCGGGCGTGCACTGATCGAGTTCCACACCGCGGTCCTGCGGCAGGACACGGCCCTCACCGCACGAGACAAGGAGCTGTTGGCGGCCTACGTGTCGGGCCTCAACGCCTGTGCCTACTGCCACGGGGTCCATCGGCAGACGGCGGTGGCGTTCGGCTTCGAGGAAGCACTGATCGAACAGCTGCTCCAGGATCTGGCGTCCGCGCCTGTCGACGACCGGCTGCGGCCCTTGCTGGCCTACGCCCGCAAGCTCACGCTCGAGCCCGCCAAGATGGTGGCCGCCGATGCGCAGGCCGTCTTCGACGCAGGGTGGAGCGAGCGCGACCTGCACGACGCCGTGCTGACGATCGGCCTGTTCAACCTGATGAACCGCTTGCTCGAAGGCCACGGCGTCAAGGGGCAGGACAGCCTGTACCGGGATCGGGGCGTCGCGTTGGCGCGCGATGGGTACGCGCCACTGCTCGGCTACCTGCCCGCGTCTGGCGAGGCGGGCAGCTGAACGGGTTTGCGTCAGCTCGACGACGCGCCTAGCAGGGACGCGACGAGCTCGTCGAAGGTGTCGAGCACGTGGTCGTAGGCCCGGTTCGGGTGGGGATCGGGCGGACCGTCCGGCCCCCACTCCAGAGGGCGGCGCACGAACGCCGTCCGCATGCCGGCGTCCTGCGCCGCGTTCAGGTCGAAGTTGTGGCAGGCCACCATCATCGCCTCCTCGGCGCGAAGGCCCAGCCAGGCGAGCGCCGTGTCGTAGGCCTCGCGATGGGGCTTGTACACGCCGATCATCTGGCACGACACGATGGCGTCCCAAACCAGCCCGTTGGACCGGGAGACATCGACCACCAGCGGCAAGGGCAACATCGTGAACGACACGACGGGCCACCGTTCGCGCAGTCGCGCGAGTGCCGGCGGAAAGTCGGGCCAGGCGCTGAGCCGGTGCCAACCGCGCCACAGCTGCTGGCGCGTCTGTGCCTCCAGTGCCGCGATGCCGAAGTGGGCAGCCGTCTCGTCGAGCGCGCGCAGGTGCACGTCGTCCATGTCGAAGGCCGGCCGCACCTGCCCGACGATCGCGCGCATCGATCGACGCCGCCATTCGTTCACAAAGGCGTCGTAGGCGATACCCTCGAGCTGGCCAGGGCGGAGCTCGCGCAATTGATCCACCAGCGAGCCGTGCCAGTCGAGCACGGTGCCGCCGGTGTCGAACAGGACGGCGCGCAGCGGGGTCGTCACAGCGGGCCGGCGTACTCGCCGCGTGCGGGGTAGTTCTTCGCCTGGGCGAAGTCGATGGCCGCGAGCAGCTCATCGAAGTGCGGCCGCGCGAACGGCATGGTCTGCACGGCGCCGTAGTAGAGCGTGCCGTCCGGACGGACGATGAAGACACCGGGCTCGGAGAACAAGGGAGGTTCCTCGACGCCGATCGAGGTCTGTCCTCGCGACGTGCTGATGTACAGGCCCCACGCGCGGGCCGCCGTCAGGGGCAGTTCGTAGCCGATGCGCAGATTGGGCGAGTGCAGCTTGTCGGCCAGGGCCTGGGCGCGTTCCCGCGTATCGCCGGACACCGCGATGACCTTGACGCCGCGCTTGTCGAACTCCGGCTGCAGCCGCCCCAGCTCGAGCAGGTACTTCAGGCAGATCGGGCAGTGCAGTCCCCGGTAGAAGACCACCAGGGCGAAGCTCTGGGGAGCGTCGCCGGTCAATTCGTAGTTGCCGTGGGCCAGGGTCGGCACGCGAAGTTCAGGAACCGGAAGGCGGGGCATCAGCATGGTGGGCAGTCGTGTCGGTGGTTTGGAGGCTTGGGCGGTCGTCGGACACCGATGGCACTGTAAGACGTGGAGCGGAACGATGGGTGCGCATGCGTCCTCTTCGATACGCTGATCGTCCCACGGAGGAGCGAATCCACCGCCTGACCGGCCAGCTGCAACGCTTCCGGCTGCAGGCACGGGTGCTGAACGGCGGTGCGCGCAGCGTCGCGCTGCACTTCGAGGCGCGACCTCGGTTCAGCCATCTCGCGCTGCTGCGTCAAGGTGCCCTCGAGGTGCCCGAGCTCGACGGCGACGCGCGACAGCGGGCTGGATTCACCCCAGGCACCGGCGAATCCTGAGGCATCTCAACCATCGTTCGACGGCGCGGGCGCGCTGATCTCGTGGCTCGTCGCGACCTTGCCGTCTCCAGGCCGATCCCCCCGACGAGCTGTACGACATCAGGCCGTGGCGTGTGGGGGCTTGCCGTGACAACCCACGCTACCACGCCGTTCTCGCCGTCAAGGTCTGCACGCTCGCTCAGGCGAGCGCTTGCGGCCTGCGGCCGTCTTCGAACCCTGACAGCTGCGCTGCGCCGTGGTGCTTCGGTCTCGGGCAATCCCGCCCGACACAGACCGGAGTTCGCCATGTCGTCCTCTTCGATCTCTTCTGCCGCTTTCGTTGCGACCGATGCGCTGCTGGTGCGCGATGTCGATGGCCAGTACCGACCGGCACTTGCCGAGGAGGTGCTGAGCCATGCGCGGCGCGTGCTGGCCCACCGCGTGCGGCGCGGTGCCACGATGTCGTCGCCACAGGCGGTGAAAGACCATCTCCGGCTGGAGATCGGGGCGCTGGAGCACGAGGTGTTCTGCGTGCTGTTCCTCGATGCGCAGCACCGGATCATTGCGCTGAAGCAGATGTTCCGCGGTACGGTGACGCAGACGTCGGTGTACCCGCGCGAGGTGGTGAAGGAAGCGCTGTCGCTGAACGCCGCGGCGGTGATCCTGGCGCACAACCATCCTTCGGGTGCCGTGGAGCCGAGCAGGGCCGACGAGTACCTGACGCAGACGCTGAAGGCGGCGCTGGCGCTGGTCGACGTGAGGGTGCTCGATCACCTGGTGGTGGCCGGCGCGGACGTGTGCTCGTTCGCCGAGCGCGGGCTCATGTAGGCCGCGGTAGAGCGCCGCGTGGCGCTCCCTGTCCTCCGGTGGTCAGGTCAGGCTGATCCGCCGGATCGCTAGCGCGAAGGGGCCAGCCTGGCGCTCGGCGATCATGAGGCCGACCTGGCGGAGGCGAGCGGGGTCGAGCGGTGGTGCTCCGGGGACCTCGCGGCCGCGGAAGCTGGGCCGGAACTCGGCCAGCGGGATGCGCAGGCGCTGCCAGCGATTCGGGTCGGGTATGAAGGTGGCGTGCTAGTTCAGGCGGCGGAGGCGTCCTCGGTCAGCAGGTTGAGCTTGAAGCTCTTGCCGTTGCCGCGGACCTCGAAGATGCAGGACTGCGCGCCCGCTCTGCCTCGGGCTGCGGGAGCCGAGCGGACCGATGCGAATCCGCCGTTCTGCTCCAGAGAAACGTTTCCCTCGAACACGGCGTGGCCGGCCGGGTCGTAGCGAAGGCTGCTCTTCGAGATGCCGCCCATCACGCGGTCGTCGATCGGTGTCCATGCGTCCGCCTCTGTTTAGGTTTGTGGGACACCTGCCCGGCGCCGGCACGAGCGCCTCGAGCTGCCACTGACTGAGGGCAGGTGTCCCACAAAGCTCGGGGGAGGAAACCGCGGCGAGTGCCGAGTTGGTGATCGCAGCCTACGGTGCTATGGCGATTTGGTGGTGCGTGCGGGTGCTGGCCGGGATCGCGCTGATGCCCGACGGGCACTCGATGCGAGCCAGACGGTGGCCGTGGTAACGCAGCACCCGGTCTGCATGCTTCGCGCAGACGCTTGAGGGCCCGCACAGTCGGACCCATGTATGCGGCAGCGCACCGGTCGTTGAACACGGGCGACCGATGTCGGTGGTCGAGTGCTGCGGCGCGAGATGCTCATGGCGCACCTGCCCAGGACGGTGGTGCGCGAATCGATTGCCCGCGTGCCAGGGTCAGCAGGATCGTCAACGGCTGGCCGCAGTGGTGGCACATGAAGGCGCTCGCCTTCGGTAAGGTGGCCGCTGCTGCGGCGTCGCCGACTTCGTCGACCTGCACTGGCGCCTGACCCTGTGCCGACTGCACGAGCAGCTCGCGCACCGTGGCCAGGGCCTGCTTGCGGCTGCCGTTGGCCAGCAAGCCGTAGTGCCGGATGCGGTGGAAGCCGCCGGGCAGCACATGCAGCAGGAAGCGACGCATGAACTCCTCAGGCGCCAGCGTCATCGTCTTGTGGCGCGTCTTGCCCTTGGCACCGTCCTTGACCCGGTAGTCCTTCCAGCGGAAGGTCACGCCGCGCTCGTCCAGCGCAAGCAGGCGGCTGTTGGAGATCGCCACCCGATGGGTGTAGCGCGACAGGTAGGCCAGCACCGCCTGCGGCCCGGCAAAAGGCCGCTTGGCATAGACCACCCACTCGGGCTTGCGCAGCGGCGCGAGCCAGTCCCTGAACGCCTTGGCATCAGTCAGCGCCGCGTGCTCCCCGAAGAACTGCAGCTTGCCCGCTTGGTGCAGGCGTAGCAGTTCCTCCAGGAAGCGCCGACGGAACAGTCTGGACAGCACACGCACCGACAGGAAGAACCCCTGCCGGCACGCCACCCAGCGCTTGCCGTCCGCAGACAGCCCACCGCCCGGCACGATGCCGTGGACATGAGGGTGATGCGTCAGCGCCGAGCCCCAGGTGTGCAGCACCAGCGTGGCGGCGATGCGCGCCCCGAGATGCTTGGGGTCGGCGGCGATGGTCTGCAGCACCTCGGCGGCCACGTCGAACAGCATCCCGTAGACAGCGGCCTTGTTCTTGTGGGCGATGTCGGCGATGGGTGCCGGCAGCGTGAAGACCACGTGGTAGTACTCCACCGGCAGCAGATCGGCCTGACGGGCATCGAGCCAGCGCTTGGCCGCACTGCTCTGGCACTTCGGGCAATGCCGGTTCCTGCAGGAGTTGTAGGCGAGTTGATCCGTGCCGCAGCCACCGCAGCGCAGCACATGGCCGCCGAGCGCTGCCGTGCGACATTGCTCGATGGCCGACATCACCTTGAGCTGGCCCAGGCTCAGATGGCCGCGCTGGGCTGCGCGCCAGGCCGGGCCGTGCTGACGGAAGATGTCGGCGACCTCCAGGGCAGGCCTGCCCACGGCAGCCGGCCTATGAGGGCGGCAGGTTCTCCAGCGGGCTGATCACCTCGCGCAGCAGATCGGTGGCCACATGCGTGTAGACCGTGGTGGTCTCCAGCCGCTTGTGCCCGAGCAGCACCTGGATCAGACGGATGTCGACCTTCTGTTCCAGCAGATGGGTCGCGAAGCTGTGCCGCAGCGTGTGCATCGACACGCGCTTGTCGATCTTGGCCGCGTCGGCTGCGAAATGGATGGCGCGGTTGAGTTGCCGTGTGCTCAGCGGGTCCATGGGGTTCAGGCCCGGGAACAGCCAGCCGCCGGGCAGGATCTTGCCCTGGGCATGACCCACTCGCCACCAGGCACGAAGCCGCTCCAGCAGCAGCGGCGGCAGCATGGCGTAGCGATCCTTGCTGCCCTTGCCTTGTTCCACGCGCAGCGTCATGCGCTGGCTGTCGACATCACCGACCTTCAGCGAGATTACCTCGCTGGCACGAAGGCCGGTCGCGTAGGCCACCGTCAACGCCGTCTGGTGCTTGAGGTTCGGCGCCGCGGCAAGCAGCCGCGCCACCTCCTCGCGGCTGAGCACCACGGGCAAGGTGCGCGGCACGTGGACCGACTGCATCTTGGCCAGCAGATGGCCCTGGTCGAGCGTGACGTCGAAGAAGA
>LNFM01001735.1_pt1 | contig 48368 bp, 47 predicted proteins | sample 596031 | NCBI WGS metagenome assembly LNFM01 (sample SAMN04254537, study PRJNA301005) | activated carbon metagenome | isolation source: dual media filters at the Ann Arbor, Michigan drinking water treatment plant | place: USA: Ann Arbor
CCCCAGCTTTGCTGGGGGAAGGCTGGGATGGGGGCCAGCAACTACGCCCCCTTGTAAGTCACGAAGTCGATCCCTATCCCGTTCGGATCGACCACCGCAAAATGCCGCTCACCCCAGGGCTCGTCGCGCAGATCGACTTCCATGGGAACGCCCCGCGCCCTCACGCGCGCGTACTCGGCATCCACATCCTCGACGTCGATCGTGAGATACACGCCACGGCCCCCGAAGGCCGGCCGGAAAATCGGCGCTTGCGACGGATGCTCCGGCAGCAGGAACGAGATCTGGTCGCCATGGCCGGCGAGCAGGACATAGAACTCGTTCTCGAACACCAGCTCGAACCCTAGCTTGTCGATGTAGAACGCCTTGGTCGCGGCGAACTGGTCGGTGATGATGCCGGCGTTGAATGTCATGGCGGTGCCCCCGGACGGTAAGCCGTCAAAGCGACGGCGACGACTGCAAGCCTATCGGCCGGCCAGCACCACGATCTTGTAAAAACCCGACATCAACCGGCCGCGCCGGCAAACGAACGCAGGTCCCGCAGCAGGTGCGACTGGTCTGTGTAGCCGAAGTGCAGCGCCAGGCCGGCGCTCGGACGCGCGCCGCGGTCCAGCGCCGCACGCACGCGCCGGTAGCGCACGATGCGCGCGTAGAGCTTGGGTGACAGCCCGACGGCGTCCCGGAACAGGCGCTCGAGCTGACGCTCGCTCACGCCTGCCTGCTCCGCCAGGACGGTGACGCGCACGTCGCCGTCCCGGCCATCGACGTAGCGCGCCAGTGCCGTGGCCAACGGCTCATGCTGGTCGAGATGCCGAACGGCGGTGTCGAGCGCCGAAGCCACAGATCGCAGGGCCGCCAACGGCGTTGCCGCCGTGGCCGCGCGTTCCAGGAGCAGGTCCGCACGGATACCGGCCACCTCCCCGATGCACTCGTGCCGGTCGCGAATTTCCGCCGGGCGCGGCTCGATCATGCGTGGCGTGCAACCGGGGCGAAACCGAATACCGAGATAACTGCATCCGGGCTCCAGCGCGAACCGCTGCCCGACGGTGGTCGTGCCGAAAGCGAGGGCCTGACCGGCCGCTGCGTCGTAAGCCAGCACCACGTCCATGCGTCCATCGGGCTCCACCACGTGCTGCAGCCCGGAGGCCGTCGGCGCACCGAACCACAGGGATTCGACCAACCGGCCGAGGGCTCCGCCCGGCCGGAACTCGCTGTCCCCAGGCACCGGCATCGCGACATCGGCGGCGGCCATCACTTCTTCCGCTCGGGCTTCGCGGCGGGCCGGGTTGCCGGTCGAGCCTTGGGCTTGGGTGGCGGCAAGGCATCGGCCGAGGCTCGCTCGAATTCGAGATCCATCGCGAAGATGGGCTTCCTCCCGGTAAAACGCCCGCAGTCGAGCCGCATCACACCGTCGATGCCGGCCCAGGTGCGGACACGATGTTCGAGGTTGTCCTCCAGCCGCGTGGCGAAATCGACCGGTTCACCGTAGCGGGCGATCAGCGCATCCAGCACGTTGCGGCAGGGCGGAAACCGCTTCTCGATCGCGTCGGGTCGGATGCCCTGCCCCTCCCGCTCGAAGCCGAGCGTCATCCGCAGCACCTTGCCGACTTCCAGCGTGAGACTGACCGACGTCACCTCGGCTCGAGTGTCGTCCGGTGCCAGCTTCACGACATAACGCCCGTCGCCTTCGTCCAGCAGCGCCTCGAACTCCTCGGGTTCCTCGTCCGGCAGGACCACGCTGCCGCTGCCGCGCTCCCAGAACTCATGGTGGGAGTACGGAAACATCTGCCGTAGCAGCATCGGGTCGACCTGGCGGTCGAGCCCGGCGTACTCGAAGGCTTGGGCGGAACCGGCGACGAGCGCAATGAGGGTGCAGAGGAAGCGAACTGGACGCACAGCAGACATGGTGGGGATAAGGCTGTTCGAGGTCTTTGCCGTCAATATAATGCCAGCCATGTGCGGCCGGTATGCCCTCAACCAGAACGCGCACGACCTCGCCCGTGTTTTCAGCCTGGTGGCGATCGCGGATGTCGCCCCCCGCTTCAACATCGCGCCGTCCATGCCGGTGCTGGCGATCCGCGAGGCGCCTCAGGGGCGCGTCGGGGAGCTGATGACCTGGGGGCTCGAACCGGCCTGGGCGAGCAAGGACCCCGAGGCCCGCCGCCTACCCAAGCCGATCAACGCCCGCGCCGAGACTCTCGCGCAGCGCCCCATGTTCCGGCAGGCGTTCCGGTCGCGGCGCTGCATCCTGCCGGCGAGCGGCTTCTACGAATGGCGCCGGCCGCCCGGTGCGCCGACGCAACCGTTCTACATCCATCCTGCGGACGGGACGGTCTTCGCGCTCGCGGGGCTGTACGAGCCCGGTCGCGACGGTGGCCCGGCCACCTGCTGCATCGTGACCACCGAGGCCAACGAACTGATGGCGAAGATCCACGACCGCATGCCGGTCATCCTGGATGCTGCCGATGTCGCCCGCTGGCTCGATCCGAACACCGCACCGGCCGACCTCGCGGCGCTGCTGGTCCCAGCCCCCGCGGATGAAATGCTGGCCCATCCGGTCTCCACCCGTGTGAACGCCGCGCGCAACGACGAGCCGGCTCTCATCGAACCGGAGCCGGACGCCGGCTGAGGCAACACCCCCCGATGGGCCTGCCGCCCTTGCCCCAGGGGGCAAGCCCTCTTGGGTCGGCCCGGCGAGGGCTGAGCCGGTAGCGGCGACGTTCATGGCGCTGGGCTACACTCGGCGATTCCATCCGTTCGATCAGGTTCCGCACGCCATGCCCCGTCACGTCGACTACTACTTCGCCCCGATCTCCCCATGGACCTACCTCGGCCACGCACGGTTTCGCGAGATTGCGAAACGCCACGGCGCATCGGTGGCCGTGAAGCCGGTGGACTACGGCCGCGTGTTTCCGGTGTCGGGCGGCCTGCCGCTCAAGCAGCGCCCCCCGCAGCGGCAGGCCTATCGCATGCACGAGTTGAAGCGCTGGCGCGATTTTCTCGGCGTACCCCTCAACCTCGAACCGAAGTTCTTTCCGGTGTCTGCCGACCTCGCCGCCAGGACGATCATCTCCGCCGCTCCCGCCGGCGCCGAGAAGCAGCTCGACCTCGCCGGGGCGATCCTCAAGGCCTGCTGGCAGGAGGACAAGGACATCTCGCAACCGGCCACGCTGCAGGAGCTCGCGAATGGTGTCGGACTCGACGGCGCGGCATTGCTGAAGACCGCCGGTGAACCGGCGGCTCAGGCGGAATACGATCGACTCACGCAGGAGGCCATTGATCGCCAGATTTTCGGTGCGCCCACCTACCTCATCGACGGCGAGCCGTTCTGGGGCCAGGACCGGCTCGAGTTCGTGGAGCGGGCACTGGGGAAGTAGCTCCGTCGAAGAGCGCCCCCATCCCAACCTTCCCCCAGCCTAGCTGGGGGAAGGGGTCGTACATCGCCTCCCCCGGCTTCACCGGGGGAGGGTACTTGCGCTCCTTCCCCCGACTTCGTCGGGGGAAGGTTGGGATGGGGGCCGCACTAGCCCCCGACGATCAGTCTCACCGATCGTCGCACTCCTCTCCTTTCCCCGCGCGTCAGCGTGGGGGAAGGTCGGGATGGGGGCCGTGCGCGACCGCAAGCCCCCATTCGGTAGAATTCCGCGCCTACCCCGGAGACCTCACCATGATCCGCACCTCGATCGGCATCGCCTGCCTCCTGCTCCTCGCCACCGCACGCGCCGAAGACCCCGTCCCCATCGATCAGGAACCGCAGCACAAGCTCAAGTTCCAGAACGCGCACGTGCGCTTCTTCGATGTAGCGCTGCCCCAGGGCTATCGCGGCGTGATGCACATTCACCAGTACGACGGCGTGTTCGTGAACATCGAACCGAGCGACACCGAAGCCGAGGACTGGGGCAACCCGCCGCAGGTCCGGCCGCCGCGCAAGCCCGGCGACACCTACTTCATCAACTACACCGTGAAGCCGAAGGCGCACAAGGTGAGCAACGTGGGCACGGGTGTCTACCACGTCACCGACACCGAGATCCTGTCGGGGTGCGGCAGCACGAGCATCCCGGACGATGCGCTCGCCGGCCCGGTCATCACCGAGAACAAGCGAGTGCGGGTCACCCGCGTGGAACTGGCGCCGGGGGCACGCACGACCCTGCATGGTCCGTGCGGCATGCTGGTGTCGGTGTCGGGCGGCAGGCTGCGCGCCGAGTATCCCGGCAGCGAGGCGCTCGTGACACTGGCGCCGGCAGGATTCCAGTGGCGTGACGGCTCGCAGCCGGTCGTGATCGAGAATGCGGGCGAAGCACCGTTCCGCGGTGTGGATATCCTGGTCAAGTAGCCGCGCGGCGCAGCGAGGCATGCCGGCGTCCGACTACCTCGAGTCATCGCGCCGGGTTGCACTCTCAGCGGCGCTGAGATAGCCTCGCCGAACCATGGCCTCGCACTTCCGCCGGCTCCTCGCATTGCTGATGCTTCTATGCATGCCCTTCCAGGCATTGTCCGCACTGGATGCCGCGTTGTGCCTGGAGCAGGGCTATGGCGATAGCGGCTCTGCTGGCGCAGCCGATGCCGACCAGGCCAGTACCGACCACGACCGAATGGATTTCGGAGGTCTCTCCTTCGACAGCTGTGCCCTGTGCCACCTCGGTTGCGCGCCATTGGTCATCGGCCCGACTTCCGGTACCCAATTCGAGCTGGCGCAAGCATTCGTTCCTGGTCTCGATGCCGCCTGCATCGAGCACGACCCACATCAGCTGAAGCGCCCTCCCCGCCTCCCGCTCGCCTGACCCGCGGGAGCGCGCCTTCTCACTGCCCCGTACCCATCACCGGGTACGGATCGGCGCGCGTCGTTCCCGCCCGCATTCGTCATCCACGAGCGAGGAAAGCATGCGTTCTCATTGGTGGGCCGTGCTCGTCACGGCGTTTTCGATCCCGGCATTGGCCGAGGTCACCCTGCGCGACGCGCTCGACCGCGCGACCGCGCGCAACCCCGAAGCACGAGGACTCGAAGCGCGCATCGAGGAAGCTCGTGCCCGCGAGTTCGCTGCGCGCAGCTTCACGCCTGCACCGCCGGCGTTCATCGTCGGTGCCCGGCGCGACAACCCGCTCCTGGATCCGTCGCGCGGGACCCGCGAATACGAAGCGGAGATCGAAGTCCCGTTCTGGCTGCCGGGACAAAAGGCCGCGGCCGGCGCCAGCGCGCGCGCGCAGGAAGGTTCGTTCCGATTCGGTGCCGAGGCCGCCCGTTGGGCGGTGGCGGGTGCTGTGCGCGAACAGGTCTGGGGCACGGCGCTGGAGGCCGCCGAGGTTGCCGTCGCACGCCGTCGAGTCGACACGGCGCTTGCCATCGAGGCTGATGTCGCGAAACGCCTGAAGGGTGGCGAGGTCGCCCGCGGCGACCTGCTGCAGGCGCAGGGTGAGGCTCTCGCCGCTCGGGCCGTGCTCGCGGATTCCGAACTTCGTTACCGGCAGTCGCTGGCCGCGTGGTCCGCACTGACCGGACTCGATGGAGTCCCGGATCGCTACGAAGAAACCGTCGCAGCGGCGGGCGAACTCGAACGACACCCGCGGCTGGTCGCGGTGAACGCATCCGTGGCGGCCGCTCGCGCCGAAGTCCAGGTGGCCAACGAGTTTCGGCGCGATGCCCCGTCCCTGTCCTTGCAGAACCGCGCCGATCGCGACACCACGACCGGCGACTACTACAACTCCCTGCGTCTCAACCTGCGCGTCCCGTTTGCAACGGACGCTCGCAATCGCCCGCGAATCGCCGGTGCGCAGGCGACGCTCACCCAGGCGATGGTGTTGGAGCAGCGCGAGCGCGCCTTCGTCGCCGCCGATCTCGAAGCGGCCCGACTCGCCCTGGAGACGGCGCGCGCGCAACTCGATCTCGCGCAGGCGAGAGACATGGCCAACCGTGATGCGCTCAGGCTCGCACGGCGTGGATTCACGCTGGGGGAAACGCCGTTCGTGGTGGTGCTGCTCTCGCTCACTCGCGCCGTCGAATCCGAACTTGCGTTCGCCCGCGCCGACATCGGCGTCAAGCGGGCCATCGCCCGCTTCAACCAGGCGGCCGGCGTGCTGCCCTGAACGGAACCCTTTCGATGAGAACTCTGATCGCCCCGTTGTCGATGCTGATACTTGCCGTCTTGCTGACTGCTTGCGACAAGAAATCCGATAGCACGCCAGCAGCCATGAAGCCTGCCACCGCGAAGCCGACCGAGCCATCGAGCAGCGAGGCCGCGGAAGACACGGCGAGGATCTCGACGGAAACCGTCGCCGAACATCCGACCGAGAGGCGCATTGTCGTCACGGCGACCGTCCACCAGGATCACCACCTGCTCGCGCAAGTAGTCCCCCGGGTGCCCGGCCGCGTTCTGCAGGTCCTGGTCCACGTTGGTGACCCGGTGAAGCGCGGCCAGACCCTCGCCATCATGGACAGTCTCGACGTAGGCGATGCGCGCCTGACCCTGCGGCAAGCCCGCATCCAGAGCGACCTTGCCGAGACCGAATACGCACGCATCGCGCAACTGGTTGAAGAGGAGGTACTCCCTCGCAAGGAACTGTTCCGCGCCACGGCCGAGCGCAACAGGACCCGTGCCGCGACCGACACCGCTGCTCAGCGTCTGCGCCTGCTCGGGGTCGATCCCGAACAGGCGCAGACCAGCGCCGGCGTCGCGTCGTCGTTTCCGATAGTCGCCCCGCTCGCCGGACTGGTGCTCGAGAAAACGGCGATCGTCGGCGAGCTGGCGACCTCGGACAAGCCGCTGTTCACGATCAGCGACCTTTCCAATATCTGGGTGGAGGGGAATCTTGCGGATCGCCAGATCGGCCTGATCCGCATCGGTGCACCCGCGGAGGTCACCGTGGACGCCTATCCGGGCGAGATCTTCCGCGGCAAGGTGACCTACCTCGCCGGAACGCTGGACCCCGTCACGCGGACGTTGCTCGCCCGGGTCGAGATCGCGAATCGTGACTTCCGTCTCAAGCCGCAGATGTTCGCGCGCATGGCTATCGCCACCGGGGAATCGAAACCACAGCTGACGGTACCCAAGTCTGCCGTCATCCTGGTGCAAGGCGAATCTTCGGTGTTCGTGGCCGACGGGGACGACTTCACGCCGAGACCGGTGGAGACGGGTGAGGTCGTCGGCGACCGGATCGTGATCCTGCGTGGGCTCACCGTCGGCGACCGCATCGCAGTAGGCGACGTCTTCGATCTGAAGGCGAAGCTCCTCAAATCTGAGATTTCGGACGAGCACTGAGGAGACGCCATCATGCTTGAACGCATCATCGATCTGTCGGTCCGCTACCGCGTGCTCGTGCTAGTGGCGTTCGCCACCATCGCGGCGCTCGGCGTACTCGCATGGCAGCGCATTCCGCTCGACGCCTTTCCGGATGTAACGCCAGTCCAGGTCACCATCTACACCGAAGTGCCCGGCGGTGCCGCCGAGGACGTGGAGCGGCTCGTGACCTTTCCCATCGAAGCCGCCGTCGCCGGTCTGCCCAGGGTGCAGCAGGTGCGGTCGTTCTCGCTGTTCGGACTGTCGTACGTCACGGTCTACTTCGAAGACGGCGTCAACGTCTACTTCGCCCGCCAGGTCGTGACCGAACGGCTGCTCGAAGCGAAGGAGCGCCTTCCCGAGGGTTTCGGCACGCCCGTGCTGGGCCCCAACAGTTCCGGGCTCGGCCAGGTGTTCTGGTACGCACTGCGCAGCACCGACCCCGCGATGCCGTCCACCGAGGTGCGCGCGCTGCACGACTGGACCGTGCGGCTGATCATGCGAACGGCCCCGGGCGTGGACGACGTGCTGTCCTGGGGTGGCCACCAGAAGCAGTTCCAGGTGCTGGTCGATCCGGCGCGCCTGGTCAAGTACGGCCTGGAACTGGGCGAAGTGCTGGCCGTGATGGCAGGCTCGAACCGCCAGGTGAGCGGTCAAACCGTGACGATCGGGCGCGAGCAATACGCGGTGCGCGGTCTCGGACTCGTGCGCAGCACCGACGACATCGCCCGTACCGTCCTCGCCGAGCGCGCGGGCGTGCCCATCACCGTAGGCGACGTCGCGCGGGTGATCGAAGGCCCCGGCTTGCGTTTCGGCGCCGTCACGCGCGACGGCGGCGAGGTCGTGCTCGGCATGGCACTGCAGCGCATCGGCTCCAACGCCGAAGGCGTGGTCCGTGCGCTGAAACAACGGCTGGAAGTCGTGAAACGTGTCCTGCCGGCGTCGGTCAAGCTCGATATCGTCTACGATCGGACGGAGATCATCGACAAAGCAATCTCCATGGCGGACACGGCCATGATCGAAGGCGTGGTGCTCGTGGTGGCCGTGCTGTTCCTGTTCATCGGTGAAGTGCGCGCCGCACTGGTCGTGGTAGTCGCGATCCCCATGGCTCGCCTGATCGCATTCCTCTTCATGGAGCGCTGGGGGCTGTCAGCCAACCTGCTCTCGCTGGGCGGGCTGGTCATCGGCCTGGGCATGACCATCGACGGACCCATCGTGCTGATCGAGAACGCCGCCCGGCGTCTCGCGCACGGTGCATCCGGCACCGCGGATCGCATCCGTATCGTGACCGAGGCAGCCAAGGAAGTGATCAACCCCATCGCCTTCGGCGTGCTGATCATCGCGGTGGTCTTCATCCCGCTGCTGTCGCTCGAAGGGCTCGAAGGGCGGCTGTTCAAGCCGCTCGCGCTCAACATGGTCTTTGCCATGATCGGTTCCATCGTGCTGACGGTGCTGCTGATGCCGGTACTCGCGAGCCTGGTCCTGCGTCCGCGCGAGGAAAAGGATCCCTGGATCATGCGCCGGGCCAAGTCCCTCTACGCCCCGCTGCTCGAGTGGTCGCTGCGCTACCCGCGCCGCTTGCTGGCGAGCGCAGTGGTTGCATTGGCGGCGGCGCTCGCCACGGTGCCCTTCCTCGGCAAGGAGTTCATGCCGATCCTCATCGAACAGGAAGTGATGTTCCGCGTCACCGGCATTCCGGCAGTGTCGCTCGACGAATCGGTGCAGGTTTCCCGGACCGTAGACCAAACGCTCAAGCGGTTTCCGCAAACGCTGCACACCACCGCCACGATCGGCCGGGCCGAGCGCGGCGAGACCGCCGACGTGAACTACATGGAGGTGCTGGTCGAGTTGAAGCCGCATGACGAGTGGCCGAAGTCCATCACCTACAGCGAGCTTTCGCGTGAGATGGGTGAGGCTCTCGAGGCCGCGCTGCCCACTTCGGTGGTGAACGGAACGCAGCCGGTGCAGATGCGTGTCGACGAACTGATCTCCGGCGTTCGTTCACCACTGGCGCTCAAGATCTATGGCGAGGACCTGGGCACTCTCGAGCGGCTCTCGCAAGCCGCGAAACGCATCGTCGAGTCCACCCCAGGCGCCGTCGACGTATCGCTCGAGGCCAATCGCGGCAAGCCGCAACTGGTCGTCCGGGTGGATCGCGAAGCCGCGGGCCGCTACGGCATCTCTGTCGAGGAAGTGCTCGAGGCCGTGCGCACCGGTATCGGCGGGCGGGCGGTGAGCCAGGTGCTCGACGGGGTCAAGCGCTTCGACCTGGTCGTGTGGACCGGCCAGGACCAACGCTCGTCGGCCGAGGCGATCCGTTCGATGCCGCTGCGCTCGGCGGATGGCGCGCTGGTCCCGCTATCGCGGGTCGCCCGGATCGAGACTGCCGAGGGCTACTCGTTCGTCCGGCGTGAGCAACTGCAGCGTTTCGCCATCGTGCAGCTCGGCGTGGAAGGGCGCGACATCGACGGCTTCGTGACCGAGGCCGCATCCCGACTCGAAAAAGAGATCAAGCTGCCCGAAGGCTACTGGTTCGACTGGGGCGGCGCGTTCGAGAATCAGCGGCGCGCCATGGCCCGTCTCGCCGTGATCGTGCCGCTCACCATCGCGCTCATCTTCCTGCTTCTCTACACGGCCTTCGGCAACCTGCGGCACGCGACGCTGATCCTGGCGAACATTCCCTTCGCCACCGTGGGCGGCGTGTTCGCGCTGTTCGTGAGTGGCCAATACCTGTCCGTGCCGGCAGCCGTCGGATTCATCGCGGTGTTCGGGGTCGCAGTCCTGAACGGGATCGTGCTGATCAAGTTCTTCAACGATCTGCGCGCCGAAGGCAAGCCGCTGGACGAGGTGCTGCGTGAGGGAGCTCTGCTGCGGCTACGGCCTGTTCTCATGACAGCACTGGTGGAGATCCTCGGGCTCGTGCCCTTCCTGCTCGCAACCGGTGTGGGCTCCGAAATTCTCCGGCCGCTCGCGACTGTGGTGATCGGCGGCCTGCTTTCGGCTACCGTCCTCACGCTGCTCCTGCTGCCGGCCATGTACGAATGGATCGAGGCGCGCAACGGGCAAAGCGGTGCGTCGAAGCAGACCGCGAGTCCGATCCGAAGCACCACTGCCGGGGAGCAGAAGGATGGTTGAGACAACGAAGACACGATCGACGCTGAGACTCAGCATCCCCGAGATGGACTGCGCCTCGGAAGAGCAACAGGTGCGTGCAGCGCTGGCGACGCTGCCCGAACCGGTCGAGGTACGTTTCGATCTTGTTCGCCGCGAAGTTTCGGTCCACCACCGCCTGAACGATGAAGCCGGGATAGTGCGCGCCATCGAAGCGGCCGGGATGCGCCCGCGCAGGATCCCAGATGAGGAAGGGGGGCCTTCGCCCTCACCGTCCCGGCTGCGCGTCTGGATGCTCGTGGTGGGCGGGTTCGCCGCTTTGGCCTCCGAGGCGGTCGTATGGCTTGGACAATCGGAGAACAGCCCGTTGACGATCGTGCTGGCGTTGATCGGAATCGGGTTGACGGGTCGAGAGGTACTGCTGAAAGGGTTGAGCGCCGTCAGGCAACTGCGCCTGAACATCAATCTGCTGATGACAATCGCAGTAGCCGGCGCCATTGCCATCGGCAAATGGCCGGAGGCGGCCGTCGTGATCTGGCTGTTCGCAGTCGCCGAACTGCTCGAAGCGTTTTCGCTCGATCGTGCCAGGCGTGCGATCCGGCAACTACTCGCCCTGGCACCCGAGACTGCCTCGGTGGCTCAGATCGACGGCTCGTGGGCGGAACGGATGGTCGGCGAAACAGCGCTCGGTGATCGCGTGCGGGTACTTCCCGGAATGCGCATCCCGCTGGATGGCCAAGTGGAAAACGGCCGCTCGGCGGTGAACCAGGCACCTCTCACGGGTGAGAGCGTGCCGGTGGAGAAGGGACTGGGTGATCCGGTGTTCGCCGGCTCGATCAACGGTCAGGGCGTACTCGAGTTCAAGGTGACAGCGGGCGCGGATGACTCGACGCTGGCGCGCATCATCCGGGCGGTCGAAGGCGCCCAGGGCGCCCGTGCACCGACGGAGCAGTTCGTCGACCGGTTCGCTCGCGTGTACATACCCGCCGTCGTGCTGATCGCCGCGGCCACTGCGCTGGTCCCGCCGCTCTTCTTCGGGGAGGCGTACGCCGTCTGGGCCTATCGCGCACTGGTCCTGCTCGTCATCGCCTGCCCTTGCGCCCTCGTGATCTCAACCCCGGTGACCATCGTCAGCGGACTCGCGGCGGCGGCTCGGCGTGGAATATTGATCAAGGGCGGCGCCCACCTCGAAATGGCGCGGCGGTTGAAGGTCCTGGCCCTCGACAAGACCGGGACCCTGACAGAAGGCCACCCGGTCGTGACCGACATCGTGCCGGTGGCTTCCGTCGAGGCACTCGAGGCGCTCGCCATGGCGGCATCACTCTCCACGCGGTCAGATCATCCGGTGTCCGGCGCCATCGCCACCCATTGGTCGACCAGCGCCCCCGGTTCACCTGTGCCGACGGTGGATACCGTCGAAGCGATAGCGGGCCGTGGCATCCAGGGGCTCCTGGATGGCCGCCGATTGATGCTCGGCAATCACCGCTTCATCGAGGAAGCCAACGCCTGCTCACCGGCGACCGAGGCGGCCCTGGAGCGCCTCGAAACGGAGGGCAAGACCACCGTGATCCTGGCGCGTGATGGCGCGGCGCTTGCGGTCATCGCGGTTTCCGATCCGGTGCGCGAAACCAGCCGTGCAGCGATCGAAATCCTGCATCGCCTCGACGTCATGACGGTGATGCTGTCGGGGGACAACCCGAGGACCGCCGGCGTCGTCGGCAATCTGGTGGGCATCGACGACGTGCGTGCCGGACTCCTCCCGGAGCAGAAGCTCGAAGCATTGTCGGCACTGGTCGCCAGGCACGGGACCGTCGGAATGGTCGGCGACGGCATCAACGACGCGCCCGCACTCGCCGGCGCGGGCATCGGATTCGCCATGGGCGCCGCCGGCAGCGACACCGCCATCGAAACCGCGGACGTCGCGCTCATGGACGACGACCTGCGCAAGATTCCGGAGCTGATCCTTCTGAGCCGACGCACGCACGCCATCCTGATCCAGAACATATCTATCGCCCTGGGTATCAAGTTCGTGTTTCTGGTACTGGCGGTCCTGGGAAAGTCCACGCTGTGGATGGCGATCTTCGCGGATCTGGGGGCAAGCCTGATCGTCGTGGCGAACGGATTGCGGCTGCCGTATCACGGGCCATCTAGTTCGACGCATTCGCCTTCCGGCCCGAGCGGTCAGCCCGACAAGTGAACGGAGCTGCTCATGAGCAAACCGCACAGCCACGCCCACGCATTGCCATCGACCCAGAACGAGCGATCGCTGCGCGTCGCGCTCGCGCTCACCGGTTCGTTTCTCGTCGTCGAAATCGTCGGCGGCATCCTCACCGGCAGCCTGGCACTCCTGTCCGATGCCGCCCATATGTTCACGGATGTGGCGGCGCTCGCCATTGCGCTCGCGGCGATCCGTGTCGCAAGGCGCCCCGCCGATGCGCGACGGACGTTCGGCTATCACCGGTTCGAGATCCTCGCGGCAGCATTCAACGCCCTGCTGCTGTTCGCGGTGGCCATCTATATCCTGTTCGAGGCTTGGCAGCGTTACCGCAATCCGGCGGAAATCGCCTCGGGCGGCATGCTGATCGTCGCAGTGGTCGGGCTCGTCGTGAATACGATCGCCTTGCGACTGCTCGGCGCGGGCAAGGACGCCAGCCTGAACGTCAAGGGAGCGTACCTCGAGGTCTGGAGCGATCTGCTCGGATCGATCGGCGTGATCGTCGCGGCGCTCGTGATCCGATTCACCGGCTGGACGTGGGTGGATTCTCTGGTCGCCGTGGGCATCGGCCTCTGGGTCCTGCCACGCACATGGGTGCTGTTGCGCGAGAGCGTGAACATCCTCCTTGAAGGCGTACCCGACGGCATCGCCATCGGCGAGGTCGAAGCCGCGATGCGGGAGGTCGCGGGCGTGACGGATGTTCACGACCTGCACGTCTGGGCACTGTCGAGCGGTAAGACGAGCCTAACCGCCCACGTGGTGGTCGCGCCGGACACTTCGCACGAAACGCTGGACACCAAGCTTCGAGCAGTTCTGGCGACGCGCTTCTTCGTGCGCCATACCACGCTGCAGATCGAGGGTAGACGGTGCGATCAAGTCGGCGGCGTTTGTGATTTCGATGCCGGCCCCGACCGCGTGCCGGCATCCGACACCGGGCACGACGATCATGCGCATTGACGCACCGGCGCGATCATTGACTCGCGAGGGGGGATTCACCCAACGCCACGAGAACTCGATGCGTCGTCACTCGACGCCCGACGGCTGCATCGCGATGATGGCCATGCCCACCAATGCCACACCCGCACCCGCCACGTCCCAGCGAGTCGGAGCCACCCCGTCCACGAGGTAGAGCCACGCCAGTGCAACGGCGATGTACATCCCGCCATAAGCAGCATAAGTACGTCCGGCCGCACTCGGGTGCAAGGTCAGCAGCCAGGCGAACAGCGCGAGAGAAGACGCGGCGGGCAACAGCAGCCATGCGCTTTTGCCTTGCCTCAACACGAGCAACGGCAGATAGCATCCGACGATCTCGGCCAGCGCCGTCACAATGAACAATGCCGCTACGCGGACCAGACCCACTATCGTGCCTCCTGCAGGAATGCGATCACGGGACACGATACCTGCTCGCGGTCCACGGCGCATTGATCTACGAGCCGGGTCAGTATCGCTTCGATGCGCTCCAGATCGGACAGCTTCCGGCGCACCACAGCCAGCTTGCTGGAAGCGACTTCCCGGGCTCGCGAGCACCGCGTCCCGTCGTCAAGCTGAAGCAGAACGGCAACCTCAACCAGCGTGAAACCGATCCTCACTCGTGGGATTCGACTCCGTACCTCGGTACGGAGTCGAGCTTGCTGCACTCCGAGTAGGGGGGAGCCCCGGAGTTCGCCGGACCGGAAGGTCCCGGACAAGACTTGCCTGGAATCTCCGGGGGCGATGACACCGAACCCGGGCGCTCGCCATGTAACAAGAAGGTGAAACCATCATGTCCGCCGTCGTTCTCGAGTCTGTGTTGACGTGCCCGCACTGCGGATTCTCCAAGCGCGAAACCATGCCTGAGGATGCCTGCCAGTTCTTCTACGAATGCGGTGGCTGCAAGACCCTGCTCCGCCCAAATCCGGGTGACTGCTGCGTGTTCTGTTCCTTCGGCTCGGTAAAGTGTCCGCCGATCCAGCAAAAGGGGGCTTCCGGCACACGATGAACCCGGGAGCGTCGTGAGTCATCCCCGAAGATCCTTGACGAACCACGCACGGTAAGTCTCGCTTAAGCGTCCCCTAAGTTTCGCTGCGGAAACTGTCCTCCATCGCGAGCCGCATTGGCAAGGCGACCCATCGAAAACGGAGGACATCATGAACACCGGAAATCCAGTTGGCGGTACAGGCAGTCGGGGTAGAACTCGCACGGCAACCGTGAAGGCGATCATCGGCGCGGGTATCGCCATGATCGGGATCACCATGGCAGAGATGGCGTTGGCGGACCGGGATTCGTACCCGGCCTGGCATCGTCAGCAGGTCTTCGGGCCGACCGCGTCGCCGGAAATGGTGATGGCGGTCCCGCGCACCGTCCTGCCCGGGCGAGGTGTTTCGTTCCAGAATTGGCACTATCGGCAGTATGTCCAGCAGTCGCGAGAGCAAGCGTCGGACAGCTCGATGGCCCGCGCTCAAAGCGACGGTACCCAGCCGGGGGCAATCCTCCGATAGCATGGCACGACGGCACGGACGTATCGGAGGCGCCGCCGGGCGGCGGAGAGGCGGCGCACTCGATCCGACGAGGGACTCTAGCCCGACCGGTGACGAATCGCCCACGACATGAAACTTCTTCTCGTAGAGGACGATACCCTGATCGGTGAAACGCTCGTGGAGACGTTGCGGGACCGGGCGTACGCGACTGACTGGGTCAAGGACGGCGCCCTGGCGGACAACGCGCTCAGAAACCATTCGTACGACCTCGTGATACTCGATCTCGGCCTCCCCAAGCGCTCCGGCATGGACGTGCTGCGCGAACTGCGGTCGCGACGCGATTCCGTTCCGGTCCTGATCCTCACGGCGCGCGACGCGACCGACGACCGGGTTCGGGGGCTCAACGAGGGCGCCGACGACTACGTTTTGAAGCCCTTCGAACTCACCGAACTTCTGGCTCGCGTGGCGGCATTGATCCGCCGCAGTGCGGGCCACGCGGAGACCACGGTCCGGATCGGCAATGTGGTCATCAAACCCGCCAGTCGGGAAGTGTCCGTCGATGGATCCCGGGTGGACCTGTCTGCAAGGGAATGGTCCGTGCTCGAACCGCTGATCACGCGCCCCGGAGTCGTGCTCTCCAGAGCCCAGCTCGAAGAGAAAGTCTTCGGGTGGAACGACGAACTGGGCAGCAATGCGATCGAGGTGTACGTCCACAGCCTGCGTCGCAAGTTGGGTCCAGGCATCATCCGCAACATGCGCGGCATCGGCTACGTGGTGGACAAGATATGAGACCTTCGATCGCACGCCGGCTGCAGATACTGCTCATCGGATCGGTGCTTGTGATCGGCACATTGCAGACCTGGCTCTGCTATCGCGCCTCACGTGCCGAGGCGGATGTCTTCCACGACCAGCACATGCGCCTGCTCGCCGAGGCCATCGCCGGCGCGACCCGATCGGGGAACATGGATACCGGGGAGATACCGGTCACTTCGGGCGCGGCCGAAGGTTTCACGATCCGGATCCGACCCGCCCTCGACCCGCGCGTGGGAACCGGCAACCATGGTCAAGCGTCCAGCCCGGAACCGACGATGGGCTTCTCCGAGGCCTCGTCGGCGGGCTCGGCGGCACCATGGCGCCTCTACCGGATGCGGACGCCGCATGGAACCATCATCGAGGTCGCTCAACGCGTCGAGATGCGCGAGAGCATGGCCCTCGCGATGGCCGTCGAAACCACCTGGCCGATCTTCGCGCTGGCGCCGCTGGTGCTGCTTGGGGTGTGGTGGATCGTCCGGCAAAGCGTCGCACCGATGCACCGCATCGGCCGGGTATTGGCGGCTCGCGCGTCGGATGATCCGTCGCCGGTCGAGGATCGGGACGTTCCCTCCGAAGTCATTCCGCTGGTCGACGAGCTCAATCGGCTTATGGCACGCGTCGGTGGTCTGGTCGCCTCGCAACGGCGGTTCGTCGCCGACGCAGCGCACGAACTTCGGTCACCCCTCACCGCGTTGAAACTCCAGGTGCAGACCATGTTGGCGGCCCGGCCGGTCGAACTGTCCCAGACCACCAAACTGGATCGCCTGGAACGCGGTATCGGACGCATGCATCGGATCGTGGAGCAGTTGCTCCAGTTGTCCCGCTCGGAACTCCGTGCCACGACCGGCGACGACGCGGGCCCGGTCGAACTCGGTGACGCCGTGCACCGCATCGTCACCGAGCTTTCCGATCTCGCGCAGGAGCGGCGCATCGGCGTCCGCATCGCCATCCCGGACGACATCCGGGTGGCCGTCGATCCGGACGACCTCGGCACCCTGATCGCGAATCTCCTGGACAACGCGTTGAAGTATTCCCCGGTCGGGGGAGCCGTGGAGATCTCCGCCGACCACGATGCGCAGACGACGAGATTGCGGGTACTGGACTCGGGACCAGGCATTCCGCTCGCGGAGCGCGAACGGGTGTTCGATCGCTTCTACCGGATTCCGGGAAGCGATGTCCCGGGCAGCGGACTCGGGCTGGCCATCGTGCGGACCATCGCGGATCGTATCGGTGCCGGCGTCTCGTTCGGCGATTCCCGATTGGGGGGACTGGCAGTGGAAGTATCGATTCCCCACGCAACCGAGCGACTCGCGCCGCCTGTGCTTCCGGCGGCTCAGCCGGAAACGGCAGTCTCGATCGCCGAGTCGGCATGACGGACCGGCGGATTGCCTTGCAGCCGAAGCGCGCCTAAACTGCCGACCATGCGATTCGTCGTTGTCCTGATCCTGTCCGTCTTTCTCCCGCTACAGTCAGTGGGAGCGGTCGCCATGCCCTTCTGCGAAATGGGGGACATGGGTTCCGAGAAGATGAGCCATCAGAGTGCGCACGGCGAATCCATGCCGATGGATCATGGCGATCACGAGATGGAGCACGTGAGCCATCACGCCGACGGCGATACCGGGTCGCAACAAGGCCTGGACTGCAATCAATGCGGCCTGTGCCATTTGGCCTGCGCTTCCGCCCTTCCCTCCAGCACGCCCGTGCTGTCCGACGTGCTGCAGTCCGTCTACCAGGCGGCACTTGCGGCGAACGTCACCTCCTTCCAGCCCACCCCTCTCCGCAAGCCTCCTCGAGGCAACCTCCGCTGAGCACTCGCGGCCGTCCGGCCGCGAACTGATTCCCGTTTCCTCTCGTCGAGCGCGGCGCGTGTATAGCGCCTGCGTACGCTCGTCGAAGCAACGCTTCGGAGGTTTGCATGTCTCGTTTCACCCGCCCATCCGCGCTCCGCGCGGATGCAGTCGCCTCGCTCGCGAAGCGCTTCGCGCTTCGATTCCTGGCAGTTGGTGCGCTACCCGTCGCCATCGGCGCAGGCTGCGCGACTTCCGCTCCTCCCGTTCCCGGGCCGGCGGACGCCGCTGACCCGACCTTGAGCGTCGGGCCACCGCCTTACCTATCGGCCTACGCGAGCTATCAGCCCTACCGAGAGCAGGTGATCGCCGGATGGAAGGAAGTCCATCGGGAAGTCTCCTCCGATTCGTCAGGCGGGGGCGGGCACGCTGGACATGGCGCGAACGGCGCGCGCAAGAAGGAAGTGAACGAAGCGGCGCCTCCGATCGAGAAGGGACCGCACGACTCCCACGGAACCCCGTCATCGAACCGTTGAAAAGGTATCTCGAATGAAAACAACCCGTTGGTTTTCCTCGTTGCCGCGACGCGTACTACTCGCGGCGGCCCTCGGTTCGACGGTATTGTCGGGGTGCACCACGTTCTCCAAGGACGGTGGTTTCGGCAAGGTGCAGGAAACCGCCAAGCAGCATCTGGGCAAAGACGCTCGATGGATCAGGAGCGACTCCGACGCGAGCGCCGTGCGCGATGCCGTGCGCGAGCGTCTCGCCGCCCCGCTGGCCGCGGCGGACGCCGTTCAGATCGCGCTCTGGAACAACCCCGGCCTGCAAGCCGTCTACGACGACCTCGGCATCGCGGAGGCCGACCTCGTTCAGGCGGGTCGCCTGCCGAACCCGCATCTGGGCTACCTGCGAACCCGGAATCGTGGCGCCGGGTCGGGCAAGGACGAATTCGCACTCACGTTTCCCATCATGGACCTCGTCACCATGCCGTTGCGCCGCAAGGTCGAAGCGGCACGATTCGAGCAGGTCAAGCTGGAGGTCTCGTTGCAGACCCTGGGCGTGGCCTACGAAACGCAGCGTGCGTGGGTCAGCGCCGTGACGGCCGAGCAAACCGTCAAGTATCTGGAAGAGGTCAAGGTGGCCGCGGAAGCGGCGGCCGATCTGGCGCGGCGGATGGCGCGCGCGGGCAACTTCAACGCGCTGGACCAGATGCGAGAGCAGGTCTTCTACGCCGAAGTAATCGCCCAGCTCGCCCGGGCCCGCCAGACCTCTTTGTCCGAGCGGGAACGGCTTACGCGCTTGATGGGTTTGTATGGTGAGAACCTGAGCTTCCGGCTGCCCGAGCGGCTGCCGGATCTGCCCGGCGCTCCCCCGGAAATGACGGAAGTCGAGGCTCGCGCGATGGAAGCCCGCCTCGACATCCAGGCTGCCAAGAGAGACACCGAGGCGGTCGCGAAAGCGCTCGGACTCACCAAGGTGACACGCTCGATCAACGTCTTCGATCTGGGTCCGGCCCGGACTCGCGAGGACGGCGGCGCATGGAATCGCGGCTTCGAGATCGCGCTGGAAATTCCCATCTTCGACTGGGGCAGCGCGCGCGTCGCTCGGGCCGAATCGCAGTACATGCAGGCGGTGAAACGCGTCGCCGAGCAGGCGGTCAACGCCCGCTCGGAAGTGCGCGAGGCCTACGCCGACTACCGGAGCACGTTCGAGACCGCAAAGCACTACCGGGATGAGATCGTCCCGCTGCGCGCCCGCATTTCCGAGCAGAACCTGCTCCGCTACAACGGCATGTTGATCAGCGTCTTCGAACTGCTGGCCGACGCCAGAGAGCAGGTCGCCAGCGTCAATGCCTACATCGAAGCGCTGGGCGAGTTCTGGCTGGCCGAAGCGAACATGCAGAGCGCAATGACGGGCTCGCCGAGCGGCGTCCCAGGTGCCATGGCCCAGAGGGCGCGACCCGCCTTTGTCCCGATGTCCGTCCTCGCGGGACATTGACGAGTCCGCAGGGAGATCCGCCGTGAAAGCGTATCCCGCGACACTCGAGCCTCCCCTTGCTTCAGCAATCGCCAATCTTCAGGAGTAGAGCGTTCATGCAATCCACCAGACGCAGTTTCCTGCAAGCGGCCGGCACCGTCCTGGGTGCCACCGCCATCTCACGCGCCGGTGCGGCAACCCTGCCGGAGGCGCCGATCCAGACGAGTGCCGCGACGCAACCGCCGCTCGCGCCGACCGACGGTCGTCCCTACAACCCTGTGGTGACCTTGAACGGCTGGACCTTGCCGTGGCGCAGCCGCGACGGCTGGAAAGAGTTCCATCTCGTCGCGGAGCCGGTCGAGCGCGAGATCGCGCCCGGCATGATCGCGCGCCTCTGGGGCTACAACGGTCAGTCCCCCGGTCCGACCATCGAATGCGTGGAAGGCGACAAGCTCCGCATCTTCGTCACCAACCGGTTGCCCGAGCACACCACCATCCACTGGCACGGCATCCTGCTGCCCAACGGCATGGACGGGGTCGGCGGTCTCAATCAACCTCAGATCAAGCCCGGCAAGACCTTCGTCTACGAGTTCGAGATGAAGAAATCCGGCACGTTCATGTATCACCCGCACGCCGACGAGATGGTGCAGATGGCCATGGGCATGATGGGCTTCATCGTCGTGCACCCGAAGGATCCGAATCAGTACCGCGTGGATCGCGACTTCGTGTTCCTGATCAACGCCTACGACATCGACCCGGGCAGCTACACACCGAAGATCGCCACGATGCTCGATTTCAATCTCTGGACCTGGAACAGCCGTGCGTTCCCGGGCATCGATCCGTTCGTCGTGCGCATGGGTGACCGGGTCCGGATACGCATGGGCAACCTCACGATGACCAACCACCCGATCCACATGCACGGCTACGATTTCGAGGTTACCTGCACGGACGGGGGCTGGGTGCCCAAGTCTGCTCGTTGGCCAGAAGTAACCGTGGACATGGCGGTCGGCCAGATGCGCGCCTACGAGTTCGACGCGATCTATCCCGGCGACTGGGCCATTCATTGTCACAAGTCGCACCACACCATGGGGCCCATGGGTCACGACGTGCCGACCATGATCGGCGTCGACCATCGCGGCGTGGCCGAGAAGATTCTCAAGCTCGTGCCCGACTACATGAGCATGGGCGACAAGGGCATGGCCGACATGGGCGAGATGCAGATGCCCATTCCCGACAACACCCTGCCGATGATGACCGGCCAGGGGCCCTTCGGCGCCATCGAGATGGGCGGGATGTTCACGACCGTCAAGGTGCGCGAAGGGCTCGCACGCGACGACTACCGCGACCCCGGCTGGTACGACCACCCGAAGGGCACCGTGTCCTACGAATGGACCGCGCCCGTCGATGAACCGGTCAGACGTTCCGAAAAACCGGGCGACGGCGTGGAAGTGCAAGTGAGGAAACCCGGCCGCCACGATCATCACTGAACCAACAGCGTCATACCCCTCAACCACCCTCGAAGGAGATAGACCATGAAGAAACTGCTCGTTTTATCCCTCGCCACGCTCGCTCTGGGCGTGATGGCCGTTCCGCCCGCATCCGCCGGCGACGACCACCACTCCATGGAAGGTCACGACAAGATGGAGGCGATGGCGCCGACGTGGACCGACGGCGAGGTACGCAAGATCGAGAAGGACGCCGGCAAGCTGACCCTGCGACACGGCGAAGTTAAGAACCTCGACATGCGCGCGATGACCATGGCCTGGAAGCTGAAGGATCCGGCGATGGTGGACAACCTCAAGGTCGGAGACAAGATCCTGTTCACGGCCGAGAAGTTGAACGGGCAGTTCACGATCACCGAGATCAAGAGCGCGCCATAGAGATATCGACGGCGACGCGGGACCTCGTCGTCCTTCGTCGCCATCGTGGAGGAGCAGCCATCATGCAATCTCACTCATCCGTCGTTTCCCGAAGGACGTTCCTGCTCGGTGCCCTCGCGGTCGCCGCGACGCGCACCTGGGCAAACTCGCCGTCGCTCGAGATCGAAGTCTGGAAGAGCCCGACCTGCGGCTGCTGCCGCGACTGGATCGACCATCTCGCACGAGGCGGCATCGCCGCCCGCACCAACAACGTCGGCAACACGTCCGCCCGCCACCGTCTCGGCATCCCGATGGAGTTCGGGTCGTGCCACACGGGCTCCATCGGCGGTTACGCGATAGAAGGGCACGTTCCCGCACGGGAGATCCGCCGCCTGCTGCGCGAGAAACCCGATGCTGTGGGTCTCGCGGTACCAGGAATGCCGGTCGGCTCGCCCGGTATGGACGGGCCGGTCTACGGCGGGCGTAGGGATCCGTTCGACGTGCTTCTGATCGACCGGAGAGGGATAGTCACCGTCTTCGAAAGGTATCGATGATGTCAAAGCGCATGTTGCACGGACCGCGGGTGCGCTTGGCTCTCGTATCCGCGACGTTGGTGCTCGCATATCCCGCACTCGCCGCAGAGCGGGAGCAGGAGGCCCGGCCGGAAGTGTCGCCACCGGCCGCCGGTCAAGGCACGCACACGGAGCGGCATGAACACGGCGCGGCGGGCAAACGGGAATTCCGGGCTATCCACAACATGGACGAAATGCACCGCATGGGCGGTGCGCCCGGAATGGGTCTGGAAGGCGGGCGCATCCAGATACCTGCGGCCGGCAACCCGGCCAAGCCCCCGGACGAAAAACGATGACTGCGGCTGCACTTTTCGACCGGATCGTCGCGCATGACGCGGACGTGGCTCCGCGCGTGTCGGTCATCGTGCCCGCCTTCAACGCCGAGGCGACCCTCGGCGCGTGCCTGGACAGTCTGCATCGTCAGACGTTGCCTCCTTTCGAGATCGTCGTCGTCGACGATGCGAGCACCGATACCACCACATGGACGGCGGCGGAGAAGGGTGTCCAGACCATCCGGATGCTCGGCAACGGAGGGCCGGGCCTCGCGAGGAACGCGGGAGCGGCCGTTGCCACCGGCAACATCCTCGCCTTCATCGACTCGGACTGCGTCGCGCAACCCGACTGGTTGGAGTACATGGTGGGCATGCTGACGCGCGAGCAACTGGGTGCCGTCACGGGCGGCTACGGCGGCACGCTGACGGGCGCGTTCCTGCCTCGGCTGCAGGACCTCGTGCTGAAACTGCGGCAACGCAGCCTGCCCAACCGCATCGCATCGACGATCTCGTCCAACCTGGTCTGCCGGCGCGAGTTCTTCGACGCCGCACAGGGATTCCCCCTGTACTTCCGCCGCTGGGGGGATCAGCGTGCCGTCTGGGGCAACGAGGATGAGGAATTCGGTTTCCTCGCGGCGCAGGGACGCAACGTGATCGGGTGGGTGGACCGAAGCGCTGTGCTGCACCAGTATCGCACCACGCTGCGAGGCTATCTGCGTCAGCAGACGTTCTATGCCGAGCGGATCGTGATGAGCTATCTCTGGCGCCCGGCCATGGCCGCCACCAAGACCAACTACAGCCGGGGCACCGGGATGCGCGACCTCGTCGTGACGGGCCTGGTCCCCGCCGCCGCCGCCGCGGCGATCCTGGCGGCGTCGACCGCGTCGGTACACGCACCAGTCGCGGTGGCGGCTTTCGGCACCTGCGTGATCGGCTACCTGGCGCTGCCTCTCGGCATCCTGCGCGGGCTGCGGTCGCTCGGCGCGGACTCCGCGTTCATCGTCAAGGCTTATCCGATCCTGCTGGCCGTCAAGGTGGCATGGTTCCTGGGCGCGCTGCGCGGGCTCATCTTCAGTCTGGGAGGTTTCAAGAATGGGAACACTCAACGCCGTATCGCACCTGCCGCGTTTGTGGTCGAAGCGCGGCCTGCCGCTGCACCTGACGTTCTTCGTGACGGCTCGGTGCAACGCGGTGTGCAGGCACTGCTTCTACTGGGACAGCCTCAATCAGGGCCAGAAGGAACTGACTCTCGATGAAGTGGACCGCATCGCCGCGAGCCTCGACCCGGTGCTGTGGGTGGCCTTCACCGGCGGCGAGCCGTTCCTGCGCAAGGATCTGCCGGAATTCGCCGGCATCCTGCACGACCGGGTGCGGCCCGTGACGCTGTCGATCAACACCAACGGAATCCAGACCGACAAGATCGTCGACTCGGCCGAACAGCTCGTGGCACGATGCCCGGAGACCTTCGTGGGCATCCTGTGTTCCCTCGACGGGCTGCAGGCCACGCACGACCGCATCCGCGGCGTGCCGCGCAACTTCGAGCGCACGATCGAAACGTTCCACGCGCTGAAGAAACTGAGCGACCGCGTGTCCAATCTCGGGGTCGGCATCACCACGACGTTCTGCGCGTGGAATCAGGACGAGATGGACGAAATGTTCGATCTGGTCGTGCGCAAACTGAAGCCCGACAACTGGGACCTGTCATTCGTCCGGGGCGAGGCGATGGTGCCGGCAATCGAACTGGCGGACGTGGCGAAGTACCGTCGCATCAAGGCCCGGCTGGAGCGGGCCTACGCCGACGGCGAGTTGCGCTACTACTCGAACATGCCGCTCGCCCGGTTCGTCCATGCGAAGGAGCGGCTGTCCACCCGGACGGTGCTGAAGACCCTCGAGACCGGAACCTATCAGACGCCGTGCTACGCGGGCGCCCTGTCCGCCGTCATCTCCGAAGAGGGTGACGTCTACCCGTGTGAGCTGCTGAACCGCAAGATCGGCAACCTGCGCGAAGCCCACTACGACTTCCGGGTGCTCTGGGCCGCGGAGGAAGCCCGCGAGATCCGGAACTTCGTGCGCGAAAGCAAGTGCTTCTGCACACACGAATGCAACATGTCGGTCAACCTGCTGTTCAACCCCGCCGCCTATCCGAGAATCGCCGGCGAGATGGTGCGCGAAGCCGCTGGCCTCTCGCTGGCTCCTGATCAGGGAATATCGCCCGGGCCCGCGGCCGCACCGCTCGCGCCGCAAGCCAAAGCGACCCTGCACCGCGAGGCCGGCGTGCGGGCACCGATCCGCATGCCGGCGCGACGCAAGTCCTGAATGGGCTCGCCGGGCGCATCCGATCGAATGCGCGCGCCGTGGAGCGAGTCGGCCTTGTCGTGGCCGACGCCCGCACTGGTCCTCGCCGCGCTATTGGTGGCCGTCATGCTCTGGTTCGGAACGCTTGACGCGCGCAAGCTCACGGCCCCCGACGAGGGCCGCTACGCCGAGATCGCCCGCGAGATGGCGGTTTCGGGTGACTGGGTCACGCCTCGCTACAACGAACTGAAGTACTTCGAGAAGCCGCCGCTCCAGTACTGGGCCACAGCGCTCGCTTACCGAACGTTCGGTCCGAGCGAGTGGACGACCCGCCTGTGGACCGCCACTACCGGGTTCCTCGGTGTGCTTCTGTCGGCGTACACGATCGGAAGACTCGTCTCACCCGCTGCCGGTCTTGCGTCGGGGCTCGTGCTGGCGGCGACACCGTTGTGGCTCGTCGGCAGCCGCGTGAGTTCGCTCGACATGGGCGTGTCGTTCTTCCTGCAGCTCGCCTTCAGCGCCTTCCTGCTCGCTTTCCGCACTGGCGCCACCCCGCGAGCAAGATCGCTGTGGGTCCACGGCGCGTGGTCCGCGATGGCACTGGCGGTGCTGTCGAAAGGACTCATCGGCGTCGTCCTGCCGGGAATCGTGCTGGGTGCCTACGTCGCGTGGACGCGCCAGTGGTTCCTGTTGCGCGAGCTGCGACCGCTGACCGGCGCAGCGCTCTTCCTCGCCATCGCCGCTCCCTGGTTCGTCGCCGTTTCTCTGCGCAACCCGGAGTTCGCCCCGTTCTTCTTCGTCCACGAACACTTCGACCGCTTCCTCGAAGGCAACGATCGCCTCGGCCCCTGGTGGTACTTCGCTGTACTGCTGCCGCTCGGCTTCCTGCCATGGCTGCTGGCGCTGCCGATGGCACAGCACGCTCGCACGTACGCGCTCGAAGATCCGTCGCGGACCGCGCTACGCGTGCGGCTCGCGCTGGTCCTGTGGGCGGTGGTCATCCTCGCGTTCTTCACAGCGTCGCGCTCGAAACTGCCCGGGTACATCCTGCCCGCGGTTCCGCCGCTCGCGATGCTCGCCGGCATTGGGCTCGCGGACGCCGGCCAACGCGCCTACCGCGAGATCTCGGGCTTCGCGGGTGTCACCGGGCTCGTCATCGCCGTGATCGGCATCGCCATGCTCTATGGCGCCGCGCAAGACATGACTCGCGCTCCCTATGGTGCCTATGCGCCGTGGATCGTCGCCGGCGGCGCGGCCTGGACGGTCGGCGCCGTGTTCGCATGGCGCTACGCGCGCCGGCGCTCGAACCATGATCGGTCGATGCTTCCAGCGCTCCTGGCGCTCGCGCTGGGCGTTCACGCAGGCACGCAACTGCTCATCGGCGGTCACGACGCCCTGCGCGGCAGCCGATCCGCATACGATCTGGCCCAGGCGGTTCGACCGCATCTGGATCGAAGCCAACCCTTCTACGCGGTGCAGATCTTCGATCACACGCTGCCGTTCTATCTCGGCAAACCGCTCACGTTGGTGGACTACGAGGACGAACTCGCGCTCGGCCTCCGGATGGAGCCCTGGCGCGGCATCCGCGATCTCGACACCTTCGAGCAACGGTGGCGGGGGGATAGCCGACCGCTGGCGCTGATGTCGCCGCAGACGTTCGAAGCCCTCGCCGACCGCGGCGTTCCTCTCGCCGTGCTGGCGAGGGACCGGAGAAGGGTCATCGCGGAAAAGCTCGACGCGCATGCCGGAGAGCTTGCGGCGCCCGTGGAGCCCGTCGAGCAGGCCCGCTCTCCGGAAACCGCTCGTGTCACGCAACCCTGAGGACCGCCGGACATGTCCAAGACACTCGTTGGAGTCGTCGCCACTTTCCTTGCCGCGATCACGACCGCCGGCGTGGTCGTCTACACCGGCGCGTTCGACGTCGCCGCTGATACGCCACACGCGGCGGTCACATTCAGGCTGATCGCTTTTGCCCGCGAGCGATCCATTGCCCGGCGCATCAAAGACATCACACCGCCAGGCGACCTCGGCGACGTGACGCGCGTGCGCCGCGGTGCGGGCAACTACGCGGCAATGTGCAGTGGCTGTCATCTGGAGCCCGGCGTCGAAACCTCGGAGCTCCGTGCGGGACTCTACCCGCAACCGCCCAACCTCGCGAAATCCGCAACCGGTCGCTCGCACGAAGCCGGCGATGCCGCGAGGAAATTCTGGATCGTCAAGCACGGCATCAAGGCCTCCGGGATGCCGGCCTGGTCCAAAGGCGGGATGGAGGATGCGGCGATCTGGGACCTCGTGGCGTTCGTGCAGCGCCTGCCGAAAATGTCCGCATCGGAGTACCGAGAACTGGTGGAATCGAGCGAGGGACACTCGCATGCCGGCAGCCAGAGGTCCCCTGTCCGCTCGAGCGCCGCCAAGGGCATCCTCGATCCGCACGAGTCCGGACACCGCAATGGCGACCGCCATGCCCGTTGATCGTAAGTCAGCCGCGGCGACAAGACGACGCTCGCATCTCGGTCGAGGCGCCGGACCGCCCTTGCCCAACCAGTCGGACATGAGGCGAATGCGATCGACCCCCGACGTGGATCAATCGTGACGGCCGCATGGCGAAGTCGTCATGCAGACCTCGCGGCCCCCGTGCCGCACCACGAGGATCCGGCCGACTCTTGACATGGATCAACTGTCGCCAGATGCACGTTACCAAAGCGTGACCACTTACGCGGACACTGGTTTCCGAACGATCAGCAGGGGAAATCCATGTTGTCCAGCAGCAGTGCGACGCCAGACATCCGGCCGCGCATCATGCCCGCGCCGCGACTAGTCCAAGGCATCGCGAACGCGGCGATGACGCCGGTGCACAGGATTCTCGTGATCGAGGATCACGTCAATCTCGCCAACCTCGTGCGCATGCATCTGGAGCGCGAGGGCTTCGATGTCGTGGTCGCGCTCGACGGAAACAGCGGCTACCTGCAAGCCGCCGCTGAGCCATTCGATCTCGTCATCCTCGACGTATCCCTCCCCGGCATCGACGGTTTGACGATCTGCCACAAATTGCGGGCGCGCGGGATTACCTCCGGCATCCTCATCCTCTCCGCGCTCCACACCGAGGCCGACCGGGTGGCGGGGCTGGACGCCGGCGCCGACGACTACGTGTCCAAACCCTTCGGCGTTTCCGAGCTTCTGGCCCGTGTGCGCGCTCAGTTGCGGCGTGGCGACCGGGCACCTGGGGGCAAAGCAGAATCCCAATCTGGAGCGATCGTGTCCTACGGCGACATCCTGATCGAGGAAGACAGCCGCAGCGTCACCGTCGCCGGAAAGCACGTGATGCTGACCGCGAAGGAGTTCGATCTCCTCTGGCTTCTTGCTCGCCACCCAGGACGCGTGTTCTCGCGCTCGCAGTTGCTCGATCGCGTCTGGAGCGAGGACTACGCGGGGCTCGACAACACGGTGAAGTCGCACATCAATCGTCTGCGCTCGAAGATCGAACCGGATCCGTCGCACCCCATCTACGTCATGACGGCCTGGGGCATCGGATACTGCTTTGGACCGGAGCGGCGGGGATGAATCTCGCCGCACTTCGCACCATACGCATCCGACTGGTCGCCGTGGTGCTGTTGGTGTGCGTCGTCATGCTGTCGATGGTGCTGTGGTCGATGCAGCGGTCGCACGAACGCGCTCACCGCGAACTCTTCGAAGCCTACGACCCGACGTTCGCGGCACGGTTGCTCGTTCAAGGAGTGGGCAACGGCGTCGACGGCGAGACCACCCGCGCCGATGCGACGCTTCGACAGATGGTCGGGCTGAACCCGACGGTCGATCTCTACTGGGTCAACCGCGAGGGGACGGTCCTCGCCTCGTCCACCGGTCGTCCCGCTCGCGAGTTCGAGTCGATTCCCCGCGACATGCTCACGCGGCTCGCTTCGTCGACCGCCGAAAAAGTGGGGCCGGGCGTCGATCCCCGGTTCGCGGGTGCGACCAAACCGGCCGCGATCGAGCCGATCGACCTCGGGGGAGTTCCGGGATACCTGTACATCGTGCACAAGGATCTCTCGCTGCTCGGGAGCATCGCCTGGAGCGATCTAGCCTGGCTGGTCGGGTGCTGGATCGCCCTCACCGCGCTGGCTGCGCACTTCGCCTTGCGCGGCATCTCCGATCCGCTCACGCGGCTCGCACGGCATGTCGAATCGCTGGATACGGCCAACTCATCGATGCCGGCGACGGATGGCTACAGTTCCACAGCACCCAGCGAGATCCGCAGGCTCGAGCACGGCGTAGGAAGCTTGGCCAAGCGCATTGCCGAACAAGTGCAGGCACTGAAGGCGGCCGACGACGAACGGCGCGTACTCTTCGCGTCAATCTCGCACGACCTGCGCACGCCGATTTCCTCTCTGGCGGGGTACATCGAGACCGTCGCTTCGCGGGATCATCTCGGCGACGAGGAGCGCAAAAGGCTATGCGCTATTTCCCTGGACGAGACCAAGCTTCTGGTCAGGCTGCTCGACGATCTGATGGACCTTGCGCGACTGGCGTCGCCCGAAATGAAGATCGATCGCGAGCCGTTTCCACTCTCGGAGGCAGTGGCACTCGTCTACCGGCGCTTCGAGGCGGCCGCCGCAAGCAAGAACGTCGTCCTGCTTGTTCCCTCGGGCCTCGAGGCGTGTCCGCCACTCGACGCCGACCCTGCCATGGTCGAAAGACTGCTCGGCAATCTCGTGCAGAACGCCATCGAGCACACGCCGCCAGGCGGGACCGTCCGCATCGACGCTCGGCTGGCCGGGATGTGGGCAGAGATCCAGGTCACCGACACGGGCCCCGGCATCCCCCCTGACCAGCTCGCGCAAGTTTTCGAGCGCTTCTACCACGGACCTGCCGGCGCGGGTCCCGCGAAAAGCGGTCTCGGTCTGGGGCTTGCGATCGCGAAACGCATCGTCGAACTGCATGGTGGCGAGATCCGCGCCCGTTCGCCGCCGGTCCGTGGCGCGAGCATCCGCTTCACGCTGCCTCTCGTGCAGGAGTCCTCGGGGCAGGTTTCCTTCCCTGCCCGATTCGAGAACAGATCTTCGTCGTCGATGCACGAACGAAAGCTCGGCGAAGCGTGAAGATATCTCAGGTGTTTCACCGGAGCGGTTTCGGGTGTTCGTCAAAAAAGAAAAGCGCACCAAATGCGCGAATCGAAGTTCAATATCGTTCAATCCAAGGAGCCTGAAATGAGCAAAGCCGTATTCCGTTCCCTCTTCTGCGCCATCGCCTTCGCAGCGGCCGCGAGCCAGGCGCAAGTCGCGACTGCCCAGATGCCCTCTCCTACGGAGAAAGCGGTGGCAAGCGCCAAGACGAAGGCCGATCACGAAGCCATCGCCGCTGACTACGACAAGGCCGCCGCCGCCGCGAAGGTCGAAGCTCAGAAGCACCGCAACCTCGCGAGGTTCTATCACGGCATGCCGGTCGGGCGCGGGGAGGGAGGACACGGGACGGCCTCCCATTGCGAGAATCTCGCGAAGCTCTCCGACCAGGCGGCCGCGGAATACCTCGACCTCGCCAAAGCGCACAGAGAGGCAGCCGCTGATCTGAAGTGATCGGGTGAACCGATGCCGCGGTGTGGTCCATGCATGGACGACATCGCGGCGGTAGAGGCCGGCGGTCCCACCGTAAGCCGGCGCTGCGAACGTTGACGGTCCCGGCGCGAGCGCGTCACGACCGATAGCGCATCGCCCTTTAGCGCCGCTTCGCAACGGCGCACGGGCGCGGGGACGGCTGTCTCCTTCAATCCACAGGAGCATAGAGATGAGATACGTTCAATCGACAACGAGGTTTTTCTCCGGAAGGCACGACGCCAGCGTGCGGCACCTCGTTTGCACCGCAATGCTGGCCATCGGTCTGGGAACGTTTGGCGCGGATGGCATCGTCCACGCGGAAGACGACATGATGCGCACGCCGGGTAGCGGCATGGCCGGCAAGACTTCGGGCGCCAACAAGGATGCCCTGGCGAATGAACTGCGAGCCCTGCGCAAACAGGTGACGGACCTTCGTTCGGCGCTGGAGCGCGACAAGGTTGCACCGAAGCGGACCAAGCCCCGTCGTATGGCCGGCGCCGCAGGTGCGATGCCCGGAAACAGCAGCGCCGCGATGATGGGTTCCGCACCCGCGATGGCGATGGACGACGACTCGAACATGTCGGGCTCGATGCCAGCGAGGGGAGGCCGCAAGACCGGCGCTTCCGGCGGCATGGACATGGACATGGACTCTGGCGAGATGGGCGCCATGGGCACGAACCCATCGAACGCCGCTTCGAAGATGGGCGCCGACGGAATGTCCGGGGCGAATTCAATGGCACCCATGGCGATGGACGACGACATGGACATGATGCCCGCGCCCGACGCCGGGTCCTCGGGCGGGATGGCCATGGATTCCAGCGAGATGGGCGGCATGAGTTCCGGCGGCGGACCCATGCCGGGTGGTCAAATGGCGGCAAGCGGCATGAAGGCCATGGGTTGCTGCATGGCCGGGATGAATAGGATGGGTGGAACGGCCGGCACCACGCGCCCCATGACGAGCCTGCCGGGATTCCCCGGCCGCTCGCACCTGTACCACATCGGTGCCGAAGGCTTCTTCCTGAATCACCCCCAGCACATCGCTCTTGGCGTAGATCAGCAGGTCCGCCTGAACCGGATACGCGAACAAGCGCTGCTGACCAATGCGACTTACGAACGACAGGCCGCGGAAGCGGAACAAGCGCTCTTCGTGCTCACGGGTGCGGACCTGCCGGACACCGTCAAGATTCATGAGCAACTGCGAGTCATCGCGGACCTGCGCGCGGAGCAACGGGCCGCGTTCATCCGTGCCGTCGGCGAGGCTGCCGAAGTGCTGACGGATTCGCAGCGTGACGCGCTGCTCGGCAGAAAGCCAACATCCTGACCTCCCACGACCGTCATGGCACGACACGCTTCACCGTCGCAGAGGCTCGCAGGAGCTCGAGTGCGCCTCGTGACGCTCGCGATCGTCGCGGCCGTATCGCCGGACTTCGCGAGTTCCCAAAGCCCCGAGGAACACGCGAAGCACCACCCCGCCGGGGGCGCGGCGCCTTCGATGGCGCCGGCCGGGGGGGCCGGCATGGCGGGCGGCGAGATGGGCGAAATGATGAAGGAGATGGGCAAGGCGCCGCGCAAGGCGTTCTATCCGTCGCTCATGGATCTGCCGGCGCTGTCGCCGCGGCAACGGGATACGGTCGAACAGCAGGCGCATGCAAGGATGACGGCCGGGGCTCGGATCATGGTCGAGGCACTGGGTCCGATGTCGGAGACCGCCTCGCGCAAGGACTACCCCGCATTGCAGTCCGCCACCGAGCGGATGCGGCAGGGGCTCGCGCAGTTCGAGAGCGGCCTCGCGGCCCACCGGGCGCTCGCGGAGGGCGCGTCACCGCCCGAGGTTGCCTTGCGATGGTTCAAGACGGAGATGAACCTCGCGCAGCCCGCCGCCGGCGCATCAGCGCGCACGTGGTTCGGCGTTCCCGTCTTCCACGCGATCTCGATGGGGCTGATCGCCGCCTTCGCGCTGGTCATGACGATGATCTACTTTTCGCGTTTGCGGCGAGCCCGGGCGCTGGTCACCGAGTTGATTTCGGAGCGGCCCGCGACGATAGCACCTGGCCCGGCGTCGACACCTCCACCACCGCCGGCTCCGCGAACGCCGCCCTCTCCAAGCACTCAGGGGAGCTGGTCGGGCGAGCTGAGGGTGGCCAGGATCTTCCAGGAAACGGCGGACGTGAAGACGTTCCGGCTGGCACCGATCACCGGCGAGGACCTGCCGTTCTCCTTCGAGCCCGGCCAGTTCCTGACGATAGCGGCAGCCATCGACGGCAAGACCGTGAAGCGCTCCTACTCGATCGCGTCTTCGCCATGCTGTCGCGGATGGTGCGAGATCACCGTGAAGCACGCACCGAGCGGTGCCGTCTCCGCCTATCTGCACGAGCAGACTGCCGTCGGGGACCGGGTTTCGGTCGCAGGCCCCTATGGCCGCTTCACGTTTCGGGGAGAAACACCGAGCGTGGTGATGATCGCCGGTGGCGTCGGCATCACGCCGATGATGAGTTCGATCCGCTACCTGACCGACCAGAGCTGGGGCGGAGATATCTATCTCGTCTACGCGTGCGCCAGCCTGGACAAGGTCATCTTCCGCGATGAGCTTGACTATCTGAGCAGTCGTCACCCGAACCTGCACAGCGTCGTGGTCCTCAGTGACGAACCGGCATCTTCCTGGACGGGCGAGCGCGGCCGCGTGAGTGCCGAGCTGCTCGCACGGGTGGTGCCCGACCTGCCCTCCCGTCGCACTCACGTGTGCGGACCGCCGCCGATGATGGACGCGGTCAAGGCGGCGTTGGTGACCCTCGGAGTCCCTGCGGAAGCGGTGCGCACGGAGCTGTTTCTCGCGCCGGAGCGCCCTGCCGCGCCGGCGCCGGCCGAGTCGCCTTCTGCGCCCGCGGCTGGGGCTGCGGTGTGCACCTTCACGCGCTCCGGCAAGAAGGCACCGCTCACGCCGGACCAGACCGTACTTGAAGCGGCGGAGGAGATCGGCGTCGCCATCGACTACTCGTGCCGCCAGGGATTCTGCGGTGTGTGCCGGACCCTACTGGTGTCGGGACGAGTCACCATGGCCGTGGAGGATGGCCTGTCCGCGCAGGACAAGGCGGCCGGCTACATCCTCGCCTGCCAGGCGAAGTCGGCTTCCGACATCGCGGTGGAGGCCTGAGCGTGAATCCGGGCGATCGCGCTCTGGTCACCAGCATTGTGCTGGTGCTGGCAGTGCTGTGGGGCGGCTTTCTCGTGCATCGCGCACCGGATTTCGCGGGCAGCACGGCGGGCGGCTTCTTCGGCGTGGCGGGTGCGGTGCTGATGGTCCTCGCCGCTCTGCCCTACTCGCTGGTTCGGCGCATTCCGTCCCTGCGGCGGACCACCACGCGGCATCTGTCGATGCGCACCCTGCTCGGCGTCCATGTGTACCTGGGCCTAGCCGGCGTCCTCCTCGCGCTTGTCCACTCGGGGCACAAGTTCGACAGCGTCCTCGGCATGGCCCTGACCGCCACGATGCTGCTGGTAGTCCTGACCGGCTACGTGGGCCGCTACCTCATTGCAACTCTCGGCGAGGACGCCCGCGCGAACCGCGACCTGCTCGCCGGCATGCGATCGCGATTGACGGTGCCGGCCACGGCCGGCACAAACGGCCTGCCGGGCGAACCTGCCGATCGCGCGCACTTCATGCTCCGTGCGATCGGCGCCATGGCCGACCTCGATCACGCGCTCGCGATGGAAGAACGCCTGCGGATGCTGCTCAAACGCTGGGTCGTGGCCCACATCGCGCTGTCCATCGCGCTCTACACGTTGCTCGCACTGCATGTGTGGGCCGGCATCGAGTTCGGACTGCGATGGTTCCGGTGACCGGAATGCGCACCCGCCCCCTCGTCATCATCGCGCTCGTCTTCACGACCGTCGCGGGTGCCGCTGTCCTGCTGTTCGGCGTGCCGGAATTGCGTGCGGCCGCGCTCTGGCGGAAACAGGTGAGTCCGGGTGCCCTGTCGGCGGGTCATTCGTTCCTGGCCTCCGACTGCGCGCAATGTCACACGCCGATCGCCGGGCCGGACCCGGTCAAGTGCATCTCGTGTCACGCGAACGATCGAGCCCTCCTCGGCAGGCAGCCGACCTCGTTCCACGCGAACATCGGCGCGTGCGCCGACTGTCACCGTGAGCATCGCGGACCGGTGACGATCCGGACGGCGATGAACCACGAGGCGCTGGCGGCCATCGGAGAGCGCCGTGCGCACCGAGCTTCGGCCGCGGGTACACCGGAGACGTTGCGGGAACGGTTCCTGTCGTGGCAGCACCGGCTCGGCATGCCGGCATTGCCCGCCGCCGCGAACCCTCGTCTCACCCGGGCCGAGACCGCTCTCGACTGCCGCACATGTCATGCCACGCGCGATTTACACGCGGGCTTGTTCGGACGCGACTGCGCGCAGTGCCACGCGACCGCTCAGTGGACCCTGCCCGAGTTCAGGCATCCCTCACCGCGCTCGCTCGAGTGCGCGCAATGCCACCAGGCGCCACCGAGCCACTACATGGAGCACTTCCGCATGATCTCGATGCGCATCGCCGGCGAGCACTCCGCCCGCGTCGAGCAGTGTTACCTGTGCCACCAGACGACCGCGTGGAACGACATCCGCTCGGTCGGCTACTACAAGCACCATTGACCGATCGAGGAAGAGAAGGCCCGGCATGTACGCAAAACCCTCGACTCGGCCGATTCAGCGAGCGCGATCGTGAACGACACCTACCACCGGATCATGGTCGTCGTCGGTGCCGGTTTCGACGCCCTGGGGGTTGCCGTGATCGCCTTGGGCGCCGTGCTCGCCGCGTTTCGGGCTCTGCGTCGGAACGCGCTGGAGCCGACCGACCGGTACCGCGACTTTCGCCGGGATCTCGGCGGCGCGATCGTCCTCGGCCTCGAGTTCCTGGTGGCCGGAGACATCATCCGCTCGGTGGTCGTGGCGCCGAGTCTCGAGAACGTGATCGTTCTCAGCCTGGTGGTGCTGATCCGCACGTTTCTAAGTTTCGCACTGCAATGGGAACTGCACGGGCGATGGCCCTGGCAGCGGACCCCGGCCGCTTCCATGACGAGCGGACTGGGGCCGACTTCGGGGTAGCAGAGGGCGCCGGACGGTACAGCGCCGATCGGGGCGAGACCGCTGGCATGGGGAAGCAGTTTCATCACACCAGTAACGGGGGATTAAATGCAACGAGTCAAGACGGAATCGAAGCGGCACGACGGCGAGCACCACGAATCGAGATCCTCTCGGGCGGCCTCGTCCGAATCCGGTACGGCCGTGACACCCGAACGACGCGCCGAGATGATTGCGGTGGCCGCCTACTTCATCGCGGAGAGGCGCTGTTTCGCACCCGGGTGCTCGGAGGACGATTGGCTGGCCGCGGAAGCGGAGATCGATCGGCGCCTTGCAGAAAACGCTTCCGTGGCAGGCGTCGATGGCCGCGCTGGTTGACGCCCCCCCACGATCGGGCATCGATTCGGACCTGCGTTTCCGCGAACGCCTTCGCGCCGTCGAGCGAAACTGGGGAATTGATTCGCCATGAGTTCGTGCAGGCTCGTCATCTTCGGAGCCACCGGGGACCTGGTGCGCCGGCTCCTGCTGCCGGCGCTCTATAACCTGGCGGCGACCGGATTGCTGCCGGAACGATGCGCTCTGATTGGTGTTGCCCGTGAACAACAATCGAGCGAGGCGTTCCGGCAGAGCCTCTTGGACGCGCTACGGGAGCATCTGTCGGGGAGGTTCGATCTTCAGGTGGCGACCAGACTGCTCGCATCGGCGCGCTACGTCCGCGGCGACATCGACTACCCCGGAACCTACGCCAACCTCGCGGCCGCGCTCACCGCAATGGAGGAACATCGCGTCGCGTCCGCGAACCGACTGTTCTACCTCGCGCTCCCGCCGATGACCTTCGCGACGGTCGTGAATAACCTCGCCCGGTTCGACCTGACCACCGAGCGGGAGGGCACGGGATGGCGGCGCGTGATCGTCGAGAAACCGTTCGGCGTCAGCCTGGATTCCGCGATGGCACTGAATCGCGCACTCGCCGACACGCTGGGCGAACGCCAGCTCTATCGCATCGATCACTACCTGGGCAAGGCGAGCGTACAGAACATCCAGACGCTGCGCTTCGGCAACGGTATCTTCGAGCCGATCTGGAACCGGGAGTACATCGATCACGTCCAGATCACCGTCGCCGAAACCGTGACTGCGGAGCGTCGCGGCCGCTTCTACGACGCCACCGGCGCCTTGCGCGACATGGTGCCCAATCATCTGTTCCAGATACTGGCCGCTGTGACCATGGAGCCCCCTTCGCACTTCGACGCCAGGTCCGTGCACGAAGCCAAGGCCGCTGTTCTCGGCGCCGTCCGACCCGGCGGATATGGCGAACGCTCCGACGCCTTGGTCCGGGGCCAGTACACCGCGGGAGCGATCGATGGCGTCAACGTCAACGCATATCGCGATACGCCGTACGTCGCCTCATCGAGCGCGACCGAAACCTACGTTGCGCTGAACCTCAGGGTCGACACACCGCGATGGTCCGAAGTGCCGTTCTACCTGCGGACCGGCAAGGCCCTGAAACGACACCGCGCTGAAGTGGCGATCACGTTCAAACGATCACCACCCATGATGTTCTCGGAGCAGCAGGCCGAACGGCTGACGGCCAACGTACTGGTCCTGGAGATCGCTCCCGAGGAAGGGGTGGGCCTGCGGCTCAATGCGAAGTCACCGAATCCGTTGCTCGACATCGGCGGTGTGAACATGAAATTCCAGTTCCGCGACTACTTCGACGCCGTCCGGGCGGTCGGGTACGAGAAGCTCATTCATGACTGCATGTCGGGCGACTCGACACTTTTTCAGAGCGCCGAAATGGTGGAAGCCGGGTGGCGCGCGGTCGCTCCGTTCACCGATGGCTGGGTCGGATCGGGCGCGCAGGGTCCGTATCCCTACCCTGCCGGCAGCCAAGGTCCGGCCGAGGCGGACGCCCTGCTCGCCCGCGATGGGCGCGCCTGGCGACCGCTCGCAGAGGAGGACATTGCATGAAGTACATCCCGATAGCCTCGAACCGAGGTTCGGTAAGTGTTGCGAGTGCTATCGCCTCTGCACACCTCGCGATGCACTTAGCGCTCGGGTTGTCGGCTTCCGCGTCGGTATCCCCATCGCCCGCCGCAAATGGCAGCCGCGCTCATCGTCAACATCTGGAGGTCGCTCCGTGAACATACCCATGCATCCTCGACGTCGGTTGCTTCAGCACGCTGGTGCGCTGACCACCTTCGCATTGGCTGAACAGCTCGCCCCCTTGTACGCATGGGCGGATACGGAGCGCGCAGCGGGCACCCCCTCCTCTGGCGGTCGTGCAGACGAGGCGGGGCCAGGGACCATCGATCTCGAGATCGATCGTCTGTCCTTCGAGGTCGGCGGACGAACAGGGAGTGCCATCGCCCTGAATGGTTCGGTGCCGGGACCGCTCCTGCGCCTGCGTGAAGGCCAGGAAGCGGTGATTCGCGTCAATAACCGCCTGGACGAGACCAGCTCGATTCACTGGCACGGATTGATTCTTCCCCCGAACATGGACGGCGTTCCCGGCGTGAGTTTTGCGGGCATCGCGCCGCGTTCTACGTTCACGTACCGTTTCCCCGTCCGGCAAAGCGGCACCTATTGGGCGCATAGCCATTCGGGCGGCCAGGAACTGCTCGGGCTGTACTTTCCGCTGATCATCGACCCGGCGGAGCCGGATCCTTTCCTATACGACCGCGACTATGTGGTGATGTTGTCCGACTGGAGTTTCGAGTCGCCGGAAGCGATCGTCTCCAAGCTCAAGAAGCGATCGGGGTACTACAACTTTCAGCGTCGCACGATCGCCGACTTTTTCCGCGACGCACGTCGCAACGGCTATTCGGCGACCGTGAAGGAACGTTGGAGCTGGTCGAAGATGCGCATGGACCCGACCGACTTCGCCGATGTAACGGGTTACACCTATACCTACCTCATGAACGGACTTCCGCCCGAAGCGAACTGGTCGGGGCTGTTCAAGCGAGGCGAGCGCGTACGGCTGCGGTTCATCGACGCCGGTGCAGCGACGTTCTTCGACATCCGCATCCCCGGCCTGAGCATGACGGTGGTGCAGGCGCACGGGCAGAACGTGGAGCCGGTCGAAGTGAACGAGTTTCGCATCGGTCCGGGCGAGACTTTCGACGTGATCGTCCGCCCGGAGGATCGCGCCTATACGGTGTTCGCCGAGGCACTCGATCGTAGCGGATTCACGCGCGGCACGCTGACGCCGCGTGCGGGTATGGTCGCCCCCGTACCGCAACGCCGGCCACGCCCGCTGCGCACGATGGCCGACATGGGCATGGACATGTCCGGCGCGGAAGGCAAGGACGCAATGGGCGGCATGGACATGGGCACGGCGCGCAAGAACGCCGGCAACGGACCCGCCATGGACCTGGCGGGACACGACATGCAGGGCATGGACGAGGCCGAGAAGATCCGCGCCCACCTGAACGAACGACGCGAAGCGACCTACGACGCCGCGAAGAAGGCGGAGGATCCGGGCGCAATGAAGATGGGTGTCGCGGGCAGGAAGGCCCTCATGGGCCCGGCTCTGCCCGGCAGTCCTCCGGTGATGCATGGACCCGACACCCACGGGCCTGGAGCCGACACGGTGGCGATGGCATCGCGCAGCCGCCTGGACGATCCCGGCTCCGGCTTCGAGCAGGCGGAAGGTCGGGTGTTGACGTACGCGGATCTGCGCAGCGTCCAACCATTCCCCGACCAACGGGTGCCGGAGCGGGAGATCGAACTCCACATCACGGGGAATATGGACCGATACATGTGGTCCTTCGACGGCAGAAAATACTCCGAAGCGAAGGAGCCGATCCGGTTGCGCCATGGTGAACGAGTCCGGCTGATCCTCGTCAACGATACGATGATGGAACACCCGATCCACCTGCACGGCATGTGGATGGTCCTCGAAAACGGCCAAGGCGTGAAACAACCACCCCTGCATACGGTGAGTGTCAAGCCGGCAGAGCGGATCTCGGTCGCCATCACGGCGGACGCACCGGGGTCCTGGGCGATGCATTGCCACCTCCTCCTGCACATGGAATTGGGCATGTTCCGCGTCGTCGAGGTATCCGCCCGGGCCGATGAGGTGAACTCATGAACAGGCATGGGGCTATCGCGCGCCGCGTCGCCGCCCTGCTGTGGATCGCCGGCATCACGGCCCCTTCGGCGTGGGGCCAGGCGACCGACAAGACGTCGATGCCGGAAATGGAAATGTCCTCGCCACCCGTATCGCCGTCACCCGCGCCGAAACCACCCGCCCATGAGGGAATGGGCGGGATGGACACGCCCGGAGCGGGACCGAAGCCGACCACGAAGTCTTCATCCAACCCAGCCCGGAAGGCAGGTTGGCCCGAACCCGTCGGCGACAGTGCTCCCTACACGTTCGCGCTGCTCGATCTGCTGGAGTACCAGCGCATCGGCGGCGTGGATGCGCTGCGCTGGGACTTTCTCGGCTGGCGCGGCGGCGACCGGCACCGACTGTGGGTCAAGAGCGAAGGCACGCTCTATCCTGCGGGGCGCGTGGGCGGTCAGGCCGACCTTCAGGTGCTCTACGGCAAGCTGATCGCGCCATTCTTCGATTTCCAGGCGGGCGTGCGCGTGGAGAGACACGAGGAGCGCGATGCAAGCCCGAACCGCATCTTCGCCGTCGTCGGACTTCAGGGACTGGCGCCCGGCCGCTTCGAGGTGGAACCGGCTCTGTTCCTGAGCAACAAGGGGAAATGGTCGGGCCGTTTCACGGCGTCGATGGACTTGTATCAAACGCAACGGCTGATCTGGCAGCCGCGTTTCGAGACCGAACTCGCCGCGCAGGCAGACGAGGAGTTCGGCGTCGAACCCGGGGTGAGCGATGCCGAACTGGGGTTGCGGCTGCGCTACGAGATCAGTCGGGAATTCGCGCCCTACGTCGGCGTCGCGTATCGGCAAAGCTTCGGTGCCACGCGCGAACGCGTCGTCCGCGAAGGCGGCGAGCCGAACGAGGTGCAGTTCATCGTCGGCGTGCGGATGTGGTTCTAGCACGCGTCGGCGCCTCGACGGGCAGACCTTGCCCATCCCGTACCGGCGACGATGCTTCACGATTCTTCAGCAGGGTAGACCATGGAAGCTTTCGGAGCACCCGGCATCGAACCGACCTGGACCAGCAGCGACAAGGACATGATCGGCACGTCGCTGGGGCCGTCCCGCGTGTGGTTTACCGTAGGCCACGGCATCGTCAACGAAGTGTATTTCCCGCGCGTCGACATTCCGCAGATCCGGGACCTGGGTTTCATCGTCGCAGACGGTCAGGGCTTCTGGATCGAGGTGAAGCGTGCCGCTGCGTGGACGGTGTCGACGCCGGCCGCCGGAATTCCTGCGGTACAGATCGTCCACCGGCATGCTCGCTTCGAGTTGACGCTTCGGATCGCGCCGGACCCGAAGCGCGACGCGCTGCTGATCGAAGTGAACCTGGCCGGGGACGAAGGTCTTCGGCCCTATGCGTTGCTGGCGCCGCATCTAGGCGGTAGCGGCCACGACAATCGAGCCCGCGTCTTCGCCGATCGAAGTCGCGTCGTCCTGGCTGCGGAGAAAGCGCCTTTCGCCCTGGCACTGGCCGCGGTCGACCGGATGCAGACGGACGCGTGGGAAGCGGCGAGCGCCGGTTACGTCGGCGCGAGCGACGGCTGGCAGGACTTCGCGCGCAACGGGCGGATGCGCTGGACCTTCGCCGAGGCCGGGCCCGGAAACGTCGCGTTGCTCGGGAAGCTGCCCAACTACGCCGTGCTGGCCCTGGCTTTCGCGCCCGGGATGCAGGCGGCCGCGACGCTCGCGATCAGCGCGCTCGCGCAGCGTTTCGAGACCATCTGGCGTGCGCACGCCGAGTCCTGGCGCGATTGGCACTTCCACGAGGCTCACGCACATGCCATCGACGCGGAGTTCGCCGATCGGATGCACCTTTCGGCCATGGTGCTGAAAGCCCACCAGGACAAGGCCTACCCGGGTGCCATGGTCGCGAGCCTCAGCATTCCCTGGGGAAACCGCACGGACGACGTCGGCGGTTACCACCTGATCTGGCCTCGCGACCTGGTCCAGTCCGCCGGCGCTCTGCTTGCGCTGGGTGCCCTGGACGAAGCGCGGGACACGCTGCGATACCTGATCGCCACGCAACTGGAGGACGGCCGCTGGGCCCAGAACCAGTGGCTCGGCGGCACACCCCGCTGGGTCGGAATTCAGCTCGACGAGGTGGCATTCCCGGTGCTGCTCGCCTACGAGCTGTGGCGCCGCGACGCGCTGGACGGAATCGAGGTGGCGGATACCGTCGGACGCGCATTGGGTTTCATCGTCCGCCACGGACCTTCCTCGGATCAGGATCGATGGGAGGAAAACTCGGGCCTCAATGCATTCACGCTGGCCGTCGCCATCGCGGCGCTGGTGTGCGGCGCCGAACTCCTCGAGACGGAGGTACGCCACGATCTGCTGCTGCTCGCGGACGACTGGAATGCGCACATCGAAACCTGGTGCGCTGCATCCGGCACGCCGCTCTCCGATCGGTTCGGCGTCCCGTCCTACTATGTCCGAGGCGCGCCGGCCGGGGTGATCCGCAGTCGGGACGCACTGCGCGAGATGATTGCCATCCGCAATCGCGACGACGGCCTTCGCTTGCCTGCGTTCGAGCATCTCTCGACCGACTTCCTGCAACTCGTGCGATTCGGTCTGCGCCGCCACGACGACCCGATCGTAAGCGGCACGATGGAAATCGTCGACCGGCTGCTTCGCCGCGATACGCCGCAAGGACCGGCGTGGTACCGGTACAACGGCGATGGATACGGGGAGCACGCCGACGGACGGCCCTACGACGGCACCGGTCGCGGGCGATTGTGGCCGCTCCTCGCGGGTGAACGGGGGCACTTCGCGCTGGTCGCGGGAGAAGATGCGCGGCCTTACCTGCGGGCGATGAGCCGGATGAGCGGCCGATCCGGGCTGATTCCCGAGCAGGTGTGGGACGACACCGCGCCACTCGGGGGCACACCGACTTCGGGGCGCCCGACCGGATCGGCGATGCCCCTGGTCTGGGCCCACGCCGAATTCGTCAAGCTCGCGGTCAGTATCGCCATGGACGTTCCGATCGATCGCCCGGAGGCCCTCTGGTTGCGGTACGCCGGCGAGGCCCCTCGCGTGGACGTTGCGCACTGGACCCCGCGAATGCCGGTGGCAACGATCCGCGAAGGGCAACGCCTGCGTATCTTGCGGGATAAGTCTGTTCTCGTGCATTGGGGAGTGGATGGATGGAACGGGCCCACCGACATCCGCACTGCTCCCGGATTGCTCTGCATGCATGTCGCCGACCTGCCCACGAGCGGCCTGCGGCCCGGCCAAACGGTCAACTTCACCTTCATGTCGCAAGAAGATGGCATATGGGATTCGGTGGACCACACGATCACGATCGCGACGCCGGATGGCGAGTCTGCGCGGCCGACGTGAACGTCCGGTGTTCCCCGTGCCACTGCGCCCCCCTGTCTCCGTTTGACGTGGATCAAAGCGCATGCATCGAACCCCGACCCGCCGCATCGACGTGACCCAATCGTGACATCTGCGGCGGATCATTTTCTCCGACGTCGATCGTCAACATTGGATTTCAGTTCAGTCAACCGATATGGAGAGAAGATCATGAAGGCACTCGTCACTCGAACCGCGGTCGTCATGGTGGCCGGCCTGGTCGGCACCGTAATGGCTCCACTCACCCAGGCACAGACGGATGGTCAGAAGAAGGAGATCACCTCACCCGGCCACACCGTCGACATGCCGGGGCGCGAAGGACACGGTCCCGAGCACATGAAGGACAAGAAGAAGAAGGCGAAGGGCAAGCCGATCACCTCGGAGTCCGCCCACACCGTCGACATGCCCGGTCGCGAAGGCCACAAGGAGACTCCGGGCGAAGCCAAGGGTCCTGCCGTGTCCACACCCGGGCACACTACCGACATGCCGGGGCGCGAAGGTCATTCGGAGGCGCACGAGAAGAAGTGAGTATTCGGCTCCCTTGTCGCGTTGGGATGCGCTCGAGGATCGTCGTGTTCGAGTGGCACGGATGGCACCTCTCAGGAGAGGTGCCCGCATCGAGGCCGATGGAACGATGATCACCGTTTGCCAGGCATGGATCCGGTTCCCCGCGGCCTCTCCGTTCGGGCCCGCGGGAGCGGTTCGTCGGGCGAGGCTGCGAGCGGCGGAGCCGAAGTGTGGCACCGATCCAACGCCATGGATCGAAGGCATCATTGAGGGCCAGCCGCGACGCACGGCGATTCGATGAGCACGGCGACCGGTGAAGAATCGGCCCAAAGCATCTGGCTCGACGACATCTCGCGCGGCCGCCTCGCTGACGGGACGATCGCGCGGTACGTCGACACCTGGCACGTGACCGGGTTGACGTCGAACCCGACGATCTACGACCACGCCATCAGAGGGAGCGACGCCTACGATGAAGCCATCCGGGCGGCGCTTCGCGGCGGAAGAACGGGCGAGGATCTCTTCTTCGATCTCGCTATCGAGGACATCGCCGCCGCGGCTGATCTGTTCCTCCCGGTCTGGAACCGGACGTCCGGAACTGACGGCTGGGTTTCCCTCGAGGTATCACCCCTGCTGGCTCATGACGGTGGAGCCACGCTCGCCGCAGCGAAGGATTTGCGCTCGCGGATCAAGCGAACCAACGCGATGATCAAGATTCCAGGCACGCCAGCCGGACTTGTCGCGGTCGAAGAAGCGATCTTCGCGGGTATACCGGTCAACGTCACGCTGCTCTTCTCTCGTGAGCACTACCTCGCGGCTGCGGAAGCCTACTTGAAGGGCATCGAACGCCGGATCGCAGCCGGCCTCTCGCCCGACGTCCGATCCGTGGCTTCCTTGTTCGTGAGCCGCTGGGACACTGCGGTGCGAGGCAGAATACCTCGCGCGCTCGAAGACCGCCTTGGAATTGCGATAGGCCAACGAGTCTATCGCGCCTACTGGGACTTGCTCGCGTCGGCGAGGTGGACGAACCTGCTCGAGCGCGGCGCACGACCGCAACGCCTCCTGTTCGCCAGCACCGGAACCAAGAGCCCGGGGGCGTCCGAACTCCTGTACGTGGAAGCCCTGAACTTGCCGCGAACGGTCATCACCATGCCTGAAAATACGCTCCGCGCGCTTGTCCAGCGCGGACCGGCGGCTGCTCCCAAAGTGGGCTTGCGCGGCGATTTCGAGGGAGTACTGAGCCGGTTCCGCGACTCGGGGATCGATGTCCAAAGCGTCGCCAGCCAGCTCCAGACGCAGGGCACGGCCGCATTCGCGAAGTCCTGGTCCGATTTGATGGCGGTGCTTGCTGCGAAGGGTGCCAAGCTTGCTACGCCGCACTGAGATCATGTCGCCCAAATTCGATCCTTCTGTATCGCAAGCCTATCTGGTCGGCGGCGGCATCGCATCGCTGGCGGCTGCTGCCTACCTCATCCGGGACGGACGGTTGCCCGGCCATGCGATCACCGTCTTCGAGGAATCGGACCAGGTCGGCGGCAGCCTCGACGCCCACGGCAATCCCGAACACGGCTACGTGATGCGCGGGGGCAGGATGTTCGACGAAGAGGCCTACACCTGCACCTTCGATCTGCTCGCCTTCATCCCTTCGATGAGCGACCCGGCGAAAACCGTGCGGCAGGAGTTCCTCGACTTCAACGAGACCTTCCGGTCACATTCGCGCAGCCGGCTGGTCGCGAATGGACGGCCCGTGGACGTCTCCTCCCACGGCTTCTCGAACCGCGACCGCCTCGACCTGATCGAACTCATGATCCATACGGAAGACTCGCTCGGCACCCGGCGGATCGACGAGTGCTTCCGGCCGGCGTTCTTCGACACGAACTTCTGGTACATGTGGTGCACGACGTTCGCCTTCCAGCCGTGGCACAGCGCCGCGGAGTTCAGGCGCTACATGCTGAGATTCATCCAGGAGTTCCCCCGCATAGAAACACTGGCGGGCGTGCGGCGCACCCCGTTCAACCAATACGACTCCATCGTCCGCCCCTTGGCGAAGTGGCTGAACGCGCAAGGGGTGCGCTTCGAGATGAACTGCCGGGTGACGGATCTCGGCTTCCGGCAACATGGGGACAAGACCCGCCTCGACCGCATCTCGTGCACCCGCAGCGGAAACTTGGGCGGACACGCGGTCGAGGTGGACGAGCGCGACCGCGTATTCGCGACGTTGGGTTCGATGACCGCGGGCTCCACCCTCGGGACCATGGATTCGCCGGCACCCGACGCCTCGACATCGGCGGATGGGTCTTGGGCTCTCTGGAAGACTATCGCGCAGGACCGGCCCGAGTTCGGCCGACCTGCGGTGTTCGCCGATCACGTCGAGCAGTCCCGCTGGATGTCCTTCACGGCGACGCTGCACGACCCCCTTTTTTTCCGGTTGATGCAGGCGTTCACTGGCAACGAGGCAGGGACCGGAGGACTGGTGACCTTCAAGGACTCGAACTGGCTCATGTCCGTCGTGCTGCCCCGTCAGCCGCATTTTCTCGACCAACCCGCCGACGTCATGGTCTGCTGGGGCTATGGGTTGTTTCCCGACAAGCCCGGCAACTACGTGCACAAGAAGATGATGGAATGCACCGGCGCGGAGATTCTCGCCGAACTGTGCGCGCATCTCCAGTTCGATGGCCACGCGAGGCATATTCTGGAGCGCTCGGTATGCATCCCGTGCATGATGCCGTACATCACCAGTCAATTCATGCTGCGGTCGAAAGGCGATCGCCCGGCAGTGGTGCCTCACGGCTCGACAAATTTCGCATTCATCGGGCAATTCTGCGAGATGCCGGAGGACGTGGTCTTCACGGTGGAGTACTCGGTCAGATCCGCTCAGACGGCGGTCTATTCGCTGCTGGGCCTCGACATGAAGGTCTCGCCGATCTACAAAGGGCACCACGACGTGAGTGTTCTGTTCCAGTCGATCAAGGCGATGATCAAGTAGCGTGGCTGGCGCATCTTCGGCATGTGCGTGTGGCGAGGAGTTCGACCGGGACGGAGTGCGATCATCGTTCGATCAGTGATTGAAGGACCGACTTTTTGACTGCCTCGTGGTGTCCATGAAGGAATCCCCCATGCGCGTCCTGGTCATCGATGTGGGCGGGACGCACGTCAAGCTTCAGGCAAGCGGGCAGACGACACCGACGAAGTTCGCATCTGGCTCGAAGCTTACAGCCAAGGCGATGATGTCCCGCGTGCGGCGTCTCACGGCGGAATGGCGGTATGACGCTGCCTCGATCGGATATCCCGGGCCGGTCCTGTTGGGTCGGCCGGTCGCCGAACCCCACAACCTCGGTCGCGGCTGGGTCGGGTTTGACTTCGAAGCCGCGCTTGGACGGCCAGTGAAACTCGTCAATGATGCCGCGATGCAGGCCCTCGGCGGCTACCGAGGCGGAAAGATGCTCTTTCTCGGGCTTGGCACCGGACTCGGTTCCGCGCTGATCGCCGACGGTATCGTGGAACCGATGGAACTCGGCCACTTGCCCTATCGAAAAGGAACATTCGAAGACTACATAGGCGTTCGCGGACTCGATCGATTCGGCAAGGCCAGATGGCGACGCTACGTCGTGGACATGATTGCGCGCCTGAGGGCCGCCGTCCAACCGGAAGACATTCTGATCGGCGGCGGAAATGCCGGCAGGTTGGAGGAACTTCCGCCGGGATGCAGGCGCGGAGACAACGAGGACGCGTTTGTCGGTGGCTTTCGTCTGTGGGACTTGGCACCCTCGAGGCATTCGGGACATCCATGCCGATCATGAAGAACCGCGTTCGCCCTGAGGCACCGACTCTTCACGACGTCGGGGCCGTTACAATCAGTATCGATCGTCCGACAAAGAGCCAGTTCACACCGACCGCGATCGAGCCCGTCAAGACCCCCGGCGCCGGAACACCCTCCGGCCAAGTCAACTCGAATAGCACCATGTACAGAAGGACAAGTGCGACACAACATCATGGATTACGCAATGAGCATTTCAGCCATTCGGGAAGCGATTGAACGCCTGTCCGTCACGATTTCCACCCAACCCGAGACGGCTCGCGCCAAGAACGCCTGGGCGACCGCGCGTATCACCGAGCGCCTTCAGTGCGAGATTGGCGGGCCACATGGTGAACGGTTGATCACCGACATGCCCCCAGCGATGGGCGGCGCTGCGTCAGGCCCCAATCCGGGATGGCTGCTGCGAGGCGCCCTCGCTTCTTGCACGGCCACGGTCATTGCGATGCGAGCCGCCAGGTTGGGTGTGGAACTAAGTCGTCTGGAAGTGACCGTCGAAAGCGCATCCGATAACCGCGGCATTCTCGGTCTTGACGAAGATGTCTCCGCTGGTCTCGAAACGATTCGGGCTACGGTCAAGGTCAGTGCGCCCACCGCATCGGAAGACGAACTGAGAGACATCGTGAAATGGGCTGATGCCCACTCACCGGTTGGTTGCACCCTTAGGAATGCACCTGCGTACTCGCTTGAGATCGAAGTCTTGTGAAGGATTCGGGCCAACCAAGGCCCCGCGAGACGCGAACTTGGGAAGTCAGAAGAGGCTAACCACGACACACGACCGTCCCCGGCTGTGATACGCCCCCGATGATGATTCGCCCTCCATCATCGGGTTAAGGATCTCACTACCGATCACTTCCTCACTACCGATCACTTCATGTCGGCGGCAGTGTCCCTGTGTGCTTTCGCCAGCTCCATGTATTCCTCAGCCGCCTTGTCGTAGAGGTTCGCAAGACCCTCGCAATGGGATGTCGCCCCATCATGCGTGCCTTCGCCGCGTCCGACCGGTTTGCGGTGATAGACCGCCGCGAGGTCGAGATGTTTCTGAGCTTCCCTCTTCGCCGTTGCCGCGGATTGGTCGTAAGTCTGCGCGACAGCCTCGTGGTCGGCCTTGGTCTTGGCGCTCGCGACAGCCTTCTCCAGCGGAGACGGCACCAGGACTGTTGTTGCACAGCCCGCCACGCCGACGACGATTCCAAAGATTACCGCGCTCGACAGCGCAACCATTCTCAGCGTCTTCATTGCTTACTCCTATCTTGATGATTAACAGCGCCGACCGGAAAGAAGGTATCGACCAAACCCGC